>JFJP01030266.1_pt1 | contig 11112 bp, 7 predicted proteins | sample 431651 | NCBI WGS metagenome assembly JFJP01 (sample SAMN02602958, study PRJNA72255) | Microbial mat metagenome, whole genome shotgun sequencing project. | biome: fresh water; feature: sink hole; material: water; isolation source: purple microbial (photo- and chemosynthetic) mats found in... | reverse complement strand
CTCAGTCGAGCCGTCGCAAGACCCCGGTGAAACCGGCCTCAGTGAAGCAGGAAATGAGCCGTGTCCTAAAATGTCATGGTTGATGCAACGGCGTTTTGAACTACTGCAAATACCAGTCCGGTGGTATCGGATCTTCCAGCGTTGTTGATTCGCTGTCGTCCGTCGATTGATCAGAATCGCCATCGATGTTGACCACCACGGTGGTCACGTTATCACTGGCATCGCGCATCAGCGCCAGATGAATGAACGCCTTGACCGCTTCCTGACAGTTGTGATGGCTATGGGCCAGCAGGCGGACGATTTCTTCATCTGTCACGGTCTTGTTCAGGCCATCGCTGCACAGCAGGAACAAATCGCCATTCTGCAAGGGATGGATGACTTCATCGATCTCCAGATGATCCGCTGAACCCACTGCTCGAGTAATGACATTCGCCAGCGGATGGCGATGCGCTTCTTCGGGGGCGATCAAGCCTTGGTCAACCAGTTCCTGCACATGGCTATGGTCGCGGGTCAATTGTTCGAGATGACCTTCCCGCACCCGGTAGATGCGGCTGTCGCCGACCCACAGGCAGGCGCACTGATTTTCATAAGCCAGCAATACCACGACCGTGCTGCCAATCGTGCGATTCTGATAGCGCTGAACCGATTCCCGGCGCAACCGCCGGTTGATATCGTGGAGCGCTTCCCGCACCGAATCCAGGAAATCCGGCCAACTAGGTGGGGGTGGCGTCTGCTGCAGGGTTTCAACGATCATTTGACTAGCGACATCGCCAGCTTCATGACCGCCCATCCCGTCAGCGACCACCCACAGCCCCAGTTCGGGCATCGCCAGGCAGGCGTCTTCGTTGATTGTTCTGACCATACCGACATGGCTGCGGCCTGCGGATGACCAGTGAAAAAGTGATTGACTCATAATGACGCCTCCTCCTCGGCGGATGGCTCATCCGGAGCGGCGATGCCGGCGAGCTGTTTTTTATTCCAACCCCGTTTCTCCCAATCCCCGGCCAGCAGCGCCGAAAACCCGTCGATCGGCGGCAGGCTCTCACAAACCAGCAGGCAGCGGGCAATACCGTCCGAGCCTTCGGTCCACCAGAGACTGGGTTGAGTGAACGCCCGGCGAACTAAATAGCTTGCCAGCGCTGACGTGGTTTGGGACAGATTTAGGGTGTTTGGTATTGGGCAATACCAGGCTTTGCCGGTGGTTGAACCCGGCTCGGCAAAACCGGTGCCTGGCGGTGCCCCTAAATCGCTGACGCGCTGGGTGAATACTTCCAGATCGAGATCATCCCGATCCAGGGCTTCCAGGGCGAGCTGTTCGGCCTGTTGGAACCAGGCATCACCAACGGTCGGCAGCATCACCAGTGGCCAGTCGGGCGTCAACGGGGCGGCAATGATCAGGGGATAGTAACGGTTGACCCGGTCGACGCTGGGCATCAGGATGCCGGCGTAGGGGTCAGATCCGCACAGACCGCCACTCAGCGCAAACCGCCAGAGTGGACTGCTACAGTAACGGTCACTCCAGGCATGCCCCAGTTGTTGACGGCTTTGCGCGATCGCCGCCTGCAGCCAGTTGTCCCAAGGTTCCAGGAAACTTTTCGGCAGATGGCGGCTGACAAAATCCCCCCGACTGGGCAGTTTGCCGAAGAAACCGGCGCTCACGGGTTCGCGCATCAGAGTTGATCCGGGCACCGGAACCCCTCCAGTTCCTGCAGGCGGAATGGGTTGACGCCGCCCGCAGTACGCATTTCGTAAATGGCTTGTTGACCGCCCAGTTGAAACGTGACGCGAAATTGGCCCGTTCCAACGGGTTGAACCTGCGCCTGATCGAGGATTTTGAACCACGCCCAAGGCCCGGTTTCAGACCGCGCTGCGCCGCCCGGCTGGAATTCGATCCGAGCCTGACCGGATGCTCCCGTCCATTGCAGATTAGCGACACGAGCCGGTTGCCCAGCGCTGTAGCTGAGGGTCTGATTCTCCACGCTGATCACCACCTGACTGGCACCATTAACTTCGATGGGCGTGAGTTGAAAGCGCACGGCTGGCGTCGCACTGTTGCTGGGGAACAGCGCATTGCGAATGACCGCGGCGCGCTGGAAGACCTGCAGGGCTTCCGGGCGGATACTCTGTTCCGGCCCCGTGGAACCCCGCCAGGTCCAGACGCCCGATGAAATCGTGACATAAGACTTGAGGGATTGCTGAAAAAAGGCGTCCAGCAGGCCATTCGGGCCAAAAAAGCGGCTGAAGGCGGTCATGGCGGCGTCGGGCGGTCCAGCCACCGAGGGACGGCTGGTGCTCAGATCCGGGTTCACCCATTGAATGGTGTTGGTCGGAACCGTCCCCGTGCTGGGCGCACCGCCACTCCACTGGATGGAACTGCGCGACAGCGGGTAGCGGCTGTCCAGATTGTCCTGAAAAAAGGCGGCGATTTTTGCCGCCTGCCATTGTGCGTTTAACCGGTCGCGCGGACTGCGCCCGACATCATCGCTGTCCTGAGCCAGTTTGTTAAGCAGCAGATTGAACGGCGGCGGCTTGCGCGTGGCATCGACCTGCAACTGATTCAGCACGGTCGCAACCTGATCTTTAAGGTCTTTCGGGACGCCGCCATCGGTACTGGCTTCCCGGGCGCGGGCGAGGGCATTGAGATGGCTGTAAAGGTCGTTGATGATCGACAGGGTTTTGTCAAACGGGGGAATGGCACCGTCCGCACCTTTGATCTCCTGACGAAATTGCAGGCTAAAGGCGGATAACCGGGGGTCAATGGCGCAGGGTTGAAGGCTGGCCGGACCGGTTGGACTATCACCGAGAATGCCAGCAATCCGCTGGGTCATCGTGGGATCCGCGGCCTTTTCCGTGGGCGCGGGCGGCGGCTGATCCAGAGCGGTTTGGCGGGCGACCGTGTCCATCAGCATCCGTAACGGCGACGTCGGTGCCGAAAGCACTTGCAAAATGTCCAGCGCTGCTTCCAGCGTAGTGAAGGACTTGATTTGCACATCGGCCAGCAGCCCCTGCCACTGTTGCAAAAAGTCGTTCATATAGCGTCGGCAGACCTCATCCGCCACCCGTTGCTGCTCGGCGGGATTGGTCGAGATTTGCAGGCTCGATCCCAATACCCAGCTATCATCCGCCAGTTGCCCGACCAGTTTGGGACTGACGTTCAGAAAAAACGGGTAGTAGCCCGGATAGGTGTACAGACCCGGCACGCCGGTGACCAGTGGCTGACCGCTTTTGCGGGTGAACACTCGTGGCGCGTCCGGACCGGCGGCAACGGTCAGCCCAATATCGGGTGGGACGCCCTCGCCGCGCTGATTCTTCAGCCGCTCATAGATCCGCTGGGACAGAGGAACCTGATTGAGCAGGTCGCGGGTTTTCTGGATCAGCAGACTGTCCAGCGCCATCGGCGATTCCAGCGGCGCCAGCGCCAGCAACGCGGTCAGATGGGCGGAAAGTTGGTCGCGCTGCTCCCGGGTCACGGTGCGCGGCAAACTGGCCTGCCAGTCGCGCTCCATCCAGTCTTTCACCGCCTTGGCGTCAAAGCGTTGCGGGTCGTCCATCATCAGGTAGATCTTGAGCGTGTCCTGCAACAACCCCGGATTATTCGTACTCTGGCGCAATCGATCTTCCAGACGCAGTACGATGCGTGGCAGAAAAGCCCGCAGCAACAGGCGCTGATAGATGAGTTGTGCTTCGCCGCCCAGCTTTTGGCCCTGGTAGAGGCCAAAGCCCATCAGCCACGGGACGCCGGCAGCACGGTCGTCATAACCGCCGGGAATGACGCGGGCGGCGTTCAGCAGGGGCAGGGCGGCAGCCGGGTCGATTTGATCCGGGGACAGCGCGGCGATCTGTTTTTCCACTTCCAGCCGCTGGGTTTCTACCGCCCGAATGTACATCTCATTACGGGCGTAACTGGTCAACCAGAGCGTCGCCGCAATGACGGTGATGACCAGCGCTGCCGCATAGGCACCGCGCTGGATCCACGCCTGCCAGCGTTCCACCTTCAAATTAGCGCCGGCGATCTCCGCTTCCGGGAAGATGACCTCGCGCAGTAACCGGGTGATGAAATAGCTGCGACCCTTACCGGAGAACGCACCGAGGTTCTGCCGGTTCAGGCCAAAGGTGCTGGCCAGTGAACTCATCAGGCGGTCAATCGGGGTGCCTTCCTGCGTACCGCTGGTGAAGTAGACGCCGCGCAGTAGCACCCGCTCTTCGTAGCGGCTAGGCCGGAACACGTCTCTGAGGAACTGGTCAGCGATCTGTTTCAGCGAGGCGAATTGCTGCGGGAAGGTGTAGATCAGGTCGCGCCGCTGCGGGTCACGCTCATCCTGCAGGCGTTCCACCAGCCGGTCATTCAGGCGCTTTTCCAGCAACTCACACTCGGCGGTGAACTGTTCGACGACGCCTTCCAGTTCGGTGGGATCATCCATCGGCAGGGTCATGCCCCAGACCTGGGCGCGTTCTTCCTGACCGAGATCATTGAAGAATTCGACGAAGCCGGCGATCAGGTCGGCCTTGGTGAACAGCACATAGATCGGGAAGCGAATGCCAAAATATTCATGCAGTTCCTGAATCCGCTGCTTGATCGCCAGCGCCTGAGCGGCGCGTTCCTCTTCGCTCTGTTGCATCAGGTCGGACAGGCTGATGGCGATGAAAGCGCCGTTAATCGGCCGGCGGCGGCGGTGCTTCTTGAGCAGTTCGAGAAACCCGCGCCAGGCGACCCGATCCACGTCCTCATGGCTATCCTGGGTGGTGTAGCGCCCCGCAGTGTCCAGCAGCACGGCTTCGTCGGTAAACCACCAGTCGCAGTTGCGGGTGCCGCCGACGCCGCGCACCTTGCCCGATCCCAGCGGGAAGCGCAGACCGGAGTTGATCAGGGCGGTCGTTTTACCCGAACCCGGCGGGCCGATGATGATGTACCAGGGTAACTGGTACAGGTATTGGCCACGGCCAGTCTTGCCGCCCAGTCGCGCTTTCTTGAGGATGGCCAGCGCATCGTTAAGGCCTTGGCGCAGCGTTGAAATTTCTTCACTGGAAGCGGCTTCATCCTCGCGGTGACGGCGCTGGTCACGGACTTGTTCTTCGCGGGTTCCGCCCTGGTCGCCCGCGCCCGGTGCGCTGTTGCCCCCGGCCGCGCCGCCGGGTAGGTTGATGCCGGCCTGTTGCGCCAGATCCGCCAGCATGTTGCGGTTGGTGCGCAGGGCGTTGATGTAATAAACCAACTGGGTCAGTGCATAAACACCGCCTACCGTCATAATGCTGACGATCCGGCCCATATCGGAACTCAGCGGACTCTGGCCGGCGACGGCGATCAGCGGTCCGATGTACCAGATCAGGGCGGCGACCGCCACAATGCCGGTGGCACCCAGGAACAGCTTGCTTTTGAATATGCTTAAAATCTTGTCCATGGCCTACCCCTGGTTAATCCGCGCCAGCAGAATGATATCGACGCGCCGGTTTTGCGCCCGGCTCTGGGGGGTGTTATTAGTCGCCACCGGTTCAGTGTCAGCGCGGCCTTCGCTGAGGAAGCGTCCGGGGTTGTTGCTGGTCGCCGCTAGCATAGCGACTACGCTGTCAGCACGGGCTTTGGAGAGATGCCAGTTGGACGGGAATTGCAAGGTGCGAATGGGTACATTGTCGCTGTGGCCGGTAACCAGTACCTTGCCCTGTACGGTGTTGAGTTCCTGGCCAATCTGCGCCAGCAGCGGCCGGAACGCCAGTTTGAGATTGGCGCTGCCGGAATCGAACAGACCATCACCGCGAATGCGAATGGTGGTTTTATCCGCATCGTCGATCACATCAATCAGACCCTGGCGAATTTGCGGATCGAGAAATTTCCGCAAATCCTGGGTGACACGGAGACGAGCATCTTGCGCCTGCGGTTTGACCGGTGCGGGAGCCACGGCTACGCCGCCGCGCCGGACCATGGCCACCGTTTCATCGCGCATGCCGCCCATCGCGGTGAAGACCGGATCAGAGGTGCTGTTCAGCAGCCCACTGAAGATGGCGTAAGACAACAGCAACAGCGCGGTCGCCACCGCGGCGACGACCCACAGCGGGACATAGCGAACCAGTGGATTCTGTTCTCGAAGGCTACCGCGCCAGTGCGGGGACAAATCCCGCTCAAATTCGCCGCGAGCAGTGCGAATGGCGTTGTAAGCCCGCTCCCGCTGTTCGTCCAACCGGTTGCGGCCATTGTCCAGCAGCCGGTAGCGACCCTGAAAGCCGAACGCCAGACACAGGTACATCAGTTCCAGCAGGTCGAGGTTCTTGCGCGGATCTTGAATGATCGCATCCAGCAGTTCAAAGAATTTTTCACCGCCCCAGGTTTCGTTATGAAACGTGATCAACAGGCTGGTCTCGCTCCATTGGCTGGCTCGACCCCAGGGGGTGTTGAGCACCACTTCGTCGAGGGTGGTGCAAAGGATATAGCGGGCGCGAAAGACGGTTTTTTCGTGGATACCGGCATTGCGGGCGCTGACTGTGAACGCTTTGATCTCCTCAATCATTCGTTGCCGCAATCGTTCCGGATCCGGATGCGAGGCGGTGTTTTTCAGGCGCATAATCAGGCTTAGCAGTGGCGCGGCCGCCGCCTCCAGTGCATTCAGGCCGACACCCGGCGATATCGGCGCTGAACTAGCGCTGGGCGGAGTGGCTGGCGGGGGAGGCAGAGCAGGTTCAGCCGTCGGCGGTGGCCGCCGTCCACCCGGTACCGGACGGATGATGGTGCGGTCAACGTCGTCACCCGTCGCAAAGGGATCGTCAATAGTCACGGTGGGTTACTCCATCATTCTTTGATGGCCCAGAACACCATCTCCAGTCCCGGAAATTCGCCACCGACATGGAACGCGAAGCCGCCGGAATTAAGAATCTGTTTCCAGAACTCGCTACTGCGGTCCAGGCGGAAATAGATGAAGTCGGCGCGGTAAGGAATTTCCCGGGGAGCCACCGGCAGGGCGCTGACGCCAATACCCGGCAGGTGGTGATTAACGAACTGGGCGATGCGTTCCACCGGGCCGATTTTGACCTGAGCCGGGAAGCGATTGCGCAGCAGGTCGGTCGCCATGTCAGCGCGCACCGCCAGGATGAAGGTGGCCTTGGTGAGCAGGGGACGCTCGCGGTCGGTGATGATCGCCACGCGGATGCCATACTGGCGTTCCTCGATGGGGATGCGGATGGCGGCTTCGACTTCTTCCAGACTGAGCGACCGGCGCAGTTCGGTGATCAGCGCGGCGAAGGTTTTCTGCAGATCGTCATGATCGTAGGCGGGAAAGATGGGGGGCCGCCGCTTGACCTTGTCAGTAAAGGTGGCCATTTCACCAGCGACTTGCAGGGCAATCTGATAGAACGTTTCCGGATGCAGACCCGGCATGGTTGCCAAGTGCGCGAATAAGGGTTCGAAGCGGTTGACGGCTTGCAGGCGTAAAAACTGGGCGATGTCCAGGCCACCGCGCGCCGAACCGGCACCGACCACCCGTTCCGCTAGCGCATCGCCGCGCTGGTGCAACAGGCCCAAGATCTCGGTGACGAAACCTTTCAGAGCGGGCGCGCCGCGACAGTCCAGACAGGGCGGCAGATAATCGGTATTCAGCACGACCGTCTGATCGGTTCGCTTCTCCAGCACCTGGGCGATGCCGATGCAGGTATAGTCGCTGGCGTCGCGGGTGTCGAGGAACAGGCGCAGCCGACGCGCACCGATTTCAACCTGGGCACTGTTGTTGGCGGTATCGAAGTTGTTGTCGCGCACTTCACTAGCCGCGGCTCGGTAGCGAGCCGAGGTATCCTGATAATCGCCGCGCTCCACGTCGGCCATTCCGGTGCGCCGCAGTGGCAGCGCCAGCATGACCCGCGTATCGCGCACATCCGTGTCGATGTTCAGCGGCGGCGGCGGCGGATCATGGTCGGGAATGCTGAATGGTGTGCCGTCGGGCAGCAACCCCCGGGCGGTAGCAATGCCTACCTTGCCCAGCGCCAGCGCCTCCCGGTCGAGAGTCAGTTCCATCACGCCCCAAGCGTAGGGTTGCAGCGGGCTGCAGGATTGGCGAACCAGAGCTTCGAGATAACGATCCTGTTGTTGGAAATGCTGGGGACGCAGGAACATCCCCTCAGACCAGACGACCTTGCTATACCAGCTCATTGACTTTAACCCCGATAAATGTAGCACGCAGCGTGTAACGGTAGTCTGTTCCCGATGAAGATCGGATGTCGGCGCTTTCAACGGGAGCGTAGTCGCTCCTCGTAGGCACGTGCGAACTCACCGCCGAACAGTTCATTAAAATCATCCTCGGCTTCCCGGGCAATCGCCCGGTACTCAGCGTTGAACACATCCCAGTATTTGGCCTTGCGATTAGACGGCCAGATATTATCCAGCACGCTCTGTTCAAGACGGGTTTGCAGATGGTCGGGATCGAATCGGCTGAGCAGACGGCTTAACGCCGCCTGAATCCCGGCCATGACCGCCAACTGGTGAGCCTTAATGTCATCAAAACCTTCGCACACCGCCTGAACCGGCGACATGTAGGTACTATTTGGTTCGACCAGCAGCAACGCCATCACCTCTTCCACCCGTAGTGGGGGTTGGCCGGGCGGGGTTTTCAGCGGATTATTGTCCATCGGGCCGATATTGGTGCGATCTAGCCGGAATTCACCTTTGATATCGCCACGAGCTAGCAGGATATCCATGAGTCCGCGCACAGTTTCGCGGAAGATTGCGCCGAGACTGGTCATCGTTTCCAGCCACCGGTCGTCGGTCAGGTGAAGGGGAGGCAGGCCAGCGCCTTTCAGAAAGGCTTGTAAGAGATCATGGGCATCCAGTTCAGCCGTTTCAGCCGCGTCAACGAGTGTGGGCGCAACACGTGGTTTTGGCGTCGGCGTCGGTTCTGGTTGTGGCGGGGTGAGCAGAAGGTTCGCAGTTGCAGGTGGCACAACGGTAGAGACAGGCGCAGGCGTTTGCCACCAGTCGTCAGGAATCAGCATTCCGCTTTCAGCAGTGGGAGCGGCGGGTTCGGGTAGCGGTCGATCGGTCGGTTTCGGCGCTGGCGTGGGAACGGGCAGGTCAAACGGCTCCGGGACCGGCTCTTGAAACCGTGGCGCGGGTTCCGGCGGCGGCTCAGGGGTGGATAGATCGGGAGGTTCGTAAACCGCGCCTTCGGGACCGCCGAGGTCGGAGGGCGGTTCGGTGGCCGCTCCAGGAGTGGGCAATCCAGCCATCGACTGTCCGAGTCCGAGGTGATCCTGGTCGTCGCGACTGTCGTTGAGCAGATCACTGAACGACGGTTTGATCATGTCGCTGGATACCCCGAGTTCAGGCGACACGATGGCCGGAATGGCCATGGGCGACGGCGTCAATCCCGGCGAGAACGCGATGTCGGTGACCGGACCCTCAGCGTCCTCATCCTCTGCTTCAGTATCGATGATGGCAACGGCGATTTCGTATTCCCCGAGGACGAACCGGTCGCCATTCTTGAGCTGGACGGCCTGATTGCGGGGGATGCGCTGTTCCGAATCGTTGAGAAAAGTGCCGTTTAAGCTGGTGTCCGTCAGGATATAGCCGCCGTCCTTGTAGTGGACGACGCAATGTTCACTGGACAGGATCCGTTCGGGGTCTTGCAGGATCCAGTCGTTCTTCGATGCGCGGCCGATCTTGAGCGAGCCGCGTTCGAGAGTTTTGGCCGGTTCCTGGCCTGGCGAGAGTCTTTGGTAACTGGTAATGGTCAATTTCAGGGGCATAGTACGATGTCCGTTGGCGGGGGAGCGCCCCCACCACCTGGGCAGGTTTTCATCTGCTATTGCATTAAATTGCTAGTACACAGTCTATACTGGTCTTGTCATAAGCGCCAAGCGAGGTGCGTTTTTAAGCCCAGTGCAGCGGATTGAGGTGGTCACTGATGAGCGTCATTGATGTTGAAAGCTTGCTAAGTGAAATGACTGATGAGTCGCCGTGTGGCGAGGATCTCGAGTACGACCCGCAGTTCGCGGAGATGGAGAAACAGGCGCAGGGAACCCCGGAGCGCCAGTACGGCAACACCATTGTTCCCGCCGAGCCACCCGACTGGCGCGGCGTTAGCGAATCCGCCCTTAACCTGTTAGCGCGCACCCGGGATTTGCGGGTCGCGGCTTATCTGACCCGGGCGTTGCTGAATACCGACGGTCTGCCGGGATTCGCTGACGGTCTGGCGTTACTGGAAGGACTGCTGGAGCGCCACTGGGCTTTGGTGTATCCGCAACTCGATCCTGACGATGACAACGATCCAACCCTGCGCATCAACACCCTCGTGGCGCTGTGTGATCCGGAAACCACATTGCATGACCTGCGCAACGCTCCCTTGGTCAGTTCCCGCGCTCTGGGGCGTTTCAGCCTGCGCGATATCCAGATCGCCGCTGGCTCGCTGACTCCGGTGGCTAGCGGTCAGGAGGAGCGTGCGCCACCCAGTCAAAGTATGATCGATGGCGCTTTTCAGGATGCCAACGTGGAGGATTTGCAGGCGACTGCCGAGGCGGTCGCCGCCGCTTTTGACCGGATGGCGCATATTGAAGCGCTGTTGACGGATCAGGTCGGCGTGACCCAGTCGCCGGATCTGAGCGCGTTGACCAGCGTGCTCAAGGAGATTCGGCAGGTTCTCAATGAACAATTGCAGCGGCGCGGTGTAAGTGGAGTCGGCGTAGTCGAAGTCGGGGCGGTCGAGACGCTGGGGCCGAGCGCTATGGGTAGCGGTGGGGCGACGCGGCAGATGGTGGTAGGCGAGATCGCCAACCGCGAAGATGTCATTCGCACCTTGGACAAGATCTGCGAATATTATAACCGCCATGAACCGTCCAGCCCCGTCCCGTTTGTGTTAAAACGGGCCAAGCGACTGGTCCGCATGGACTTCATGGAGATTCTGCGCGATCTGACACCCGGTGGAACCGATCAGGCTGATCTGATTTTCGGGACGCCGCCCGAGGAAATAGAGTAAACCACCCCCGCCTAAAGGCAGGAGCTTGTGAAAACAAGCTCGGTTGACCCGCCTAAGCCCGCCAACCGGGAGGTTAAAGGGGCTACGTTGCGTAGAGGTTCAAGACCTACCTTGGGATGCTTCCTCAGTCCCAAGCTCTAGAAGCCCTGGTTGCAGACACGCATAG
>JFJP01022121.1_pt1 | contig 11112 bp, 8 predicted proteins | sample 431651 | NCBI WGS metagenome assembly JFJP01 (sample SAMN02602958, study PRJNA72255) | Microbial mat metagenome, whole genome shotgun sequencing project. | biome: fresh water; feature: sink hole; material: water; isolation source: purple microbial (photo- and chemosynthetic) mats found in... | reverse complement strand
TTTTCTCCTGATCTTTTTTCCATTATTCCTCTCTTTTCAAACAAAAGAGCCGTTTCCGATAAAGGAAACGGCTTTCAATTAGAATAATACCTAAAGATGGATTTCATTTTCAGGTTTGATATTATCTCTCAAATTGAAGTGATTGATTTCCTTTAGGCACTTCAAACAGAACAAAATAATACTCTGAGATTATCAGAATATGACATTTTTTAAATACACCTTAATGTTGTCAATACACTTCAAAACAGGCGGCGTAAATTGAATGACATCCTCAAACAGGCTGTGCAGATCATCAAGAACATATTCGTGTGCGATCTGATTCCGCAATTCCCGGATATTCCGCCACTCTTCCGCACTCTCAATAATTCCGCGTCCTTCTGCTCTGTTCAGGCGGTCAATCAGACTTCCCTCATCTGTAAGTTCGACTGAATCTATTGCCCTGAAAACTTTCTGAGTGAGAATATCAACAAGTCTGGCAAATCGGGAAGTAACCGCATCCAGATGAACCAGTTCCTCATCGGAAATATCTTCCGGCAAAGGAAAGAGATGACCGGTTGAATTATAAGAAAAATTAAGAACAGCCGCTGCTTTTTCAGCCAGATCAAGCTGTTTTTTCAGATGCCCGGTTTTTATCTGTCTCTTGTCCGCTTCCATAACAATATCCTGCTGTCGTCCGCCAGTCTGACAAAAGGGTCTTTTTTACCGGGATAGTCCCATACAATATCAATCTTCTGCTCTCCGATATGATCGTATATTTTCAGACGCAGAACACGCGTCAGTCTCGTTATCGAAACAGAGGGTCTGTTTTCACATTCTATAACAAGATCAATATCCCCTCCTTTTTTGTCGGGACAGGTTCGGGAACCGAAAAGATACACGCTGATATTATCCTGTAGGAGAACATCCTCAAAGGCTTTCCGCAATCCCTGCATCTCGCGGTCGGTGAGCCGGGCGGAGTCTGCTTTCAGTCTTTTCATACTCTTCTGAATAACGAAGTTAAAGGCTTATGTCAAGTTCGAAATTCGATACATGGGTTTCAAAATAGGATTTCATAATAATTCAAATTCAGGCTTTTATACTCAACGCTCTCATAAATTGCGCTTCTCATTGCGAAGGGTTGAATCTTGTCCTTATCAATAAATAAAAGCTCAAATTATAATGGTGTTGATTTTATCCCCATAAAAACTGCATTTCACGTATTGTTTCCTGTGATGCAAACAACTCATTATTTCCATCCCACAGCAGGCGAACCCTTCTGTCTTTCTCCAAATATTCAGACATCCATTGAATATCATTCGGCAGGGGAATTTCAACAACCAGCACCAATATTGCATCCGGTATATTTTGCAAATAGCGATATTCATACAATTGGCTCAAGCCCGAACGAATCTGAGACCGTGCATTATCCTGCGTTATTGACTTCATTTCAAAAATATAAGAATGCTCCCGAAATTGTGCAGCCAAATCAACCAAGTGATTGCATCTCGGCAACATGCCGATATCTCTCAGCCGTTTTGCAACCATATTGACAAGACGAATATGCGCCTTAGCGGAGCGTTCGGAAGCAATCTGATTTCTCAATATCGGGGTTTGAGCAATTGCTTTGCTCGTTCTTTCTTCAACTATCTCATATTCTTTCAGTGATTTTATTTTGGGCAGCAGCGGTTCGCCGTCATTAAATTCAAGCAATGAAATATGCTGTGAGAGTGTTGCTGAAAGCTTGTAACGGTTATGGCTGCCCTTAGTCAACACAGATAAGTATTCAAGCCAACCGATAAACGTACTGACGCGCCGGGGCATCATACTTTTTCCGACCTGATCGGTTACCTCTGTCATAAAATTTTGTATTTCCTGCCTCGTTACGCCTTCGGAATCAGCTTCAAGGAAAGGAATCATTCGTTGAAACAATCTGGTATTGAATACCGCGTTAAGCAACAAATTCTTTTTTTCCTGTTCGGAACTCGCCAAAAATTGTTTGCCTAAAGGGGTCAAAACCGAATTATTATCAGTATTTCGAATAAATCCTAAAAGTTCTGCCGCTCTTCGGTAATAACGTCCTTGCCGTTCCACTTTGCCGAGATATTGAGCAATATCCTGAAAGCTTTGTTTGCCTTCTCCTACGGCTTTGACAACAGCGACAACATCCTCCAAGATATCTGCCTGAGGGATATCCGAACTGGGTATTTTCATATTGATTTCCTAAAATCCGACGAACAAATACTCATGGGCTTTGTTATTCTTATTTCCGATCTTATTCCCCTGATTACCGAAAGAATAACGATGCTCCACAGAAACAACCTCTACGCGAGGCTTGTATTTAGCCATCAATGAAACAATTTCATCCGATGTCGGCAAGGAATTCGAAGAGTAAGACACAATAAGTATGCTGTCCCCAAACATCCGAAACAACTTGTCAAACGCATCATGCGCTCCTTTTCGGGATGAGAAAGGCGTCGGAAAATTTTTAAATTTCTTTGTTTTGGTATGTTCCTGAATTTCAACATCTTTCCAATAGCGTGCAAGTCCTTCGACAAAATGATAGCGTCTGATATATTCATTATCTGCCAGCGGCGTATAATACGGCGGATCAATATAGACCAAATCGGCTTTCCATGAAACTGTCATAGCATCCCCGCATCTTGCCTGATTTGCCTGACCGTTGTCAAACACAGCAGCATTGATTGCCTTCACCGCGTCTCTGAAATGTTCTTCAAGGCTGATGTGCATATCTCTCCGTCCGTCATCATATCTGAAGCCGACATAAGTGAAAATACCTCTTGCCCGTTTTTTCATACAGGCTCGAATCAGTGCAGCCATTGCAAGCGACCGCTTATATCGCCCTTTTAACTCTTTAATATTGGAATGAACCGTATCAATCGTCAGATTGTCTTCATCAGAAAAATAAAGTCCCTGAAACGTATTGCTGACAAAGCTGTCTCTCATCGGATGAGGTGCCAGCAACTGCCCGATATCATCGAAAGAAAGACACTCTTCATTATTCTCGATCATAGCTGTTGCAAACGTCGTCGCCATTGCCATATAATCATTAGCATACACGCATTTCCCCTGCGTCTTGAACATATAAGCGATCACGCCCGAACCGGAAAACAAATCCAGCACTGTATGAAAATCAAACTGCCGGGCAATATCCCATAGATACGGCTGAATTTTTCGCTTAGACCCCATATAGCGGGTTGTCGGATATTTATTTACCTGCAAAGGCAAGGGCGCGGTAACAGGACATAAAATAACCCTGCGCCGCGGCGGTATCGTAACAATCGCATCCTCGCCGGTGCGTCCGCCGCCGTTCTTATTGATACACCGTTTGGTCTTGATAACCTTGATATTGAATTCCTTATACAATTCATGAACCAGCGGATGATTGGAATTGGTCAGAATCACATAACAGCCTATATGATGCAGGCGACGGATTTCTTCTGCAAGCTCCCGATGATCTTCCTCATAAAACTGCTCTTTGGTATATCGCTTGAAATCGCTGTATTTTGAAATCGGGAGATAGGGCGGATCCAGAAAAATCAAATCCTTTTCACAGGCATATTGTCTCAGAACCTCCTTGTAACCGCCGCATAAAATATCTGCTTTCCGAAGAGCGGCAGACGCAGCCCGCAAATTTTCGGGATCACTGATGCGCGGATTTTTATATTTCCCGAAAGGAACATTGAATCCGCCCCGACGATTGACCCGGTACAGCCCGTTGTAGCAGGTACGGTTGAGATAAACCGTGCGGGCTGCTGCTGAGACTTTATCCAAATTTTCCCAATGCGCTTCACGCGCCGCATAAAATATCTGCTCTTCATTCCGATAGCTTTCCAATGCTCGGATAAGACCGTCAGCATTTTCTTTCAAAACAAGATATAAATTGATCAGTTCGGGATTGGAATCGCTGATAACTGCCTGATTCGGCTGCAATGCAAAAAACAGGGCGCCGCCGCCGAAAAAAGGTTCAATATATCTGTTGTAATTTTTCGGAATTTTCGAAAGCAGATCATCCAATAACTGCGTTTTGCCGCCGGCCCATTTCAACACAGGCTTTGCCGCTGAAAATGCAGACATACCGACGGATTCATCTATTGACAGTTGCGTATATGAATAATTCATTGTGAAGCGCATAAATCAGGTGTATAAGCAATCTAACGGCTTATGTCAAGTCCGAAATTCTGTACATGGGTTTTAATTCTATAATAATTCAAACGTGACCGACGCAAGCATCGGATTTTCCCCTTTCGTAAAGGTTGATTAATAGGAAATTCAGTCTGTTATACGGAAATCCCCCTGCCTCCCTTTAAAAAAGATGATTAAAAACAAGCTGATTTAATTCTTTATTTTATTACATCGAACTCACATTGATTCAAAGGACACGAAAAAAAATTCCGGGTTAAAATCAGAGAATATCTATTTTCTGATTTTCCCCGGAATGACAGTCGGACGGACATGATTTGTTGTTATTCGCTTAAAATAACAAAGGGCATATCCGTTCCTTCCGATCTGAAATACGGATGCTGCCTGCCTTTGGTCAGACGGGGGACATGCTTGGCAACATACTGAAATAGCTCATTTAGAGAGATATAATCATCTCCGTCGTTATTTGCCTTTCCCGACATACCCTCAATCATGATATAGGTGAATGCTCCGTGGCCAGTATCTTCTTTGTCAAGCTTGAATGCCTCATTTTCAAGGGATTCTTCTCCGCCTTTTGATGCCGACAAAATGAAAAGCCCGCTGGCTGCTTTCAAAGCTTCGGCAAGGTCTTCTCCGCCGTCCAATGCCCTTGCGCCTACCTGCAATGCGCCGGAATTGCAGGTATCCATTGCAATAACGACTTTGTTGACATTTTTCGAAAGGATATTCACCGCCTCGTCAAAATCGGACATCCTCAGCCCCTTTGACAAAATTGTCTCAAAATCCGCATCATAAGGCACAAAATAATAGGAACCGGACTGGCGATGCTTGATTCCGTGTCCGGCAATGAAGATGAACACCACATCATCAGGAGCCGCCTGTCCCAGATGTCCGGAGATATTTTCAATAATGCTGGTTCGTGTTACTTCCTCATTCAGCAGGGTTTTGAAATGGATTTCAGAGAAAAGTCTGCCTTCCTGTTTTTTGAAAAAATCCGCGAGACTCAATGCGTCTTTGTCAGCATACTGAAGGCTTATACTGCTGTTGCTATATTTGGAAACGCCTATGGAAAGCCCCCACAATACTGGTCGGCTGCTGCTGTCAGACGGGACGACCGAGGCAGATTCATCGGAGTCGCCTCTTGTCCCAGAGGATAAAGGAACTTCTTTGCTGATACTGTTTCCGGCTTTATCGGCAGCTTCTATGACAACCCTTTTGCTCACGGCAATTTTTTTTGAAAAAAATCCCTGTCTGTCCAACGGAAGGTCTTCACCGTTGATTTTTGCGTAGAGAACACCGCTTTCATCTTTGATCTGACCTTCGACAGATGCTTCTTCAGCCGGCTGAGGTTTCGGAACTACTTTGAATCCTCTGCCTCCATCTCCATCTTCGATTCCCCTGCTTCTGCTGAGTCCTCTCGTACCTGATGAACGTGCTGAACTTACAATAATTTCCGGAGGAGTGCTGTCTTTTTTTTCAGTCCGATATGTAACTGAAAAATCTTTTTTCGAACTATTTCCGGATTGATTAGTTGCTGTCACTACAAAATGATTGTCTCCCGAAGACAGCATTGTATTATAAGAAAAATTCCCGTTTTCATCCACATCAGCCGATTTCCCGTTGACTTCCACAGACCGGATTCCCGAATCATCTGTGGCTCTCCCCTCAATATTGATTTTCTTTTTTTCAACCACTTTGAAGCCTCGAGTCACAGGCGGATTGGTAATCACAATTCGGGGAGAACCCTGCGGTTTCGGCGGAGATGATGGCTCTTTTTCCGGAGGAGAAAAAACTTTGGCTTTCCGGTTAGGCTCCGCTTGAACAGGTTTCTCTCTTTCCGGGGGATGAGTTTCGGCTTTCCGGTGAAGCTCAGGTTGAACAGGTTCCGGTTCCTGAACATCAGGCTTTCTTCGGGGCGGCGGAGATACCGCCGGAACAGGCGGAGGTTCTGCTGTTGCTACAACGGGCGGGGGAGCGGATCCGAATCCCTTTTTGAATTGCGACAGCATCCCCATATCCGCCGAAAAACCGGAAAGTTTTTCCCTAATACCTTCACCGGCATCTGCGGCGAGATTGCTCAAAGACGTAATCTGTGCCTCGTCCGCTGATCTGCCCGCACTGCGATCCTGAGCAATATCTGTATCCAGAACTTTTCCCGAAGCCGTATCCACCAGTTTATAGTTCAGGGTTGTGACTGCAATATCCATTTTGACGCCTTGCACTTCATTGGAACTCAGTCCGGTTTTGACAGAGCCGGTGAGGATAAAACCCGCGTCGCAGAAAGCGGCTACTTTCCGAACCGACTGCATATTTCCTTTTTTTGCTTCGAGAATATCCTCATTTCTAAGCCATGACGAAGGCATCACTTCGCCGGAGGTTATAACCGAATAATCGGCTGCCAGCAGTTGCTTTGCCAGAAGCGTTTCTGCTGTAGAATCATCTCCTGCAAGTATAATCAATATTTTGGGAGATTCCGAGGACTGAACGGCAAAAGAAATCAGAAGCATAAGAAAAATCGGCAGTTGATAGAAAAAATATTTTATCTTCATAATATGCTCTCCTTCCTGAAAAAAGTCCTAAAATTTTCAATTGATGATTGAATAAGTAATCCGTTTCTGCGCCAGATCAAGTTTTTCCGTCATTTTGATATTGCCGCTGATTTTCTCCAGCAATGCCTGATTCTTTTTGCTCACTTCAAAAAAAGGCTGTTCGTCGAAATTTTCGGAAAACAGATCAAAACGCTCATCGGACACCAAGGCCACAATTTCATCTCTGCCCGGAGGTCCCGTAACTTCCAGCGCAATATCAAGTTCTTCTCCGGGAATCGAATATTTCTTGTTTGCCTCTACAAAAGAATCCGGGTTGAAGCGGTTGGGAAATATTTGAACCAGTTCTCCCGCGCTGGTTTTATTGAACACCACCAAATAACAATCTTTGTCTGACTGGAAATAATAGGAAACCGAATCCCCGATCTTGAATTCCACTTTGTCCACCCAGAGACGAAGAAAAGCCGCCTCTTTTTTCTTGCCCAGTTCCCTGACTTTTTTCACAACAGAGTCAAAAGACGGAGGTTCCGGCGGTTCAGGAAGCGGAACAGGTTTTACTGGAATAACAGGATATTCATTTGCTGCTACTGTCGGTTTGGGTGGACTCGGAGGCAGAGAAGCAATCGTTGTTCCTGTTGTTTTTAGCGGATCAGGAACCGGAGGGGGAACTTTCGAAACAGTCATATCTTTTTTGAATAAGGGATAGAGCATGACTCCGGCAACAGCAAGAATACAAACAAGAACCAATGCCCCTGCGGGTATAATCCACTTTTTCAGACCCTTCCCTGGAAGAGGGGAGACATCTCCCCGAACCGTATCGCCGTTACTGCTTCTGCTCGGAACCGGCTGTGTGATATCATCATCAATATTTTTCGGATCCCGCGGCAACTGACCACGATACTTTCTGAGATCGCTCAAAATCTCATGTCCGTCATGATATCTTTCTTCAGGGGATTTTTCAATCATTTTCATGATAATATCCCCGACTTGCGACGGGACGCCCGCAGGACGGGGAGGTACCTCGTTGACATGAGCATGATAAATGGCTATGCCTTCCTTATCTTCAAAAGGATGACGGCCTGTGACCATCTCATAAAAGACAATGCCCAAAGAGTAAATATCACTCCTTCCGTCCAATGCCCCGCCGGTTATCTGTTCAGGACTCATATAAAGAGGAGAACCGATGACCATGCCGGTTCCGGTAAGGCTTTTGTCGCTGTTGTCCAAATCTTTTGAAATGCCGAAATCGGTGATGATGACATTTTGCTGTTTGTCTATCATAATGTTTGCCGGTTTGATGTCCCGATGAACTACCCCGCTGCCGTGGGCGTAAGCAAGGGCATCCGCGACCTCTGTCATCAGCCTCAGACATTCTCTCAGTTCTGTTTTTCCCTCCTGTTCGATTTTATCTTTAAGAGTAATACCTTCGATATACTGCATGATAAGGTAGTCAAAATCATCTTCGCTGCCGAAATCATAAATATCAATGATTCCGGAATGATCTAATTTTGCAGCCAATTTGGCTTCCCGATAAAATCGCTCCTTGAGATCCGTGTCTTTGCTTAACACCTGATGGATGATCTTTATGGCGACTTTTTTGCCGAGAGACTGATGTACGCCCAGATAAATCTGTCCCATTCCGCCTTCGGCAATCATCTCCCTGATTTCATATTTATTTCCGAGTGCTGATTTGATTTTATCTTTAATTTCAGACATATAAATCTCATCCCTTTGCCAGTACAAATTTGACAGACAGGTTTGGACAGACAGGAAATTCTGTCCTACTGATTATCCTTTTTCGAATTTTCCAAAATCATTTTAGCCCCATCAATATTTTTCTTCACATCTTTGTAATTCGGATCCAGACGCAGGACCAGATTCCACTCCGTTATAGCTTCAGCCAATTGATTTTTCTCAAAGTATTTGATGCCGTTTTTGTAATGGAGAGATTTGTAAGCCTCTTCACTGACTTTTTTCTTCACGTCTTCATTCTTTCTGACCTCGGATTTTTTCTTTGCTTCCTCAGCTTTTTTAACTTCAACTTTTTTCTTTGCTTCTTCGGCTTTTTTGAGATCAGCCTTTTTCTTTGCTTCTTCAGCCTTTTTCTTCACTTCTTCGGCTTTTTTTGCCTCAACTTCGGCTTTTTCCCTGTCATCAGCTTTATCTCTGACCTTTACTTCGGAAATTTTCGGATGCTCGGGATATATTATCGAGGCAATCAGCGCATCACCGTATAATTTCCAGAGCTTTTCAGCTTCCTCAGGCGCGTTTCTGGGGATGCTGAAAGTGATGGTCGGAATTCCTGAACTTCCTCCGGCATAGCTCCCGAGTGAACCGGGCTGACCGCCTATCTTTCGGACAGACAGATCACAGTATTTTCCTATATGACCGGCTAATGATTCCGCGGGTCCGTCATAGTCAATACATTCCCCGAACTGACGGAGGCTGATAATACGCGCGGGACGATACTTACTGATAGTTTCGTCAACCGCACGGGTTTCCGGTTCGGAAAGCGCGGAATCTCCGCTTTCTTCGCTGTTCTGACGATTCGGCGCAGGAAAATTGCGATTGATATCCACGTTTCGGGCATTATAGCGGCTGCCGGATATCACCCCGTCCGGATTGACTTCAGGCAGCAGCAAGACTTTTCGCCCCTGAAGCAGCTCGCGGTGAGATCGGAGATGATTGGCGACCTCATACGCCAGATTCGTGCCAGCAGGTTCATTTCCGTGCATTGCAGCCATGATGAGAATCACATCGGCTCCGTCACCTAACACCATACATCGGACAGGCTGATTCCCCACAGATTTGCCCGCAATATACTCTTCTGTCCATGAATTTTTCTTTGATGAAAGTGATGAGGACTCTGAACTCTGATTTCCGCTCTGATCTGAGGAACCCGATACCAATCCTTCCGGAGATTTTTTTTTGCCGCATCCCCAGAATATCAGTGTCAGAAATACCATCAAAATAATAATAAAGACTTTTCTCATATTATTTTCCATAACCTTGCTCCTGTGATAAACCTTTTTCTTTTTTTTCTGTCTGAAAAAAATAATCTCCTGCATCATCAGGATATATGACAGAGGCGATAATCGCTTTTCCGTAGAAAAACCAAAGCATTTCGGAATCAAGCTCTCCTGAATCTTCCGGCAGTTCGAGGGTGACAATCGGGATATTCAGATTTTCTTCTGTATAGCTTCCGAGAGAACCGGGTCTCGCGCCCAGTTTTTTGAGAGGCAGTCTGCAATAGTCTGCCATATATGCAGCCAGTTCTTCTCCGCCCGGACCGTCATAATCCACACATGCCAGCGGTTCGTGAATACTTATAATACGGTCAGGAACATATTCCCTGAGAATCTGATCAATGACTCTGGTCTCAGGTTCGGAAAACGCTGCCATTCCGAAGAGATCGTTATTGATACGGTTTTCGGTAAAAAAGTTGCGGTTTAAGTCCACTCCCCGGGCATTGCAGCGGGTGTTTACAGCAGTACCGTCGGGATTGGCCTCTGGCAATATCACGACTTTCCGGTTTTTAAGGAGCTGGGGCTGATCTTGAAGATACCGGATCAGCCGCTTCGCGATGAGCATCCCTGCCTGTTCATTGCCATGAATCGCCGCAATGATTACGGTCACATCTTCGCCGTCGCCGATCTCAAAATATTCGATAGAGCGGCCTTCCACAGAAAAACCGGCAGCGTGATATACTCCTGCTGTAGCAGATGACTCCGGGGGAGGAAGGTCAGAGTGTGCCGGTCTTTTCAATACCATTGCTACTTGGGCTTTATGGCAGCCTGCCATAAACATAAGCATGCAGGCAATCAATAAATAAATATATTTTATCAGTTTGTTACGCATTATATGTCTGTAGCCTCCTGAGTGTCTGACATCCAGTAATATGTTTTCAGTCGTTAATTGCCTGTATTCCGTTTCCGATCACAATCAGTTTTGTAATCTGATTCACCTTGATATGGATTTCAGAGGTTCGGGTCCGATATTCGGAATTGTTCGGACTCACAAGTTTTATCTCATGCTTTCCGCAGGCAAGCCTGATATCCTTGGCGGGCGTCTTTCTTTTCATATCTTTGCCGTCTATGAAAATATCGGCTTTGGGTTCACAATGGATAATATTCAGAGTCCCTTTTGCTTCTTTGGCAATACTCAAAGATTCTTTGATTTTTGCATCATCAGACAAAATATCCAGCGCTGCCTGAAAAGCCTTTTCTGCCTCCGGACAATTTTCCTCGTTCATAGCTCGCTCGCCCTGTTCGGCATATTTTCTGCCGACCTGACCCAATAAATCTTTGGCTGAGGGGTTTTCAGCAGAAATTTCCAGCACCTTTTCAAAAAAGTCTTTTGCCTGATCAAGATGCCCCTGATCCAGCGAAGCATTTCCCGAAGCAATCAAATCGCTTATCTGCTGTTC
>JFJP01002699.1_pt1 | contig 11112 bp, 11 predicted proteins | sample 431651 | NCBI WGS metagenome assembly JFJP01 (sample SAMN02602958, study PRJNA72255) | Microbial mat metagenome, whole genome shotgun sequencing project. | biome: fresh water; feature: sink hole; material: water; isolation source: purple microbial (photo- and chemosynthetic) mats found in... | reverse complement strand
CCAGCAATTTTGAAATTTCAAAACTTGCGGCCCCTGTTGGAATCTCCATGAAACGTCGCGCATCACCGTATACGTGAACCAGTTGCCGATCTTCATTGAGCAACAAAGCAGGCGGCGCGTAGCTCTTCATCAACATCTGCTGTCCAGATTCGATAACGCTTGCCTCAATACTGCCTGCCGAGCGCAGCGCCGGTGTCGTGGCTTTGCGTGTTGCCGCGCGAGCTGTGCCACCCCGATTGAGATCAAGCGGTAAAGAAACAGGACGCAAGACGCGGTAAATCTTGTTCTTGCTATTGGTGACGCTAAAGTCGCGATGGCGTGCACCCAAAGACTCACTCGATCCCAACAGCATGTAACCGTTATGAACTAAGGCGTACTGAAAGCGAACTAAGGCTTTTTCTTGCGCATTGGTGTCAAAATAAATGAGCACGTTGCGGCATGTCACCAAGTTCATGCGCGTGAAGGGCGGGTCTTCCAAAATGTTGTGCCGCGCAAAGACGATGTTCTGGCGAATCTCGTTTTTTACGACGAACTGGTTGCCGACGTGTTTAAAAAAACGCTCTAAACGTTCTTGCGATAATTCATTGGCAATCGCTTCTGAATAAACGCCTGCGCTAGCAATATCGATATGCGTTTGCTCAACGTCGGTGGCGAAAATTTTGATTTGCGGCCAGCGTTTCATGCGGTCAAACGCTTCTGCAAATAAGATCGAAATTGTGTAAGCCTCTTCACCTGTCGAGCAGCCCGCCACCCAAATACGAATGGGTTGATGTTCTTGATGCTCTTCGATGATGGTGGGAATGACATTCTTTTCCATCAGTTCGAAGGTTTCAGCATCTCGGAAAAAACTCGTGACAGGAATGAGCGTGTCGCGTTTAAGCGTGAGAATTTCGCCGCGATCGCTTTCCAATAAGTGTAAATAATTAAGCAGATCGCGCACGTGACGAATTTGCATACGACGTTCAATTCGGCGTTGCACGGTAGCTGGTTTGTACTCTTTGAAATTAATGCCGCCTACTTGATAGAGCAAATGCAAAATGCTATCCATCGGGTTGGCATCAGTATCGGTGAGCTGATTTGCTTTAGGCTTTGCTGAAACTTCCAGTGTGTTTTTGACGTGCCCAACAATACGGCTTGCTAACAACTCTGGCGGCATTACTTCATCCACCAAGCCGGTCGCAATCACGCTACGTGGCATACCATCAAACTTCGCCGATTCTGGATCTTGCGCTAGCAAAAAACCACCTGCATCGTTGATCGCGACTGAGCCGCGTGTACCGTCCGAACCGGTGCCAGAAAGAATCGCACCTACGCAACGATTACCAAACTCTTTGGCAACTGAAGTAAAGAACAGATCAATCGGCAAACTCAAGCCGTGGGGACTCTTAGGTACGAGGCGTAGTTGATTCCCAGCGACGGTCATGTTCTTACCAGGAGGGATAAGATAGACATGATTGGGCGCCATCTCCATGCCGTTTTCAGCCATCACCACTGGCATCGTGGTATGCCGTGCCAGCAAATTATCCATCATGCTTTTGTGATCGGGGGAAAGATGCTGAATAACGACAAACACCGCACCGGATTCGACATCAAGCTCGTCAAAAAAACGCTCTAGAGCATCTAGGCCACCTGCTGAGGCACCAATCGCAACGACGTAAGGGTTGGCAATAAAGGGATGATCTGGAGCGCCTTCTGAACTCTGATCTTTGTTTGATGAACGCTTAGCTTTAGCAACTTTTCCTGATTTAGAAGGCACAGGAGCCTCTGATGCAACTTTGTTTCGCGCCATGATGCGAAGAAACCTTTCTCAAATTTTAGTGATGCCTACTGCTACGCTTCGACTGCTTACACTTACATTTACATTTTCAAGATCTGGAGATTTTACACTCGCCTAGCTCTTCCTAGAAAAGTATTAGGTCAAGTAACCAATTAAAACAGATGGTTATTCGAATAAAGCCGCAGCCTCAGCGTTGAGGCCAGTCTAAATTTAGGAGTGCTTAAGGGCGCTTCAGCATCCCTTCGATTTTCTCAATAATCTCTGCACTATCTGGCTCAACTTGGGTAGCGAAACTAAATACTGTTTTGCCATCGTTTGAAATTAGATACTTGTGGAAATTCCATTGTGGCTCTTTACCTGTAGCACTAGCCAACCGTTTAAATAGAGGGTTAGCTTGAGCCCCCACCACACGACTAGGCTCACTCATTGGAAATTTTACCTTGTAAGTTAGCTTGCAAAACTTTGCTATTTCACCGTTGCTACTCAGCTCCTGTCGAAAATCGTGAGAGGGGAATCCGATCACAAGCAGACCTTGCTTTTGATACTTGCTGTACATCGCTTCGAGCTGCTCAAATTGTCCGGTGTAACCGCACTTACTAGCAGTATTCACCACCAAAATAGCGCAGGGCAGTCCGCTGCATGAGCAAAAGGCGAAAACATAAGTGCGAGCAAGATCAATAATTTTTTCATGGTAATTTCCTTTTAATTTAACTGTTAGCTTTACGCTTTAAGAAGCGCATCAACACCCCTAAAAGGGGAATCTTTTCATACAACTCTTCGGCTGCATCCCAATAGTCGCGGTGATATTCGACTTTATAGGCCGAGTTAAAACGCACATGAGACGAGCCGTGTATATTTTGCAGCTTAGTCTCCCCATGCAATCTATATTCAAAATCCCAGACGATGAAAGCATCACTATCTTGCAAAATAGATTGCTTAATAATGAAGCGTGGCGCATCTACCTTCCTGAACATGTGTTCAAAGATGTGGATGATGTCCGTTTGGCCACGCACTTCGTTGAAGGGATCTTTGAAATAGGCATCTTTGTCATACAGTTCGGCAATAACCTTTACGCTCTGTGGCGACACACTCTCAAAAAAGCGCAACACCTTATCCAAGGAAGTTTGATACGTCATAGTCCAGTCACCTTATGAATCAACCAAAAATAAAGTCGATACGGTAAAAGCCGCAACAACCGCAACCAATTAGTAAAGCGACGAGGAAAATGAATATGAAACTCGCCACGTTCAATGCCCCGTAAGATTTCCTGCGCAGCCACCTCGGCTGAAATCAATGCAGGCATCGCAAAGTCGTTTTTGGCCGTCAGCGGCGTAGCGACAAAGCCAGGATTAATGAGGTACACGGCGATGCCTTGCGGACGCAAATCGAGATAAAGCGATTCGCACAAATTAATAAGCGCAGCTTTCGTCGGCCCGTAGATGAGTGCTTGCGGTAGCCCACTTAAACCTGCAACTGATGCGACGATACCAATACCGCCTTGCCCTTGGGCGAGTAACGTTGGCAATACGGCATTAAGACAATTCAACGTGCCATTCAGATTCGTTTCCACCAATTGCTTGGCAGCACCCAAATCAAAATTATCTGCGCGCATTTTTTGATACGTACCAGCAACAACCAGCACCAAATCTATGCCACTCCACTTTGCCAAAATTTCATCGCGTGCAGCCAGCACTTCATTTGCGTGGGTTATGTCGAATGGCAATACCAATGCATCTGCATCCGCCGCCACTAATTGCAATGACTCAGCATTTCGCGCGGACAATACGAGTTTTGCGCCTCGTTTGATCAACTCACGTGCTAGCTCGGCGCCGATGCCGCTTGATGCACCGATTATCCATACACGCTGACCGCGCCAATCTTTAAGCTTCGGATTCACGGGCGCTTACTGAATGACAACGTAACCTCACCCAATTTAAAGCCATACTTGCTCATCACTGCGCGATTGAGCATCACCTTATCGTCCATGAGGAACATCCAGTCATCAAAATTTACGTTATAAACTTTACCCTCCACTGGCAGTGCCAACACATATCTCCAGTTCAACGCATTACCAGACACGATGCCGATAGCCTCACCCACCACATCATCTGCCGTACCGACATACTGTCCATTTGGTTGCTTCTTCAAGGTCCATACACGCTTCTGTTTAGTGCCATCTGAATAGATGAAGTCTTCATCTAAGGTCCCTACATCTCCCTGCCAAGTGCATTGGATGACTACTTTGAAACGCTTGACCACCTCACCACTACGATTCTGAAACATGCCCCAAGCATCTATGGTGCCGTTGAAATACTGCTGCATATCTAGCGCAGGTTTTTCTTTATCATACAGAGCCACATCAGTAGTGCTACAAGCAGATAACATTAACATTCCGAGCACAGGTGCCACATAAGATTGCCAACTCATTTCGTTGCTCCTTCACCGTTAGATTTCATTCAAGGGGGCGCGCCATAACACCACCATAGCGCAAAGTTTTAATATACAAGGTAAAAGTGCATAGCTCACTGCCAACGCTTGTAAACCCTCTACGGAGGTTGTGCCACTTTGATAACCCAACCATCCTAAGAGCGGCAATGCAATGCCTGCTGCCAATGCGAGATTTAATTTGGTTGCCCAGTTCCACAAGCCAAAATACACCCCCTCATGTTTGCCTATGTGCCCGGCTTTCCCGATCACTGCGGCTAGGAGTGCGGGAGGCAAGGCAAGGTCTGCGCCTAACGCTGCGCCAGACAGAATGCAGATGATGGCAAATTCGACGGTATCTCCGGCCTCTAAGAAATAAGTCCATACAAAACTAGCAATCGCAAGACTCATCGCGACTAGCCAGGACAACTTCTCTCCTTTACGTTTAGCAATGGCGATCCAAATGCCCATCAACAGGGCTGCCGCCACAAAGTAAAGCATCAGAAAAGCGCCTGCATATTGCCCAAGCAGCAATCGGTCGTGGGTAAAGAACATAAACAAGGTTGCCGGAACAGCAGCGGCAATACCGTTGAGCATAAATATTGCAAACAACCAACGAAAGCGCACATTGCGAAGTGGCTGCAACAATTCAGATAGTGCCATGCCCTCGGTTTTTGCTTTACCCGCTTGCGGTGCATGTTGCAACAAGAAGTAGGCAGCGATAAGTAGCGACAACACAAAGAAAACAGAGAGAGTGCTGATCGAAGTAAACACCGGCAAGGTTGCCGCAATAATGACACCGACTAGGCCAAAAATTTCGCGCACCGCAGTAAGTGAAGCGCGTTGTTCACGCTCTTGTGTGAGTGACGCCCCCCAGCTTTGGTAGGCAATGCTGGCCAAACTAAATCCTAAATAAACCACGATGAGGCTAAGCACTAACCAAACCAGAGGTTTCATTCCAATAATTTGCGACGGATAAAATAAAGCCACGAAGCCAAACGCCAACAACGGCAACGCCAGAATGATCGCGCGCGAATATCCTTTCTGTTGCCGATCTATCCACACGCCGATGAGTGGATCAATAAAGGCATCGAGCAAACGCGTGAAGAGCAAAGCCGTGCCAATCAAACCCAATGAAAGACCAAATTGTGCTGCATAAAACTGTGGCACATACATGTAGATCGGCAAGGCTACTAGGGCAAGCGGCAAGCCAAAAAAGCCGTAATACCAAAGCTCGCTGCGCCTTAAGGCAATCACGACGACTGGCCTAGTAACTGTTTACGCAAGCGAGGCGCGCTAGTACGCTCATCCAGCCAGATTGAGAAGAAGGCACGTGAGAATTCAGCATTTGCGATCTCTCGCAACAACACGCCATCACGATAAAAGCGCACGCCCTGTCCAGCCAAATATGCGCCACTCAAGCGCGTGCCTGCACGTACATCAGGGAACACTTCCAACATCAGACTCAACCAAGCTGCATGTTGTTGAGCTGTACCTATATTGAGTTTACGTATCTCGTCGATACTGGATGCGGCGATTTCTTTGCCCAAGAATTCTCGCGTATAGACAAGTTCTAGAATAAATCGCTCTTCAAGTGGCGAGCTGTTTGCGCGTTTTGTACTTTCACGCCACAAAGAGGCTTCATACACTTTAAATCCGAACCAACGAAAAGCACCTTGACCAGAGAGCCGTGCATGCTCCAGCTCCCCTTGCACCGGCAAGGTATTCGCATGCGCCACCCCAATGCACATCGACAATACTGCACAAAATAAAGCGAGGCCACGTACTAGGTTCATGATTTCTCTAGAGTGAAATGCATAACGTTGGTGCTCTCCGCACGAAAGGCTGCCTCGCAGTAGCACAGGTAAAACTCCCATGTGAGCACAAAGCTTTTGTCGAAACCTTGTGCACGCACGTCGCTCATTTTTTTGTGAAATACATTGCGCCACTCCACCAAGGTGCGCGCATAGTCCAAACCAAAATAAAATTCATCTACAACCTTCAAGCCTTGTTTTGCCGCTTGTGCACGAAACACAGCTGGTGAGGGCAACATGCCACCAGGAAAAATGTACTGCTGAATAAAGTCGGTGCCAGTGCGATAGCGCTCAAACAGTTCATCGGCGATGACAATTGTCTGGATACAAGCACGCCCTCCCTGTTTAAGATTTCGTGCGATGCACTCAAAGTAGGTCGGCCAGTAAGCCTCTCCCACTGCCTCAAACATCTCGATTGAAGCGATCGCATCATACTCACCGTTGCAATCACGGTAGTCCATTAGCTTCAAATCAGCGTGGTGAGCCAACCCTGCAGCATCCATGCGCTGCTGCGCATAATTGAGTTGCTCGGTGGAAAGCGTCAAGCCAGTGACCCGCACTCCTGCCTCTTTCACCGCCACTTCGGCAAAACCACCCCAGCCACAGCCAATCTCTAGCACGTTCGCACCAGGCTGTAAGCGCATTTGTTGCACGATGCGGCGATATTTGGCGAGTTGGCCATCGTGCAAATCGTCAGTATTCGTTTGATCGAAGAGCGCGCTCGAATAAGTCATCGATGAGTCCAACCACAAACGGTAGAAGTCATTACCAATGTCATAGTGCGCATGAATATTCTTGCGACTGCCGCTACGGCTGTTACGATTAAATAAATGGCGCAAACGATAAACCAAACTACCCCACCATTTGCCGTAAATCAGCGCTTCAACTTGTTCGCGGTTGCGGATAAACAACTCGATCAAACCTGTCAGGTTGTCGGTTGTCCAGCCCTCTGCAATATAGGTTTCGGCAAAGCCAATATCACCTGATTTCATAACTGCATCGAACATTGCCCAGTCTCGCAAATGCAAGCTGACCGGGTAAGAATCATCACCGAAATGTGCAGACTGGCCATCAGGCAATTCCAAATGCAGAGCCCCATGTTTGAGTTGGCTCAAGAGTTTCAGAATGAAGCGCACGCGCGATGAATATCCTTGCGTATTCAATTCGTACGAGGCGCGTTTCGGCATAGTTGAAGACGCGGTCAGTGTTTGAGTATTCATTTGCTTAGCTCCTCAGTAGGTGGAGTGGGTTTTCGATAAAAAGGCACACGCTTGAGCCACAACTTAAGTGCCTGCCAATGGATGCGGGTAATGACCATCATCGTCATGAACGGATAACGTAGAAGGGCAGTCCCAATATTGCGATCAGTCAACGGCCGCGAACTTCCAGTGATGTTGGTGAGGAGTAACGCACCTGCGTCTGTGTGGTAGTCGATACGCGCTAGGGTATCTTCGTATGTTGCTCGTTGACTCCTGATGAACTGAAAGCGATAACTACCCTCCACCGTGCAAAATGGTGAAACATGAAATATCTTGCGCGCACTCAACTCTTTCGCATTCCCGATCGGCACACCTTCGTCTAGCAGATAACAGTGACGCTCGCCAAAGGTATTGCTAACTTCACACAAGATTGCCCGCACTGCGCCATCACTGCGATGACAGAACCAGAATGAAACCGGATTAAACACATAGCCCAACACGCGAGGAAAAGTCTGCAGCCACACTTCCCCGTCTGCATCATGGATGCCCTGGGCCTTGAGCAAAGACTCTATCCATTGCAACAAGGGTTGCTTGCCATCGCCATGGTCTTTGTCGTGATGGGATAGCAGATTAAAACGATTGCGCGAAAACAGTTTGGACTGCACCGGATTATTTGCTAATTCACGTAAAGGCAAGCGCAAGAAATACACGCCGTAATTGAAACTGTTGCGCACAGGTAGCAAGCGAGTGTGATGCACGTTGCCAAAACAGAGTTGTGCGCTAGACATGACTTGCTCCCAATGCGTTGATGGCTTGCGCCACTGCCAATCCAGACTTGAGGCCATCTTCGTGAAAACCATAACCGGTCCACGCGCCCACGAACCAAGTGTTTTGCACACCTTGAATTTGCGGCAACTCAGCTTGTGCCGCGATGGCGGCATCATCAAAAACGGGGTGCGCGTAGTCGAAACTCGCAATCACTTTGGCAGGATCGGGATTGTCGATAGGGTTAAGCGAGACAATCACTGATTCGCTAAACGGCAGTGGTTGCAGCTTGTTGATCAGGTAATGCACGCAAACTTGAGGCTCTGCACTATTCTTACTTTGATAATTCCATGCTGACCACGTTTTTTTAATTTCAGGCAAGCAAGTCGTGTCTGTGTGCAACACGGCAAGATTAGGCTGGTAGCCCACGGCACCGAGAATGCGCTTTTCATTTTCAGAGCTGTCTTGCAATAGACGCAACGATTGATCGCTATGACCCGCCATCACCACATGATCAAAATACTCACTGCCCTTCTCACTTTCCACACAAATTTGCAGCACGCCTAATTCATTGGTGCGCTTGACTGCATGCACAGCGCAGTTCAGTCTTTTATCAGCAATCGTGTCGAGCATCTTCTCAACGTAATGACGTGCTCCACCTTTCACCGTATGCCACTGCGGCCTACCATTCACCTGCAACAGACCGTGGTTATGACAAAAGTGAACAAAGCTAAAAAGCGGAAAAGACAGCATCTGTGCAGTAGGGCATGACCATATGCATCCTGCCATCGGCAACACATACCAATCGCGAAATTCTGCACTGTAGTGATGCGCGTTTAAATAATCTCCGAGCGATTGATCATTCACTTCATGCACAGGCTTCAGAGCGAGCTCCGTTGCCTCTTGATTGAAACGCAAAATGTCACGCAACATGCGAATGAAGCGCATGTCAAACAGATTACGACGCTGCGCGAACACCGTATCCAGGCTACCACCAGACCACTCTAAGGTGCGCTTCGCCAGGGGCAACTGTACCGAAAACGACATATCTGTAGCGACGGTTTCGATATTTAACTCTTTAAATAAATTGACTAAGTTTGGATAGGTCTTGTGATTAAAAACCAAGAAACCCGTATCTACGCCATAGCTCATACCCCCTAGATTGACATCCACGGTATGAGTGTGACCTCCAAAGTAGTCAGCTGCTTCGAATAAAGTCACTGCATGTCCCGCTTGCCCAAGACGATAAGCTGCCGACAAGCCGGAAATACCCGACCCTATTACTGCGACTTTTAAGCTTAAATTCGCTTGTTTCATTAATTCATCCTAGACAAAAAATAATTTTCAGGGCGAGAATAGAGCAAATCCGCTACAATTGTCAAATCTGTCTAGGACAAAGAAATGCAAACCAACGATTTATTTTTTGATATTGCTACTGTTGAGCGCGAAACAGGCATCGGCAAAGACACCCTACGCGCATGGGAAAAACGCTATGGCTTTCCTATTCCGATGCGTACAGAACGCGAAGAGCGCTTATATCCGCAACCGCAAGTCGAGCAGCTACGATTAATAAAACGTCTAATAAGCAATGGTTCGAGAACATCAAAAGTAGTCAGCTTAGGCGTAGACGAACTCCGCTCCTTGCTTGCCGAGGTGCAGACTCAGCAGGCCGAGCACCCTACCCATATACTTGAATTAGTTGAACTCATCAAAACACACCAAGCAACTGCACTTCGCCTGACTCTCAATCGCGCCTTGCTTGAACAAGGCTTGAATGAGTTTCTGTCCAAGACAATAACGCCCCTCAACCAATTTGTCGGCGAAGCTTGGATGCGCGGCGAAATACGCATCTTTGAGGAGCATCTCTACAGCGAGCAGGTCACTAATGTTTTGCGCAATGCCATCTCAATAATAAACGACCCCAATGCTTCACCGCGTGTGTTACTAACCACGCTCCCAGGCGAAGAGCATTCACTGGGCTTACTGATGGTTGAAGCCACTCTCAGTTTATATGGCGCGAGTTGTGTCACCCTCGGCGTACAGACCCCCACGCAAGAAATTGTTGCTGCTGTCGCCGCACATCGCTCTGACATCGTGGTTCTTTCTTTTAGTGAAGCCATTCCTTCACCACAAGTAAAAATAGGATTGCAGCAGGCGCGCATTGCACTACCTGAACTGGTTGGCTTGTGGGCAGGTGGCTCGGGAGTGGATCGACAACGTATCGCTATTGAGGGTGTACAACTAATGGGGCCACTTGCTGATTTGCGTGATGCGGTCAAAAACTGGCGTAACTCAATAATCCATTCTAGCAACGAAAATCTCTAAATTGCATTTGTGAAAAGTTTTCATGCTTGCATACCTTGCCTTAGACAGCTGGCTCGCCAAGCCAAACGCTATCGCGCAAAACCGCTGTGTCAACGCTTTGGACATCCACCGCGTTATTGCCGACTGACACCAGTAGTGTCATACCTGTTTGCCAACCTACTTAATGAATGGAGCCTTACATGAAACTGTTGTCTACTCTGATCGCTGCTGTATTTGCTGCTGTTTCTTTCTCTGCTATCGCTGCTGACGCAGCTGCTCCTGCTGCAATGGCTGCCCCAGCCGCTATGACCGCTCCAGCTGCTGCACCTGCTGCAGAAGTTAAAAAGCCAGCTAAAAAGCACAAAAAAGCTAAGAAAGCTAAAAAAGCAGAAGCTGCTGCTGACGCTCCAGTTGCAGCACCAGCAGCACCTGCCACGAAGTAATTTCGTTGCAATTTAAAAAAGGCAGGGGCAACCCTGCCTTTTTTATTGGACAATAGCACCATGATTTGGAAACCTAACGTCACCGTAGCTGCCGTGCTCGAACAAGCAGGCAAATTCTTGCTGGTTGAAGAGCACACCTCTCAAGGCTTGCGCTTTAATCAGCCCGCAGGGCATCTTGAGCCGAATGAGTCTCTAGTTGCTGCCGTTGCGCGTGAGGTTTTAGAGGAGTCGGCCTATGACTTTCAGCCGGAATATTTAATTGGCATTTATCGCTGGCACTCTGTAGCAGCCGACACTACTTATTTGCGTTTCGCCTTTGGTGGGAAAATTTTGCATCACCACCCTGAGCGCTCGCTTGATGAAGGAATTGTTCGTGCCGCATGGCT
>JFJP01041392.1_pt1 | contig 11113 bp, 13 predicted proteins | sample 431651 | NCBI WGS metagenome assembly JFJP01 (sample SAMN02602958, study PRJNA72255) | Microbial mat metagenome, whole genome shotgun sequencing project. | biome: fresh water; feature: sink hole; material: water; isolation source: purple microbial (photo- and chemosynthetic) mats found in... | reverse complement strand
ATGTGCAGGCGTTTTCCTTTTTGGTTGAGAAATACCAGAAACTGGTATATACCTTGGCTTTGAAATTATTGAAAAAGCCGGAAGAAGCTGAGGAGATGGCTCAGGACACCTTTATTAAGGCTTATCAGAAACTGGATTCCTACGAAGGAAAATCGAAATTTTCGACCTGGCTATACAGTATTACTTACAACGCCTGTATTTCGGAATTAAGAAAACGACGGATCGAGTTTAAATCACTCGACGATCGGCAGTTATCCGATCAGGATGAACAGAAAATGCATGATTATTACAGGGAAACGAAGAAGGAAGATCAGGAGAAATATCTTAACCTAGCACTTGAAAAACTACCCGAAGATGATCAGGTTTTAGTTACCTTGTATTATTACGAGAGTCAATCGATGGATGAAATAAGTGTGATTACAGGATTAACAGTCAGTAATATAAAAGTAAAGATCCATCGGGCTCGAAAACGGATGTATTCACTTTTGCAAGAGATGCTACAAGAAGAAGTATATTCGCTACTATAGCATAGAGCAAATAGCATGGGGCGTGGAGCAAAATTTAAAACTTGAAATTTAGAACTTTGAACTTATAGATTATGAACAAGCTGGATAAACAATTTGAAGGAATGATGAAGGAAGTCCGATTGGATTCACCCTCACCTGATTTTATGATTAAAGTTATGAGCCGGATTCAGGCAGAAGCCGCTGTTCAGCATCGTCCCGTACAGGCTTATCAGCCAGTTATCAGCCGAAAAGCCTGGATTATTATCGGTTTGGCATTTTTGACCTTGCTGATTTATATTACCGTTTCCGGTTCGGACACAGCAACTGAAAGCACTCCCGGGCTTTGGTCAACGCTGTTGGGCTCTGTTGAAAATATAAACTCAACCAGAATGACGTCTGTCTGGCAAAAGGGAATGAATATCTTTGGTAATATTCCTCCTGTAGCCCTCCTAATCCTGACTGCTTCAATGGCCTTGTGGACGTTGGATACTTACCTGACCAGACTGAGGCATCATTCTTCGAAAGTTCAGTTGTAAAAAAAATCAGGGAGCAAGACGACGTATCTGCCAACTGTTTTCAGTAGGAACGTATTCTAGCCTGTCATGAAGCCGATTCGATCGACCCTGCCAGAATTCAAAATATGCTGGTCGGATAAGGAAGCCACCCCAATGAGGTGGCTTCCTTATTTTTTGATTTTCAAAATGTTGCTTGAAATGAGCGTAATTATTATCGAGAACTTGTCTGCTTTCAATGACCTGGCTTTGTGGCGATGCCCAGGCACCCAACTGACTATCCAAAGGTCTTGATAGAAAATATGATTCAGAATCCGCTTCGCTGATTTTTTCAGCTTTGCCTTTGATTCGTACCTGTCTTTCCAGTTCAGGCCAAAAGAATACAACCGAAACACTCGGGTTGATCGTTATTTGCTGTCCTTTTTTGCTGTCGTAGTTGGTGAAAAATATTAGTCCTTCGTCTTTAAGTTCTTTTAAAAGGACGACTCTCGACTCCGGATTTCCTTCCCGATCAATAGTTGATAAAACCATAGCAGTGGGATCCGATTTTTGATTTTCAATCGCATCATTCAGCCATGCAGTTAGTTGCAAGATCGGGTCGTTGTTAACTGTTTCTTCATTCAGCTCAAATTTCTGATAATTGGTACGAATATCCCGCAACATGTTTAAATCGTTTTTTTTTCAGTTAAACAAGCTATTGGCTGTTTTGTTAGCTGCCCACGGACTTCGATAAATTAACCAATTTCTTAAACCAATCCAAACGATTCTACTCCATCATGCAACGATTCAATAACCCGTTCGAGTTTTATCTTGATTTCTGCGGCAATTTTGGCAAGTTCTGGGTTTTCAATGGCCATCATCGAGGCAATAGGATCAACGGCAGCCACTTCAATTACATTTTTTTTCAACTCTTGTACAACAACGTTGCATGGTAGCATGGTTCCAATTTTGTCTTCGTGTTGCAGTGCTTTGTATGCGTAAGCTGCATTGCACGCTCCAATAATTGTATATCTTCTGAAATCAATATCCAGTTTTTCTTTCAGTTTTTGTTGCATATTAATCTCCGACAATACACCAAAGCCTTCAATCTCCAGAGATTCTTTTACACGATCAACAGCCTGCTCAAAGGTGGCATCTATTTTTTTACTGATGTAATATTTCATTTTTTAAAGTTTAAAATGGTGAATTCTGTTGTACAATTTAAACAAAGAAAGTTTATACTTCAGGAATATAGTATTTTTTAGACTAATAGCACCCCCGAAGTTTTTTATAAACATTTTCCGGTACTCTAAAGTTTTCGGCATTGTGACATACTTTGATTATTGTTTTCAGTTCGGCTTTTATTACTGGTCACCTAAACGGAGATTTTGTTGCTGTAGCAAATGAATCAATATGATTGCGGGTTGTTTGTTTTTAATTTGTTGCATTTTCAGATCTATAAAGGCAACTTTAAAATTGGTTAACTCGTCTTAATTAAGCATAATTTGTAGTTAGAATTCCTCCCACTGAGGATGTGATTTGAAGAACTTTCGCTGTTGTTTTTCCATTTCCAGCATGTGTTGCCGAAGTATTTTCAACATATCATCTGCCGATTTGGGTAGTTTAGGAATTTGACCATTACCGCGTATTTTAGATGAAATGCTATCTTTTTTTTCTGAATGAAGTTCATCGAAGAACAGGTCAAAATCGTTCCAGTCAGAAATCAGGGAATCATTATCTAATCTGAATCTATTAAAGGGATGGAGCATACCAAACTTTTGGCGTAACAGAGAATCTCTTTTCGCACTAAACGGAGTTGAGAACATTTGATCAAATCCATCGAAAATGGAATTACCACGAAAGGTGCTGTCGGAAAAGAAACGGAATGGATCCGGAAAATCTTCAGGAGAAAATGATTTCAGAAATGTTGTATCACCAGACCAACTATAGCTGTATAGCGAATCAAATCTGATCAGGTTTCCGTTTTCGTCGTATTCCCGATTTACCTTAATATCTTCTTTTGGGCTTTTTGATTTTCGATCGGTTTGCTGTGCATGTGTTGAAGCTAGAGTGCACATTAACAGTGTAATAATCGTTAAATATCGTTTCATAGCTGTATGATTGAAAATTTATTCAAAAATAATTCCGATTGGTGGAAATTGAGTTTTAAAAATTCTTAAAACATTTTAAAAAATCAGAATCGATTGATCGTTGTGATTCTTTAAATTGATAAATAATATCAGAAATTCGATTATCTTTAATTTTTTCAATTTTTAAGATGATGGATGGCGTAAAGTTTCAGACAAAAGCTGGCGAAAATGGTCTTATAACTGATTTACTGATCGGAGGGGATTTAGTGATTGAAAATTCTCAATATATTAAAAAAGAACTTGTTGGAGTTGGTTGGAGATTGAGTAAAACAGTAAAAATTACCATTGCAGAGGTAATTGATATCGATCTTTCTTTTATTCAGTTGTTAATGGCTTTTATGAGGCAATTGAATGAATTAAAAATAGATTATGAGATTGTTTGGAATTTAGAAGATGAACAGAAGATGATTCTTAATAATGTTGGACTGAATAATGAAATATTTTTGAATAATTGATATGTTGAAACAGATTTTAATTGTTGACGATTCTGAAAGCATACGTGAAATTTTAGCTTTTAGTCTGATGAATGAGGGTTATCAGGTACTGGTAGCTTGCGATGGGATGGATGCGTTGCAGTATTTAGATGGAAGAACAATCGATTTAGTGCTTACTGATTACCATATGCCCAATTTAAACGGATTGGAATTGGTTAAAAAAGTTAGAAATATTAATAGCTATAAATTTGTGCCGATTTTAGTTCTTACTACAGAGAATCAAACGGAAATGATGAAAGAAGCCAGGGATTCAGGAGCAACTGGTTGGATAATGAAGCCATTTAATACAGAAAAGCTTTTGAAAACTTTACACAAAGTAATTCGTTGATGAATTCATTTGTCGAAAAATTTAGAGAGGAAGTCAGGGAGTATTGCGAACGGCTGGAGTCGGGCTTGCTTCTATTGGAGCATGATCCTGAAAATCAACAGGTCATTGGGGAAATATTTCGAATTATGCATTCGATGAAAGGTAGTGGAGGTATGTTCGGATTCGACCTTTTAAGTGATGTGACTCATGATTTGGAGAGTCTGTATGAGATTTTCAAGTCGAAAAAACAAAAGATAGATTCTGAAGTTATCAGTTTTACTTTAAATTCAATAGATGGATTACAAAACCTGATGATTCAGGATCCTGACGAGGAGCATCATTTATTGGCTAAAAAAATAAAATCAGATGCTCAGCTTCAGATAGCTCGGCTAACTGGAGCTGAAATCAGCATTGAACATGAAAAATTTCCGGCAACTTCAATATCTCCTTCAAATTCTAATCAGAATACCTGGTATATTTCATTTATTCCAAATGAAAACATATTTAGCAACGGAACAAATCCAATTTATCTGATTGATGAACTTAATGCATTGGGAGAGTGTAATATACAGGTTAGTTTTGATAATTTGCCAAAGTTGTCTGAGATAAATCCATCGCTTTGTTATGTTTCGTGGAACTTGTTTGTTGCAACTTCAGAAAATATTGATACGTTACATGATGTATTTATTTTCGTTTCTGATAATGCTCAAATTCAAATAGTTAAAGTTTCATCCGGAAACGCTGTTCACAACGAACAAATTTTAGCCGATTTTCTAAATGCCCAGCAAAATAAGGAGAAATGGGAACCTGTTGAACTTGAAATCTTTGAAGCGATAAACACTCTTGAAGATAATCATCAAACAGATAAAGAAGAACTTCAGGTTTTATTAAACTCATTAGAAGAAATTCCTAAAAATGCTGCTTTTGTTCCAACAACTGTCGATTCTATTCGGGTTGATGCTGTTAAAATTGACCAATATATGAATTTGGTTAGTGAGTTAATTACATCGCAATCGCGTTTGGAAATGATTTCTTCTACATTCAAAATACCTGAATTGGAACTTGTTACTGAGACTTTCCAGAAATTAAGCCGACAACTTCGTGACAATGCTTTTGACATGAGTTTAATTCCGATTCAGAGTGTTGCAACACGTTTTAAACGATTAGTACATGATTTATCGAAATCGTTGGGCAAGGAGGTTGTTTTGATAACCGAAGGAATGGAAACAGAATTGGATAAGAACATCATTGAAAAACTGATTGAGCCGCTTCTTCACATTATTCGTAATTCACTCGATCATGGAATTGAAAGCATTAAAGTACGTCAGGCAAAAGGAAAGGAACTTGTTGGAACAATACTCTTAAAAGCCTCCACAGTAGGAAGCTACGTTCGGATTGATATTGAAGATGATGGGGCTGGATTAGATGTTTTAAATATTAGAAAAAAAGCAAAAGAAAAAGGACTCATAAATGAGCAGACAGCATTAACTAACGAAGAAGTTTATTCATTGATTCTCGAACCCGGGTTTTCTACTTCAGAATTGGTGACAGATTTATCAGGCAGGGGGATTGGTATGGATGTGGTTCGAAAACGAGTTCAGGAAATGCGAGGTTCAATCGATATTTTCACCGAAAAAGATCGTTATACGCGATTTTCAATTCAACTACCACTTTCATTATCGATAATTGATGGATTATTAATGTCGGTAAAGGATTGCTATTATGTCATTCCATCGTCGGTTATAAAGAAAATATACACGATTAATTGCAGTATGTTGAAAAAAGATTTCCGACAAGTGGTTGAACTGGAAGGAGTGCAGTTCCCGTATTTAAATATGCACGAAGAATTTTTTGGACTGGATAGTGTGCCCGATGAGCAGTTTATCGTGGTTGTTGGATTTGATAATCAATTATTCGGACTTGTTGTTGACGAAGTAATTCGCGAATATCAGGCTGTTATTAAACCGTTAGGGAGATTACCGAAAGGACATGATATATTTTCGGGTGCCAGCATTTTAGGAACCGGACAATTAGCACTTGTGATTGATACAAATAAAATAATAAAAAAATATTCAAGATAAATGGCAGCAGAGATTATACAGGGCTTAGATTCTTATTTTACCTTCAGGTTGGGGACCGAACTTTTTGGGGTAAATATCGGCCATGTTACTAAAATTCTGGAAATGACTAATATTACAAAAGTGCCTAATTCACCCCGGTATTTTAAAGGTATTATTAATCATTTTGGCGAAGTATTACCTGTTTTTGATGGTCGCTTAAAATTCGGATTTCCGGAAATAGAAAATACCCGTAATACGTGCATTTTAATACTTCTTTTTGAAATGGACGGCCAGGTTCTTAGTTCCGGAATTGTTGTCGATTCGGTTGAAAAGGTTGTTGTGATTGAAAGTGACCAAATTAAGTCTCCACCCTCTGTTGGTAAAGGTTTCAACAATGAATTTATTCATGGAATTTCTTGTATAAATGAAGAGTTTATCATTATTCTCAACCTTGAAAAGACCTTTTCGGAAGAAGAAATAAGCATTATAAATACGATTGAATAACCTTATAAAACTCGGATTATGAAATTTGCTGATTTAAATATACGGACAAAACTGCTTGGAGCTTTTGGTGTACTGATTATATTAGGTTTTATTCTTGCGGCCAGTACTATCGTAACCTTGCTGATTTTCAAAAAAGATATTAATTCCTTTTCTAATGAGTTTTTACCACAACTTGAGCTATCATCAAAATTGAGCTCCCGAACTCAAATGGTTGCTTTTAATATGGAAGGTTATTATTTAACCGGTAAAACATCGTATTACAAACAGGCACGAACTGAGCTTGATTCGCTAAAACAAGCTTTAGCTGAGGGCGAACTTTTGCTCGAAAAGTCACCGAATCTTACAGAACTAGAACAAAATTTGAGTGAAGCCAGGATACAGATTCCTCAATATGAACAATCTATAATGATGGCCTTTAAAACAATTCAGGATATTAATATATTGAAAAACAGGGTAATTCAGAATTCGGATATTTTTTCAACTAATTTACGGGAGTTGCTTAAGTCACAAAATTTACTTCTACGACGGGAAAGTAGTTATGGACTGGCAATTGATTTACGGTTACGTAAAATAAATAGCATAACTATAATAATAGACTCTACTCATGTTATTCAAAATGAAGCATTTCAGGCTTTATCAACTCATGAAAATAAATCGCTAAACGAATCGATTAAGAAATTTGATGTTATTAATAACCAAATTATATTTCTCAAGGCAACTTTTAGGATTAAATCAGATATGGACTTGATTAATCAAATCGAAAAGGCTTCAGTTGATTATAAATCGGCCCTGATCGAACTTTCAGATAAATTGGAAAGATTGCAGGAATATAAACAGACAGATGTTACAATTTCCGGGAGACTTGTTCAGAATTCAAATAATTTGCGTCGTTCTGCTATTGCATATACCTCAGAGGTTGCCGAAGGGTTTGATAAATCAATCAGATCGTCTATTTTCAGCAAAATCATAATTGTATTCATTGCATTAATATTGGCTTCATGGACAGGTATTTATATGTCCAGAAAAATCACCGAACCTTTGATGAAAGGAATCGAGTTTGCAAAAATAATGTCGCAGGGAAATCTAACTGCCGAACTGGATATCAATCAAAAAGATGAAATTGGAATTTTGGCGCACAACCTTCAGGTAATGAACAACCGTATTCGTGAGATTATTACATATGTGTCATCAACGGCCGAAAATTTAGCTGCTGCAAGCCTCGAATTGAGCTCTTCTTCTCAGTTAGTTTCTCAAGGAGCGTCAACACAGGCAGCATCAGCTGAAGAAGTTTCGGCAGCTGTAGAGGAGATGGCTGCTAATATTCAGCAAAACAATGAAAATGCAAAACAAACCGAAAAAATAGCAATTAAAGCTGAAAACGATATTTCGCAGGGAAGTATAAAAGTAATTCAAACTGTAGATGCCATGCGCGAAATTGCCAACAAGATTTCGATAATTGGTGACATAGCTTTTCAAACCAATATTCTTGCTTTAAATGCGGCAGTTGAAGCCGCAAGAGCAGGTGAACATGGTCGTGGTTTTGGAGTGGTGGCAGCGGAGGTTGGGAAACTGGCAGACAGAAGCAAGTTGGCTGCCTCAGAAATTGATCAGTTAACCAAATCCAGTGTTTTTAATGCTGAAGAAGCAGGAAAACTGATGAAGGAAATTGTACCAGATATTAATAAAACATCGCAATTGATTCAGGAAATCTCATCGGCAAATTATGAGCAAAGTACTGGTGCTGATCAGATTAATTTGGCTATTCAGCAGTTAAATATGGTAACTCAGCAAAATGCCACAACGGCTGAAGAGTTGTCATCAAAAGCGATGGAGTTATCTAGTCATGCAGAGCAACTTAAGAAGACAATTTCGTTTTTTAAAACAGATAAAAATTTCAGTAACATCAAAGTTTCAAAAGAAAATTTCAATTACGAGCAACCCGAAGAAGAACCTCTGCAAGAAACTAAAAGCGGAGTTGTAATTGATCTTGATCTGTCAGATAGTTCTGACGACGAGTTTGAACGATTTTAGTACTATGCTCAATACTTCATACGTAACTTTCTTTGTCATTATTCATTTTATTATATTCTTTTGAAATCAGATTATATTCATATATCAGACGAACTTTTTCTTCAGTTGGGGGAAATAATTACTGAAAGGTATGGAATACGAATGCCTGCCGAGAAAAAGATCATGTTTCAGTCTCGATTGCAACGTCGATTGCGTGAATTGGAGATCAAATCTTTTGACGAATATGCAAAAAGATTACTTGCAAATACTTCCGATTCAACAGAAATGTCAATTATAGCAGATTATATTTCAACGAACAAAACTGATTTTTTTCGCGAAAAAGATCACTTCCAATTTCTTACAGACCGCTTACTTCCTGAAATGCTTGTTGAAAAGCGGATCAACGTCTTTTTGCCATTGAAATTATGGAGTGCTGGTTGTTCGAGTGGTCAGGAAGCTTATTCAATAGCAATCACCTTCGAAGAATTTATGCTTTCAAAGTCGGCGCGATTCGCTTACTCTATTGATGCAACTGATATTTCCGGACGAATGCTCAAATTAGTAAAGCAAGCTGTATATCCAATGTCGCAGGTCGATGAAATTCCGCTCGAAATCAAAAAAAAGTATTTTCTGAAAAGCAAAAGTTTGATCGATCCAAAAGTAAGAATCATCAAAGGTCTGAGGGATAAAGTTCAGCCAGCCTATTTGAATTTCATGGATAGTTCATATCAATTAGACTCTGAATTTGATATTATTTTCCTCCGAAATACGTTAATATATTTTGAACTGCGGGTTCAGCAGAAAGTACTAACGAAAGTTCTGGATAAGCTGAAAATTGGTGGTTATTTGTTTATAGGTCATTCCGAGTCGCTAATAAATATGAATTTACCCTTAAAATCAGTTGCTCCAAGTATTTATATTAAAATTAATGTTTGAAGGTTATGGATTATTCTAAATATCAGCCAGATAATGAACTTGATATTTTCCGAAAACAAATTTCGGAACTTAAAAGCGAAAATGAAGATTTAGCTCGGAGCCTTTACAAAGTGAATGAGAAGCTTCGTGATTCGGAAAAGTTGAAGGGACATTTTATTAGCAATATAACTAACGAAATTGTAAATCCTTTTGCTAGTGTACTTGCTTTAGCCGAAAATATCAAACAATTAAAACATGGTGAAATAGATAAGGCTCATCGCATGGCCGAACTTATTTAACCTAAAAGTTTGTGAAGTTCGTGTACCTATTCTTGGTAGCTATGTGCACAATTATTTTAAATCTCAGCTAAAGAAGAAAAGGATCATATTATCGGTCGATTACATCAATTTAGAAATCCCGGATTCTGGTATTTCGTTTCTGTCGGATAGAGATAAGCTTGAAATGATAGTTAAAAATTTAATTAGCAATTCGATAAAGTATAGCCCCAATGATTCAGAAATTTATCTGAAATTTGTTTTGGAAGATAGAAAATTGTCTATTGAAGTTTCAGATCACGGAAAAGGAATTCAGACAAAAGACAGAGATGTTATTTTCGATCGTTTTAAACAGCTCGACGAGAAAATAAATTCTATTAATACCGGGCATGGGCTAGGCCTGTCGATTGTTCAGGCATACACTGAATTATTGGGAGGAAAAGTGAACCTGGCCGATAATTCAGGCAATGGCGTTCGTATAATTATTTCCATTCCAGAAAGTGTTGGTGCTGAAGATTGGGATGATCTGGAAGATTTCTTACTTGATAATAAAGACAATTTTTAATGAGCAGGCTCAGCCATGTTCACTATTTGCACCCATCAACTATGTGCGTATGTAAAGATGCACAATGGATAACCACGGTACTTGGCTCGTGTGTTTCTGTTTGTTTCTACGACACAAAGAGGGAAATAGGTGGCCTTAACCATTTTATGTTACCATATTGGAATGGCGATGGTTTAGAGACACCTAAATATGGAAATATTGCCATTCAGCAATTATTTCAGAAAATGCTTGATCTAGGTGCAAAAAAAGGAGATATTGTTTGTAAAATTTTTGGTGGGGCTAAAGTTCTGGGCGAGCAATATTCTATATTTAATGTCGGACAACGAAATACTGAATTAGCTATTAAAATGGTAACCGAAATGGGTATCGCTATAGTCAGTTCAAGCACAGGTGGACTACAAGGCAGGAAAATTCATTTTAACACTAAAACCGGAGAAGTTTTTCAAAAATATTTGACCAATATGAATCTAAACGAATCAAAATGATGCGAAAAATTAAAGTGCTCATAGTCGATGATTCAGATTCAGTACAAAAAGTATTAATCAAGATATTAAATAAAGACACTGATATAGAGGTTGTTGGTGCAGCTCATGACCCTTATGAAGCGGTTTCAAAAATTGCAGAGAATTTGCCTGACGTAATTACTTTGGATATTGAAATGCCTCGAATGGACGGACTTACTTTTTTGAGTAAGCTGATGAAACAACACCCTATACCAGTTGTAGTAATTTCGTCGGTTGCAGCCGAAGGTTCTGATAAAGGAATCAGAGCATTAAAGCTTGGTGCGCAGGAGATTATCACTAAACCAAAATTGGGAAGTCCTGAACAATTAGAAG
>JFJP01012402.1_pt1 | contig 11113 bp, 10 predicted proteins | sample 431651 | NCBI WGS metagenome assembly JFJP01 (sample SAMN02602958, study PRJNA72255) | Microbial mat metagenome, whole genome shotgun sequencing project. | biome: fresh water; feature: sink hole; material: water; isolation source: purple microbial (photo- and chemosynthetic) mats found in... | reverse complement strand
AAACCAAAAGCGGACAATTTTCAATGTTCGTTAACGAGCCGCAGGTTGTGCCAATTGCAGCGCAATCATCAAATATCGAAGTCATCATCGTCGATACCCAGGATAAATTGGATGGTCTGGAAAAAGAACTATCCAAAGCCGGCCTCATCTCATTTGATACAGAGACGACATCTACTGAAGAAATGCAAGCCGGCATCGTCGGTATTTCACTGGCGGTCAAAGCCGGACAGGCATATTACATACCCGTGGGGCATACTTCCGGGAACAACCTGCCTATTAAGAACGTGATCGCCGCTCTCACCCCGTCCATGACCAATCCGAAAATTGGAAAGGTGGCTCACAACGCCAAATATGATTACATCATGCTTGCGCGTTACGGACTGGTGACCACACCCCTGACCTTCGACACCATGCTGGCCGAATTCATCATTGACCCTTCCTCGCGTAATCTGGGATTGAAGAATCTTGTCCTTGCCCGTCTGGGTGAGGAGATGACTCACATTGAAGAGCTGATCGGCAAGGGAAAAAATCAACTGAGCATGGCGGATATCTCCATTGAATCAGTCGCGCCTTATGCTGCCGCAGATGCTGAGACCGTACTGCGCCTGATCCCGATTTTGGAAAAAGACCTTGTCCGTCAAAACGGTACAAAGTTGCTGGCTGAAATTGAAATGCCGCTCGTGCCTGTGCTCGCTGAAATGGAAATGACAGGCATTATGCTTGACTTGCCCTTCTTCAAGAAAATGTCGCAGGAACTGACCTTGCGCATGGCTGAAATTGAAAAACGGGTTTTTGAATCGGTTGGCAAGCCGTTTAATCTCAATTCGACCCAGCAGCTCTCCGATGTGCTGTTCACTCATTTGCGGCTTGACCCGCCGGATAAAGGCCGGAAAACCGCCAGTGGTCATTATTCCACATCTGCCGATGTGCTTGAAATGTTGCGTGGAAAGCATCCCGTTGTGGATATGATCCTGGAAAACCGTGAACTCTCGAAAATTAGATCTACCTACGTGGATTCCCTGCCCGTCGCTGTCGATGCGCAAACCGGGCGCGTACATACATCCTATAGCCAGACTGGCGCGGTAACGGGACGCATTTCATCCTCCAACCCCAACCTGCAAAATATCCCCATCCGCACCGAGGAAGGACGCCGTGTGCGCAATGGTTTCATCGCCGAGAAAGGCAGTGTATTGCTTTCAGTGGACTATTCGCAGATAGAACTGCGGATTGTGGCGCACATGGCTGAAGATGAAACCATGCTGGCCGCGTTCAAAGCCGGGGAGGATATCCATGCCACCACCGCCGCCGCAGTCTATGGCATCGATCTTGGATCGGTGACAAAAGAAATGCGCCGCCACGCGAAGGCGATCAACTTTGGCCTGATCTACGGTATGTCGGCCTTTGGCCTGACCCGTACCACGGACCTGACCCTCGCAGAATCCGAAAGATTCGTTAAGACCTATTTTGAAAAATTCCCGGGTGTGAAAAAATACCTGGATGGGATCCGCCAACTGGCAGCGCAGCAGGGATATGTGGAAACGCTACTGGGACGGCGCAGGTATTTCCCCGCCCTGCAGGGTAAACTCAACCAACAATTGAAAAACCGCGAAGAACGTGAAGCCATCAATGCGCCCATTCAGGGTACAGCGGCAGACATTATGAAGATTGCCATGCTTAAAATTCCGCCTGTCCTCAAAGCCGCAGGGTTGAAAGCCAAAATGCTGTTGCAGGTGCATGATGAACTTGTGCTGGAATGCCCAAAGGAAGAGATGGAACAGACCGCCCGCCTTGTGCAGGAGACCATGTCGAATGCCTACCCCTTGAGCATTCCACTTTCCACAGAGGCGCGTTCCGGGCAGAGTTGGGGTGGAATGCAGGTATTGGACTAAGTCCCACCTCGGAGCCATACGTGGAAAAACCACGTAAGATTATAATTACATTGAAATAATAAAACGTCACGCACTCAATTAGAATTGGATCCACTATGCCCGGACGAGAAGATATATTCCAAAAAGCAATGAACGACGGTCACTCCGCCGCCTGGGATCAGGAATGGGATAAAGCGGCTGCAGCTTATCAACAAGCTTTGCAGGAGTTCCCCGATCATCCCAAGGCGCTCAACAGCCTGGGGCTTGCGCTCTATCAACTGGGCAATGTCGAAGACGCTCTGCGGATATATATGAATGTGGCAAAGTTCTCGCCGGATGACCCCGTGCCAATGGAAAAAGTGGCGCAGCTCTCTGAACGCATTGGAGACCTGAAAACCGCAGTGGATGCCGCCCTGCGTGCGGGCGATCTCTTCCTCAAACAGCGTGATACCGAAAAGGCTCTTGAAAATTGGGTGCGTGTCACCAATGTAAATCCTGAAAATGCCATTGCCCATTCACGCCTGGCGCAGGTGCATGAAAGACTTGGGCATACCCAGCAGGCTATCATGGAATACCTTGCCATAGCCAGCATCATTCAACGCGCAGGGAACATTGAAAAAACAAAAGAGATGGTGAAAAAAGCCCTGTCCCTTTCGCCCAATAGTATTGAGGCAAAGCAGGCAGACGCCTTGCTTAAAACAGGTCAATTGCTCCCCAAACCTTTACGTGGCAAAGGCGGAACGGGTCCCATCCGCATGGCACAGGTCAAACAATTGCAAAAGCCCAAAACCTCTTCAGGGCTTGACCCCATTGCGGAGGCGCGTCAAAAAGCATTAACCCAGCTTGCAGAACTTCTCTTTGAGTTTTCAGATGACAGTCCTTCTGCCCAGGAGCGTAAAGGTCTTTCTGCCATCATGAAAGGCACGGGCGGGTTGTCGTTACAACAATCCGAACAGACCAAGGTAGTCATGCACCTTGGTCTGGCGATTGATGCGCAGACCAAGGGAAATGAAGGGCAGGCGGCTGAGGAGTTTGAAAGAGCGTTGGAGGCGAATTTTACACATGCGTCTCTCTATTACACACTTGGTCTTTTGCGTTTCAAAGGGGAACGGTTTGAGAGTGCGCAGCGATTTTTACAGAATTCTGTCAAACATCACGATTATGCACTGGGTACTCGCCTGATATTGGGACAATTGTTTGTCAGAAAATCCCACTTCAATGAAGCTGCCCTGGAGTATCTTGAGGCGTTAAAAATTGCTGACGCGCTCACTGTCTCCGCTGAAAGGTCGGAGGAGATCAGCCAGCAGTATGAACCATTGATCGAAGCGCATGAAAACCAACAGGACGAAACCATTCTGCGCAAAGTGTGTGAAAACATTCAAGGTATGCTCATGCGTTCCGATTGGCGCGAACATCTGCATAAAATGCGCGAACAGATGCCCAAACAGGAGGGCGACATGATCGCCCCGCTGGCAGATGTCATCTTGCAGGCGCAGTCCAGTTCGGTGCTTGAATCAATGACCCGCATCAATCACCTGGCGCGTATTGGCAGCCTGCGCTCTGCAATGGATGAAGCTTACTATGCCATGCAGAATGCGCCGACCTACCTTCCGCTCCATATACTGATGGCTGACCTGCTGGTGCAGGAGAATCGCGATGCGGATGCGATCACAAAATACGGCATCGTGGCTCATGCATATAGCGTGCGTGGAGAAGCATCGCAAGCCACAAAGCTGTTGCGGCGCATCCTTCAACTTTCACCGATGGATATGAACACGCGTAACCGCCTTATCGACCAGCTTGTTGCACGCGGGCAAATTGACGATGCGATCCGCGAATACCTCGAACTGGCTGCCATCTACTACCGCCTGGCCGATTTGAACATGGCGCGCAAAACCTACACCACTGCCCTGCGCGTGGTGCAGCAAGGCAATGCCGATCGCGACTGGAATGCGCATATCCTTCAACGCATGGCAGATATAGACCTGCAGCGCCTCGACTGGAAGCAGGCTTTGCGTGTCTACGAACAGATCCGTACGATAGTTCCGGATGACAATATCACTCGCAAGCAACTGGTTGAACTTAACCTGCGCATGGCGCAAACTGACAAGGCCATGAACGAGCTTGAGAATTACATCTCGCACCTTGAAAGTCAGGATAGGAACGATGTCGCCATCAGCTTTATGGAAGATATTCTCAAGGAATATCCCAACCAGCCGTTGGTCAAACGCGCCCTTGCCATGTGTCTGTATCACGCAGGTCGTACTGAAGAAGCCATAGCATTATTGGATGTGGTGGGCGAAACCCTTATGCAAACCGGCAACAAGCAGGCTGCGCTTGAAGTGATCAATCAGATCGTCCTGATGAATCCGCTCAACGTGGAGGAATATCGCAAGCTGCTCTTTCAGATGCAAAGCAGTTAGAGCTTGGATGAACACCTCTCCCATGCCCGCCGTCACCCAGGCGGGCATTTTTTGTCCTTGATCCGGTTCCAGCGGCCGAAGGTCTGATCCAATTTCGTGCATTTTCACATGCTATAATCCAGCGGTTTTATTACATTTAAGGAATGACTTTTTTCAGCAGGCTGCGTGAATCTGCAGGAAATGAAAAAGATCGTCAGACCCGCTCAGGACTATGTGGAAGTTCCGGGTTTACAAAATGGAGAAGGTACATGCCAAAAACAAAAAATACTGCCGTAATGAACTGGCTATTCATCTTCACAGCCATCGTTGCGCTGCTCATCGTCTTTGGAGGCTTTGTCCGCCTCACCCGCTCGGGACTATCCATTGTGGAGTGGAATCCCATCAGCGGTGTCATTCCCCCCATTGGAGAACAAGCCTGGCAGCAGGAATTTGCCAAATACCAGGAAACACCTGAATATCAACAAATCAACACAGACATGACCCTTCCTGAATATCAGTTCATTTTTTATATGGAATGGGTACACCGCATCATTGCGCGGTTGGCAGGCTTTTTCTATGCCATTCCTGTTTTCTACTTCCTGCTCAGGAAAATTATTCCCTTCAAGGAATTTGGTATTTATTTCGCAATGGGCATGATGTTCATCGCCCAGGCATTCATGGGCTGGTACATGGTTGCCAGTGGATTGGTCGACCGCCCTGCTGTCAGTCATTTCCGCCTCACCATTCACCTGCTTTTTGCATTAAGCCTGCTCGCCCTTGCACTGTGGACTGCTCTCGGGCATAAATACGGTTTCCCTGCCTCAGGCAGAGAAATAAAGTGGTCGCTGCCCTCAAAGTTAACCGCCTGGTCAATGGCTTTGCTGATCGTGCAGATCACCTACGGCGGCATGACGGCGGGACTCAAAGCGGGGCATGTTTCAGATACCTGGCCGCTCATGTTCGGCAGGTGGATCCCCCCAAACCTATTCAACTCATGGATCAACTTTTTTGAAACCCCGCAGACCATTGTCTTCGTGCATCGCTGGCTGGCGTGGCTTGGATTGATCATCGTACCTGTTGTCTATTATTTTGTAAGGAAACAGAATTATCCGCTGGATATACAAAAAGGATTGCTGTGGTTGACAGCTTCAGTTGCTTTGCAGATCACGCTTGGGGTGTTGACCATCCTCTCCTATGTCAACATTGTTATTGCCCTCACCCATCAGGCAAATGCGCTGGTATTATTTGCGTTGGGTATTTATTTTATTCATCGCTTCAGGACCCTGGATTTCAATGGAAGTTTGGCCGCTGTTCATTAGATCAAAAAGGACACTGCCCTAAAAGCGGTGTCCTTTTTGATCTAAAAATGATTTACTGTTCGATCTCAGCCAGTGCCGTATCGATTTCCTGCTTGAAGGTCGCAAAAGGCTGTGACCCTTCAATGAGTTTCGTCTTCAGTTCCCCGTTGACAGTGTAGGTCATTACAAAGGAGGGTGTGGCTTGTACGCCGCTGGCGGTGCCGTCCTTCATATCCTGATCAACCACATCACCATATTTATTGTCACTAAAGCAGGATTCAAATGCATCCATGTCGAGTTCCAGATATTCAGCAAAGTCTATTAAACGCCCTTCACCAGAAGAAGCACCCTGGTTTGAAAGTATGACATCGTGCATCTCCCAGAATTTCCCCTGGTCTCCGGCACAATATGCCGCGCCAGCCATCTCGGCAGATTCGGGTCCCATAAAATTGCCAAAACTATTGTAAACAAAATACACCGTACCGTCCGCCACGTAGGTCTCCATCAATTCCTTTTCAGTGGTTTGGTAAAACCGGGCACAGTGCGAACATTGAAAATCTGAATATTCTTCAATGCGGATCGGCGCATCAGGATTTCCTGCCGCATTAAAGTCAACATTCGGGCGGACTGCCGTTTCCGGCACGGTAATGGCGGCGGCCGGTTTAAAGTTTGGGTAAATAATTAGAAAAGCAATAAAGATTGCACCGATACTGATAAGCCCAATTCCGATCAGACGTCCGCGCTGCTCTTTGCGGCGTATCTGCTCACGGCGCGCCTGGCGCTTGCTGATGTCTTTTGCGTTGTTCATTCTTACTCCTATGATCCAATTTGATAAGCGCAGATTTTCTCATGTGGAAATGGATTTGTCCAGTAAAGAGTTAAGATGCTCTTATCTTTGATCGCCCAGGCGCGCATTCATCCATTGGGTCATTGTCTTGAAAACTTCTTCCTTTTCAGGCTCATTATGAAGTTCATGGTATGCATCATCCCATAAAACCAGAGTGCATTTTTCCTTCAAAGCGGCAGCCACTTCCGTGCTGCTGGAGGGGAATGCCAGCACGTCCGCGTTGCCATGCAAAAGCAATAAGGGAAGCGAAAACTCACCCGCATGAGCCAATACCCAGCCTGTAATACCGGTCATGATCCTGCCAAAGCCCAGCGTGATCTTGTCATGTACCAGCGGGTCGTTGTTATAAGCCTGTACCACTTTCTCATCGCGTGAAATGCTTGCTGAATCCAATCCGCTGGCAATGGGCGTGTTTGGCATCAATGCGCCAAGCACCTTTGCCATCATTATTTTAAGATGTTGTTTTTCCAGGGCAGTGTGCAGGCCCGAGCTCGTGGCGATCACCCCTTTGATATTCGGTTTGCGGGTCAAGCCATAATATAAGACCTGGATCCCACCTAGGCTGTGCCCATATAAAATGATCGGCAAGTCCGGATAACGCTGGCGTGCCTGAACCAATGAAACATCAATATCCTTCATAAAATCATCAATGGAGGAGATGTGTCCACGTGCCCCCCCCGAACGTCCATGACCGCGTAAGTCTGCGCCGAAAAGGACAATGCCCTGCCTGCCAAATGCTTCAGCCACATGCGCATAACGTGATGTATGTTCACCGAGCCCATGTACAAGGCATGCAACTGCCTTGGGTTGGGCCGTGACCGGCTCCCAGGCCTGGGCGAAAATATCCAGGTTATCATGCGCCTTCCAGGTCATTTCATAGTGTTTCATTTCAGCCTCCAGTGGTGATTTTGAATTCGCATTGATGCGCGCCCATTGCACGGCACGCACGTTCTTCGATATCGTATTCCTGTCCGTCTGCCCAATACAAACATTCACGTATCAAACTTAGAGTTACAAAGCAGAGCGGGTTATCGTTGGTTTGGTGAAGAGTGGTGGGCGATGACCGATCAACGAGGAGCAGGTCAAGGTCAAGGGTGTGAATTTTTATGATGCCTGGTGTGCCGCTTAAAATTCTCGCCAACAGTTCCAGGGTGGGCTTTCGCCGCATGGATTTTGGAAGCCCCCGTATGACAGCCGCCTGGGCTTTTATTCCAAAAGCAGAATCATCCAGCAGGCGATGCCATAGTTTGAAACCAACCCGCAGTAAAATGCCGCGCGCACCGCGTCCGTAATAAGTTCGCAAAGCAGATTGCAGGCGGGAATATCCTTGCGCGGCGTGCACATCATCCCGGGAACTGAAGTGTGCGGGTTTTTCCCACTCTTGTGGCAGACCGGCCTTGGACAACACCAGCGACAGGGTCTCCTGTCCGAGTTCTTCCGAAAGGATTTCTGCAAATCTGTGCATGATGCGCGCCGGGAAGGCGACTTCACCCATTACTCATCCATCCGATAAACAAATACAGGGAATTGTTCTCCTGTACGAACAAACCCCAATTTTTTATAAAGTGCCAAAGAGGAGTCGTTATCTGACTGCGTGTTTACCGAAAGCCTGGCTTTTGGTTCGGCAAGAAATTCTCGAACCAGTTGGCTCACCAGGGCTGACCCTACACCCCTGCCTTGTGTTTCAGGTTTGACCCCCAGCCTGGCGAGGTGCGCTCCCTGTGGATGCTGTGTGCTGAGTTGATAACCGATCAGTCCCGAGGCGTCCTCGGCGACCGTGGCACTTGCACACTGCAAGCGTGCCTTTTGTAGTGCATGCTCTGTGTTATGCCAAAATTGTCCGAATGCTGCCAGGTCCAGCTGGGTAACGGCATGCATATCTGCATCCTGCATCGGGCGGATTCGAATTCCGCGAGGTTCAGGAAACATTCTGATGTTTTCATGCTCTAACGTAAGCAAAACAATATTCTGTTTTAATTTAAACCCGCTGGAAAGCAGGAGGGCTTGAAACCAATGCTTGACAACGATCGCGGCGATATCAATTTTTTTATTTCCCTGCTTGATCTCTTCGTGCGCCATATCCCAAAGGGAAGACCATGCCTCAGCGGCAGGCAGGTCCTGATGATGACCAAAGAAGCGGATCCATGCCACATGGGGCGGGTCTTCAGGGCAGGCCAGCACGGCAGTGATGCGGCTGCCTTCCTCACGCACCCAGTAATTGGGCGAGCCAACCCACTCAAGCGGAGAATGCCAGTCCAAATGGCGATGGCTGCTGGATTCGAAAAAGATAAGATTCGCGATCCGTTCCTGATCCGGTTTTACGGCGCGGCGAACCTGCAAGCCTGCATGGATCATTTTATGAAACGCAAAAAGAATTTCAGTATGCGCTCAAAGATACTGGGGGTATCTTTTGCTTCAAGTGACCCCATCATTTTAAAGGCTGAATCGGTCAGCCTGCCTGTTTTTAGTTTTATGGCGGCAGAAGATTTCATCACCAGCGCGCGCAAATCGCCTTCACCTGCCTGGGCCAATAATTGGGCGGCCAGATCATATTTTTCAATGGCTTCATCGTAACGTCTCAGGGCTTCAAGGGCTGCAGCTTGGTTTCCCAGCGCCATACCCTGGCGTTTGGTATCTTTTGCATCTGCAAAGGTCTGGTCGGTATTCAGCGCCGCATTAAGTGACTCTTGCGCCTTGCCTGCCTGCAGGAGAGCCACGCTGATATTATTCTGCATTTCAGCCGCCATCAAGCCTGCGCCGCCCAGTCTATACCCTTCAGCCGCCCCGCTGAATAATTTGACGGCTTCGTCAAAATTTTTATTCATAAAAGCCTGTTTGCCTTGTTCGGCAAGTTGGTTGGGTTCAGAGGTCATGTTTTTTTTGGGGTAAATTAGCAAAGGTGGCAGTTACTTCGCAGGTAACCGCCACCTTTGTACATTAAAAAATTATAGAGTAATATCCAGCAAACCTTCTGCCACAGCGCGTAATTTTTCGCGGGACAGGTCACTGAGCTTAATTGCCAGTTCAATGTAGGGGCGGTTGACCGGCTGACAGACAAAATCTTGTATTTCATCAGGCAGTTCAAGAAATTTTTGAATGGCGCGTTGGCTGGCCATCCATTGTCCTATGGGTCCATTTTGGTCAAAGAACACATCAATCCGGCTTCCCATGACAGTAAGAATACTTTCGAGTTCAGGCACAGGGATGGCGCGTTCTCCCAATTCATAAGCCTTAAGACGCGCCTGTGTAATTCCTGTTTCTGTTGACAGGTGCCGGATCGACATGTTGACGTTGTTACGTTCCTGGCGCAAAAGCGCACCGATCATCCGCTGGCGCAGATTGATCAAGCGAATGGTATCCACTGGCTCTGACAACATCAGATCCGACCTGGTTTCCTTCCCCCAAAACTGGGTAATGGGAAGTTTTAGATAAAAAACCAGCGCTTCGAGTTCAGGCAATGAGGGGGCACGGCGCCCTTCTTCATAGGCGCGGAACAGCCCAACCTGCGCACCAATTGCATCAGCACATTCTTTAATGCTGCGGCGTTCTGCCATGCGGGCATCTCGAATCAGCAAGCCAAGTTTCTTTTCACGGATGGTAATCTGGGCGTTGTTCATGTTTCCTCTAGGTATGTCTTTACTTGAATTATAGCAGAGTGTTTAACGCCGTGAGTGCGGACTGGTGGACGCCTTCGGGGCAAAAATCTCCGCGCTGAGTTTGAAACCAGCTGCTTCAAGGCGCGGTGTGAAGTTGGGCCTGATCCCTGTGGCATGCACCTCGCCCAATACTTTTCCTTCAGTGGTAACACCGGTTTGGTTGAATTTAAATATGTCAGTTAGAACGATCACATCGCCTTCCATGCCCGCCACTTCGGTCACGGCGGTTACTTTGCGTTGGCCATCTTTAAGGCGTGTTTGCTGAACGATCAGATCCACCGCGGAAGAGACCTGTTGCCGCACCACTTTAAGCGGCAGGTCCATGCCGGCCATGAGGACAAGGGTCTCAATGCGCGAGATGGCATCGCGCGGTGTATTGGCATGAACCGTCGTTAAAGAACCGTCATGACCCGTGTTCATAGCCTGCAGCATGTCCAGCGCTTCGCCTCCGCGTACTTCACCCACCACAATGCGGTCGGGGCGCATACGCAGCGAATTCTTCACCAGTTCGCGGATGGTGACTGCGTGAAGCCCATCTGCGTTGGCGACCTTTGTTTCCATGCGCATCACATGATCCTGTTGCAGTTGCAGTTCGGCGGCATCTTCAATGGTGATGATGCGTTCATTTTCAGGAATAAAACCGGACATAACATTCAAGAGCGTTGTCTTGCCCGAGCCTGTACCGCCGGAAATGATGATATTATAACATTCAAGAGCGTTGTCTTGCCCGAGCCTGTACCGCCGGAAATGATGATATTGAAACGCGCCTTGACGCAGGCTTGTAAAAAATCCGCCATGGGTCTTGTCAACGAACCAAAGTTGATAAGATCCTCCACCTGGAGTTTATCCTTGCTGAACTTGCGGATGGTGATGGAAGGTCCATCAATTGCTACGGGGCGCACAACAGCGTTCACACGTGAGCCATCAGGCAAACGAGCATCCACAGTGGGTGAATCAGCATCTACATGCCTGCCAAGCGGCAGGATGATCCGGTCAATGATCCGCAAAACATGGTCGTCATCATCAAAGGTAACATTGGTCT
>JFJP01002349.1_pt1 | contig 11113 bp, 8 predicted proteins | sample 431651 | NCBI WGS metagenome assembly JFJP01 (sample SAMN02602958, study PRJNA72255) | Microbial mat metagenome, whole genome shotgun sequencing project. | biome: fresh water; feature: sink hole; material: water; isolation source: purple microbial (photo- and chemosynthetic) mats found in... | reverse complement strand
TCGCTCAAGTACATCAGCGGAATGGCGGCGTACATGGCAGCACATTTCACCAGATGATCCTTCCAGGTTTTTTCATTGGGCGCGTGTGCTTCCGGCTCCTTTCCGGGACCGAACCCGACGACAGGAATCCCGTGACGGCCCATGATGGAGACGCCGTTGGTCGAGAAAGTCCATTTATCCACAACGGGCTTGCTCTTGAACAAACCTTCGTAGGCATTAACCAGGGTTCTGACAGCAATGTGGCTTTCTTCGGTTTTCCACGTCGGGAAGTAGCACTCGGTCGGATAAGCAAGGCCGGTGTAGGCCGGACGATCATAGTTGTACATCGACACCGTGGCACTTGCGGCCTTGACGGCAGGCAAGGCGCGAATTTCATCGAGCGCACCTTCCCAGGTTTCGCCCCAGGTCAGGCGGCGGTCGATCGAAACCGCACAGCTGTCAGCAACAGCACAGCGACTGGGCGAAGTGAAGAAGATTTCGGAGACGGTGAGCGTACCCTTGCCGAGGAAGTCGTCATGGGCCAGGTTGCCCGCCAGCTTCTGCAAATCCGTGAGGACGGGCGCCATTTTGAAAATGGCATTGTCACCGCGCTCGGGTGCCGAGCCATGGCAACTGCGGCCCTGGACGTCAATGCGGATTTCCATGCGCCCACGCTGGCCGCGATAGATCTGGCAATCGGTCGGTTCGGTACTCACCACGAATTCGGGGCGGATCTTCGATTGTTCGATGATGTACTGCCAGCACAGGCCGTCGCAGTCCTCTTCCTGCACCGTACCGGTCAGCAGCAGGGTGTATTGGTCTTCCAGCCCGAGGTCCTTGATGATTTTTCCTGCATACACCATCGAAGCCATGCCGCCTTCCTGATCGGATGATCCGCGACCACCGATGATTTCATCGTTTTCCATGCCCTGATACGGATCAAAGGTCCAGTTTTTCATGTTGCCGACGCCTACGGTATCAATGTGGGCGTCCAGCGCAATGAGGTGTGGCCCATGACCCACATAGCCCAGAATGTTACCCATGGGGTCGATCTCGATCTTGTCGAAACCAAGCTTTTCCATTTCCTGTTTAATACGCAGCACAACCTTTTCTTCATCGCAGCTCTCGCTGGGGATGGCGATCATGTCGCGCAGGAAGCTGGTCATGTCGGCTTTGTAGTGCTGGGCTCTTGCCACTATTTGTTCAAATGGAAGCTTCTTTGCCATTACTTTTCTCCGATTTCTATATTTATGCGGCCAAGAGACCAATCACGACAGATCACCCTTGTCGATCCTCAGCATCTACGTGCAAGCAGAATACAGGCGTGCGGCAGCGTGCCGCCCGCCCGGCTTGGTTACCTGACGCGCGCTTGTGCTTCCTTGAGCAATTGCTCCAGAATCTGCGCAGGTTTGGCATACTTGCGCGCCAGAATCATGGCGGCAATGATGTAGGGCTTCCAACTGGCCTCTTTGTATGTGGCGATACGGTAACGCTCGAAAACGCTGCCTTGCACCTCGCCTTCCTTGCAGGAGACACCCGAGATGTCGGCCGGCAGGCAGTGCATGTAGAGTGCTTCACCGCCCTTGGTCAGCTTCATCATGTCTTCCGTACAATGCCAATTCTTGTGTTTTGCATTTTGCATCAGACACTGCTTTTCCAGGGCTTTCAGGCCATCGTGATCATTGGCGCGCAGCAGTTCGGTGCGTGTTTCCATCACCTTGTAAGGCGCCCAGGACTTCGGATAGACGATATCCGCACCGGCAAACGCCTCTTCCATGGTTTTGACGTGGCTGAACTTGCCACCCGAGGCCACCGCATTTTTTCTGGCAACTTCAACCACCTCGGGAATCAGGTCATAGCCTTCGGGGTGCGCCAGCCTCACATCCATGCCGAAGCGGGTCATTAAACCAATGACTCCCTGCGGCACAGACAGTGGTTTGCCATAGCTGGGGGAATAGGCCCAGGTCATGGCAATTTTCTTGCCTTTGAGACTGTCCAGACTGCCAAAGTGCTCCTGCAGCCAGGCCAGATCGGCCATCGACTGGGTGGGGTGATCGATATCGCACTGCAAATTGACCAGGGCCGGGCGCTGGGGCAATACGCCTTGGGCAAAACCATCGTCGAGGGCCGCGCCCACTTCGCGCATGTACGCGTTCCCGGCACCGAGGAACATGTCGTCACGAATCCCGATGGCGTCGGCACAGAAGGAAATCATGTTGGCCGTCTCGCGCACCGTCTCACCGTGGGCAATTTGCGACTTGCCCTCATCCAGGTCTTGCTGGGCCAGTCCGAGAAGATTCAGGGCTGAAGCGTACGAAAAACGGGTGCGCGTGGAGTTGTCGCGGAATATCGAAACGCCCAGGCCACTGTTAAACACTCGAGTAGCAATATTTTCCGCACGCATGCGTTTGAACACTTCGGCGACCAGCAGTACCTGCTTGAGTTCATCCGTGGTTTGTTCCCACGAAAGAAGAAAATCCTTGTTATGCGCATCTGATTTAAGCGCGCCAAGTTCCTGGATCAGTTCATTGATGGATTTCATTTGTAAGCCTCGAATCAAGTCGGTTCAGCAGTAGAAAAGCGTGCCGGCAAAAGCGCACGCTTTGGTTCATACAACGGATTTTATTGAAATAAACTAGGATGCCCGCTGCGCAGCCGTGATAAATGTGCGAAGCGCTTGCAGCCGGCACGATCTTCATCACCCAGTAGCAATACGCCACCAGCCGGAATGCGTCCGATTCATGCAGAACATCGATGCCGGATGCAAAACCCGGCATCGATGCACAGCATGTTCATCGCTTAATTCTTTGACGCCTTGTCGACCGCGGCCAGGAAATCCTTGAGCATGGCTTCGCCTTCCTTGCCGTAGCTCTTGGAGATCTGTTCTTTGACCGCCGGCTGGGCCAGCGCGCGGAACTTGGCGATTTCGTCCTTAGTCGGCGTGTAAATCTGCATCTTCTGCGCCAGCGCCGGTAGTCCACGGTCCGAAGCCTCGATGATGCGGTTGATGCCGCGGCAGGCGATGATCGCCGAACGCGCGGCGGCCTTCACGACTTCCTTTTCCTGCGGCGTCAGGCCGTCGAGGAAGCTCTTGTTCATCACCCAGACGTAAGGCGTAAAGAGGTGGTTGGTCAGCGTCAGGTACTTCTGTACTTCGTCGAACTTGGCGAACTTGATGATCGGAATCGGATTCATCTGGCCGTCGGCGACGCCGGTCTGCAGCGAGGTATAGACTTCAGCCCAGTTGATCGCCACCGGCTGTCCGCCCATGCTGCTGACCACCGACTTGTGCGATTCGAGGCCCATGGTGCGGATCTTCAGGCCCTTCATGTCCTCAGGGCTCTTGATCGGACGCTTCGAATTGGAGAAAGCGAAGAAACCGCCCGAGTCGCCGAAGCCGAGCACTTCGATGCCGGTCTTCTTGGTGATGTCGGCAGCCAGGCTCTTGCCAAAGGGGCCGTCGAACACGTCGTAGGTGACGGCGATATTGGAGTAGGCAAAGGGCATGTCGAGGACGCCGATCATCGGATAGACCGAGGCGATGCCACCGACGCTGGAGATCGCCGATTGCACGACACCGGATTTCACCTGCTGGAGGACTTCGTTGTCCTTGCCGAGTTGGCCGTCGGGGAAGATCACGACGTTGACCGAGCCGTTGGTTCCGGCTTCGACCAGCGACTTGAAAACGACGGCCATTGCGCCGGTGCCGTTATCGAAGGGATCGTTCTTGTTCAGGTGCGAGAGTTTGATCACTTTTTCGGCGTGCGCCTCTACAGGCATCATACCGACGGCAACGCTGAGCGCTGCGGCAACTGCGATTGACTTGAATATGCGCATGGTTATGAACTCCATCAGGGTTAAGTGAACTTGCTGGTTTACGGCCAAGTGCCGAATAATCGATAGTGTGTACCGAAAAGGTTTCAAAGGCCCAACATTCTAGGAACAGTCAGCGTCAGACTGGGCCAGTAGGCGACCAGGATGAGCACGCCGACTTCGGCGATGACGAAAGGCCACATCGCCGCCGAGATGCGCTCGATGCGCTCGTTGGCGATCGAACTCAAGACGAACAGGCTGGCGCCGACCGGCGGTGTCATCAGGCCGATATTGAGGGCCAGGACGATCATCAGTCCGGCCTGTACCGGGTCCATGCCGATCGAGGTGGCCAGCGCGCCGAGAATCGGGCCAAGAACGATGAGGATGGCGTTGATGTCCATGAACATGCCGAGGATCAGGAGCAGCACCAGGATCATCAGGATGATCATCGACGGGTCCGACGAGACGCCGAGAAAGAGGGCGGTGATCGCCTGCGGCAGGCGCATGAAGGTCATCCACCAGCTGAGGATGGACGCTGCGGCGATGATCAGGAAAACGACACCGGTGACACGCGCGGTGCGCACCAGCATTTCGACGAGGTCGGCAAGCTTCACCTGGCGGTAGACGAAGATGCCGATGAACAGCGCGTAGAAAACGGCGATCGCTGCGGCCTCGGTCGGCGTCACGACGCCGCTCAGGATACCACCGAGAATCAGCACCGGCATGATCAGGGCGCTCAGGCTGTCGCGGAACGCACGCACGACGCGCATCAGGCTCGGGCGGTGCTCGCCTTTGGGCAGCTGCAGGCGACGGCCGAGGCCGGCGATGACCGCCATGCAGAGCAGGCCCATGACCAGTCCGGGGAGGATGCCGGCGGCGAACAGACCGGCGATCGACACGCCCATCATCGAACCGTAAATTACCATCAGGTTCGACGGCGGTATGGTCGGCCCGATGATAGAACCGGCGACCACCACGGCGCAGGCGAAAGGCTTCTTGTAGCCGTTCTTCGTCATCGCCGGGACCATCGTGCTGCCGAAGGCCGCGGCTTCGGCGACGGCAGCGCCGGTGATGCCGGCGAAGAGCACCGACGAGACCATGCACGAATGCGCCATGCCGCCGCGCAGGTGACCGACCAGGGCATCGGCGAATGCCGCGAGGCGGGCGGTGATGCCGGCCTTGTTCATGATTTCGCCGGCGAAAATAAAGAGCGGCATGGCCAGGAAGGTGAACAGGTCGAGACCGGCGAAATAGCGCTGCGGCGCCATCGCCAGCATCTCGGTGCCACCGATCTGGATTATGCCGAGCACGCCGGCGATACCGAGGACGAAACCGATCGGCACGCCGACGGCGAGCAGGACAAAGAATACCGCCAGGACCCAGATCATTGCGCTTCCTTCACAAGCGTGGCGGGCGCAGTGCCCAGGGTGAAATCGCGGATGCCGGTGAGCACGAGCTGCACGCAAACAAGTGCCGACGACACCGGAACAGCGGCGAAGGGCAGCCACATGGTCATCTCGAAAATCGTCGCATATTGCGTTGCTCCCTGCGCCGTCATGTCGATGCCGAAATAGCCGAGAAAGGCGAAAAAGGCGAAGCCCAGGACATCGATTGCCATGCCGGCCTGGCGGCGCGCGTTCTTCGACAATTTGTCGAGCAGCGCGGTGACGGCAACATGTTCGCGGCGCGCGACGCCACAGGACACGGCCAGGAGAGCGGCCCAGATCATCAGGTAACGAGCGAGCTCCTCGCTCCAGGTGACCGGAAGTTCGATCAGGTAGCGGCCGAATGCGCCGACCCCGACATCAATGATCATCACCGCGAGAAGGGCCGCGCACAGCCATTCCACCCACTTGTTCAGACCTGCGCTCAGGGCGCCAGCAGTCTCACCCAGGTGCTTTGATCGTAAAACTTCAGGGTTGTTTGTCATTGAGGTTATTGCTGTTTCATGGTTAAAGATAACGGGGACGCTGTGGCATGAAGCGCCGGATCCACCGTGGAGAATCCCGATTGACTCAAGCTGTAAGCGGGATATTCTGCCATGTTTTGTCAGGACTGCAATTAAAAATATTGGAGGAGTTCATTCTGCAGTAGGGTGCGCAAATTCCATTTGCGCACGCGGAAAATTGGCTGAACGGTCGGTAAACAAAGGATGAACGGCGCGCAATGCCTCGCGTTTCACGCCCTACCGTTAAGGTATTTTGTATCTTTTCGTCCAACAATTGTAATTGCCCCCTTTTTTCAGCGACAGAGCGCATCGGTTCAGCAAATAATTTACAATGTGTTCCGTTCAAGCTCAATTGCTTAAAAGCAAACATCGGGCCAAGTATTCTACCAGACGACTGTCCGAGCTATATGGCTAAGCCGGTCGGAAACTGCGTTTGCTTCAGCGCCAAACCGGGAATTTGATGCACCATTGGCGTGAGCACGAGTCCGGAATGATTGCTTTTGGTGCATTCTTTGATTGTCAGAAATGGTGTTAATCAGAAATCGACTGTTTCCTGTGGCGAATATCTTTGTCGCTGTTCCAGCGGGCCATTTATACTGCCGCAACAGGCTTTGTCCCGCCTTCGGCATATCTTGATCAGTCAGCGAAATTCATCCCGGTGCGTTCCCTTTTCTCGACAATTCTTCATTCAGTAAAGTCATCAACATGAAATGGTTCTACCGTTGCCCCTCCTGCGCGGCGACTTACGACATTGTTCCCGGGCGCTATCTCTGCGACCGCTGTGCAAAACAGCAAAGAACAGATCGTCCGCTGGAAGGCGTGCTTGAAGTTGAATGGGAGGGCGACGCCAATCCCGATACGCTTCCCCTGCCGGTCGAGAAACAGTGGTTCCCGCCCATACCCGTCGGAAATACGCCGCTGTGGTCTCCTTTGCGCCTGAGGGACGAGTTTGACGCGCCCAGGCTGTGGATCAAGGACGATACCTGCAATCCCTCCGGTTCATTCAAGGACCGGGCGTCGTTTCTCGTCGCGGCCTTTGCCCGACAGTTCGGCGTCAAGGAGATCGTGCTCGCGTCAACCGGCAATGCCGCATCGAGCATGGCCGCCGTCGGTGCGGCGGCGGGCATTCGCATCAAGGTATTCCTTCCCGAAAAGGCCCCGCTCGCCAAACGCATCCAGGTTCTCCAGTACGGCGCAGAACTTGTCACGGTGAACGGAACCTACGACCAGGCCTTTGACCTTTCGCTCGAGTATTCGCAACGGACAGGCGCGCTCTCGCGCAATACGGCGTATAACCCCCTGACCATCGAAGGCAAGAAAACCGTAGCTTTCGAAATCGTTGACGACCTGATCAAGGCCGGATCGGCTGCGGCCGACCATGTCTTTGTCCCGGTCGGGGATGGTGTCATTCTGGCGGGCGTATATCGGGGCTTCGAGAACCTGATCAAGCTCGGCAGAATCGCCCGAATGCCGACGCTCTGGGCTTGCCAGGCCGAGGGATCAAGCGCTATCGCGCGCGCCTTCGCGGCCCCTGGTTCCGGGAGCGATGCCTTTGCCGACCCGGTGCCTTCAGCGACGATAGCCGATTCGATTTCCGTTGATGTGCCGCGAAACGGAGTACACGCCCTGTCTAAGCTCACGAGGTACGCAGGAAAAACGGTCGTCGTTTCAGACGACGAGATTCTGTCTGGCCAGAAAGCCCTTTCAGCCGGGTCAGGCCTCTTTGCCGAACCCTCTTCGAGCGCCGTGTTTTCGGCCTGGCTCAAGGTACGAAAATCCATTCCTGCCGAGGAAACATGCGTTCTGCTGATCACCGGCTCTGGCCTGAAGGATGTGCAATCCGCAGCCCGTGGGCTGGGATTGGCACAGTGAAATTACAAGGAGAAAGACGATGATTGACCTCAAGATAAACGAAGCACAACGAAAAAAGAACATCCAGCGCTGCCGGGAAAAAGGGATCATCCTTCCCACCTACGCCCAGATGCGCGATCCCGCAAAGATTCCTGAGCAGGTGAAAACAGAGCTGGCCGGGATCGGACTGTGGGATGTTCATGTCAGGAATCTTTTCCGCATCAACTGGCATAACGAGCCGGTCGAGAACGGCGGCGGATTCGGAGGCGTCAATTTCGTTGAACTTCCAAGCGCGATTACGGGAACCAAGGCCAGGATCGTGGGCATCGTCGGCAAATGGTTTCCCACCGGAGCACACAAGGTCGGCCCGGCAATTTCCTGCCTCCTGCCCGAACTGGTGACGGGACGCTTCGACCCGGTGACAAAAAAGGCCGTCTGGCCGAGTACCGGGAATTACTGTCGGGGAGGAGCCTACATCTCACGTCTTCTTTCGTGCCCTTCCGTCGCCATCCTGCCGGAAGGCATGTCCAAGGAGCGCTTTGACTGGCTCAGGACGATGGCCGAAGAAGTCATCGCCACCCCGGGCTGCGAGTCCAACGTCAAGGAAATTTTCGACAAGTGCATCGAACTGGAACGCACACGTCCCGACGCGGTGATCTTCAACCAGTTCGACCAGTTGCCCAATTCGCTCTGGCACTACAACGTGACCGGTCCGGCCATTGAGGAGGTGTTCAGAAAGATTGCCCGGCCGGGCGACTCGGTCGCCGGTGCGGTGCTTTCCTCAGGCTCGGCCGGAACAATGGCTGCAGGTTCGTATCTTCGCGATACCTTCCCCGGGGCCAAGGTCGGCGTGGCCGAAGCACTGCAGTGCCCGACCATCCTTGAGAACGGCTTTGGCGATCACCGGATTGAGGGCATCGGCGACAAGCATATTCCGTGGATTCACAATATGCGTGAGACCGACGTGGCTATTGGCGTCGACGACGAGCTGACCATTCGTTTCATTCGCCTGTTCAACGAAGCGGCCGGGAAAAAGGCGCTGGCCGAAAACGGCGTGGGCCAGGAGGTGCTCGACAAACTCGAGTGGATGGGGATTTCCAGCATCGGCAACATGATCGGCGCCATCAAGTTTGCAAAATATTACGAACTCGGAGAACACGATGTGGTGTTCACGGTATTTACCGATTCGATGGCAATGTATCAGAGCCGCCTCGCTGAATTGAACACGGAACGTGGGGCCTACGACCAGCGTCAGGTCGACCGCGACGTCGACCGGCTTTCGGGAATTTCGCTTGATCATGTGCTGGAGCTGTCGCATGTCGACAAGCGTCGCGTTCATCAGCTCAAGTATTTCACCTGGGTCGAGCAACTCGGCAAGAGCGTTGAAGAGCTTAGGGCGCAATGGGATGACTACCGCAATTACTGGGGCTGCCTGCGTACCCAGACGGAAGATCTGGATGCGATGATCAACGAGTTCAATGCCGAGGTCGGCAAATAAACCCGTATCAATGGCCGGGCTGCGCAATGACGCGCGCCCGCGCTTTAACGACGGAAGCGAATTATTCAGCGCGGTGAGGGCAGGTGCTCGCTTGATCGACGCGCACGGCAAACGTGTATCATTCGACCTTTGCCTAGCGGAGCGGAGTTGACCGGCAAATTTGCCCGGCAGTCTCCGCGCTGAATTTCGCAAGCAGCCAACTTTCTACTCAGACGGGCCGTCTGTACCCGTCGAGTGTTCAGCCAGTCGGAGTAAGCATGCATCGCCCTGTTCCCCGCTTGGAATTGCTCAACGTGACCAAGCGTTACCCGAGCATCGTCGCCTGCTCGGAGGTCAATCTTTCGGTCATGCCAGGGGAAATTCACGCCGTCCTCGGCGAAAACGGCGCCGGCAAAAGCACCCTGATGAAAATCATCTATGGTGCGGTCAAAGCCGAATCCGGCACCCTCTTTCTGGATGGTCGCGAGGTCAGCATCCACAACCCCGCCCAGGCGCGTCGCCTCGGCATCGGCATGGTCTTCCAGCATTTTTCCCTGTTCGAAACGCTGAGTGTCGTCGAAAACATCGCTTTGGTCCTCGACGAACCCTTCGACCTGCCTGCGCTCGCCGTGCGCGTCAAGGCCGTGTCGGAATGCTACGGCTTGCCGCTCGACCCGAACCGCATGGTGCATAGCCTCTCCGTCGGCGAGCGGCAGCGCGTTGAAATTGTTCGTTGCCTGTTGCAGGACCCGAAGCTGCTGATCCTCGATGAACCGACCTCGGTGCTAACGCCACAGGCTGTCCAGAAGCTCTTCGAAACGCTGCGCCAGCTGGCTTCCGAAGGTGTTTCAATTCTCTACATCAGCCACAAGCTGCACGAAATCCAGGTGCTGTGCGACGGCGCGACCATCCTGCGCCACGGCAAGGTCACCGGCAATGCGAATCCAGGCCAGGAAACGCCGGCCAGCCTGGCCCGCATGATGATCGGCCGCGAGTTGCCGGTCTGCCAGGCGCCCGTTTACGCAGGCGAGCAGCGTACGGTGCTGACCGTCGACGGACTCAGCCTGGCGTCCGAAGATCCCTTCGGCACCAATCTGGAAAACATATCGTTCTCGGTCAATGCCGGCGAAATCCTGGGCATTGCAGGCATCTCGGGCAACGGTCAGGCCGAGCTGATGGCTGCCCTGTCCGGCGAATCGACCGTCAGAAAGCAGGCGATACACCTTGAAGGTATGCCCGTTGGGCATCTCAACGCCGGGCAGCGGCGCAAGAAGGGGCTGGTCTTCGTACCGGAAGAGCGTCTTGGCCGCGGCGCCGTGCCGCCCTTTTCGCTGAGTCACAACGCCTTGCTGACGGCGCATCACCAGGGCATGAAAAACTGGGGACTGGTTCGTTACAGCAAGGCCCGGGAATTCGCCGACAAGTGCGTCGCCCGCTTCGACGTACGCTGCGGAGGTTCTGCGGACGATGCACGCTCGCTCTCGGGCGGCAACCTGCAAAAATTCATCGTCGGTCGGGAAATCATGCTCAAGCCCAGAGTCATGATCGTCGCCCAGCCCACCTGGGGCGTCGATGTGGGCGCCTCGGCGGTTCTGCGTCAGGCTTTGCTCGATTTATCGCGTAACGGCGTGGGCATCGTCCTCATCTCCGAGGAACTTGAAGAGTTGTTCGAGATCAGCGACCGCATCGCCGTACTGGCTCAAGGCCGGCTCTCCGCCGCGCAGCCGAGAGGCGCTACGAGCGCCGAGTCGGTCGGCATGATGATGTCCGGTCTGTTCGACGAAGCCCATGTCAGCGCAGCAGCAAATGCATCAGCTTCAGCGGAGGCCGGCCATGCACTTGCTTGAAGCGCGCGCGCGACCCTCGAAAATCATGCGCTGGACAGCGCCGCTGATCGCCATCGTGGCCACACTGCTGGCCGGCTCTTTCCTCTTCTGGGCGCTCGGCAAGCCGATTTTGACGTCATTTCAGGTCTTCTTCATCCAGCCGTTGACGAGCAGCTATGGCTGGAGCGAAATGCTGATCAAGGCCTGCCCGCTGATTCT
>JFJP01020593.1_pt1 | contig 11114 bp, 8 predicted proteins | sample 431651 | NCBI WGS metagenome assembly JFJP01 (sample SAMN02602958, study PRJNA72255) | Microbial mat metagenome, whole genome shotgun sequencing project. | biome: fresh water; feature: sink hole; material: water; isolation source: purple microbial (photo- and chemosynthetic) mats found in... | reverse complement strand
GCACCTTCAAGCTCGACAAGGCCAAGGACGAGATCATCAAGCAGGCGGCCGAGGCGGTGGCCTACGCCAAGACCCTGTGCGCCGACATCGAGTTCAGCTGCGAGGATGCCAGCCGTACCGAGCCGGAGTTCCTGGCCGAGGTAGTCCAGGCCGCCATCGCCGCCGGCGCCGGCACGGTCAACATCCCCGACACGGTCGGCTACGCCTACCCGTCGGACTACGCCGACCTGATCAGCTTCCTGCAGAAGCGCGTGCCGAACATCGCCCAGGCGGTGATCTCGGTGCACTGCCACAACGACCTCGGCCTGGCGGTGGCCAACTCGCTGGCCGCGGTGCGCGCCGGCGCGCGGCAGGTCGAATGCACCATCAACGGCATCGGCGAGCGCGCCGGCAACTGCTCGCTCGAGGAAGTCGTGATGGCGATGCGGGTGCGCAAGGACCAGTTCGCCGGCATCACCACCGGGATCGAGTCGACACGCCTGTACTCGGCCAGCCGGCTGGTGCAGTCGATCACCGGCCTGCCGCTGCAGCGCAACAAGGCGGTGGTCGGCGACAACGCCTTCGCCCACGAGAGCGGCATCCACCAGCACGGCGTGCTGAAGAACCCCGAGTGCTACGAGATCATGACGCCGCAGTCGGTGGGCGTTCCGGACACCAACTTCGTGCTCGGCAAGCACAGCGGCCGCGCCGCCCTGGCCAAGCGTTTTGAACAGCTGGGCCTGGGCGTGGCCGACAGCGACATCGACCGCCTGTTCGTCGCCTTCAAGGCCCTGGCCGACAAGAAGAAGGAGATCTACGACGGCGACCTGATCGCGCTGGTCGAGGAAGTCGTGCGCGGCCGCACCGCCACCGCCTGGACGCTCGACTACCTGCACACCTCGGCCGGGACCGGCGCGGTCGCCACCGCCACGGTGCGGCTGAAGCGCGGCGAGGAGACCGTCACCGACGCCGCCACCGGCGACGGCCCGGTCGATGCGGTGGTGCAGGCGATCAACCGCATCTGCGGCGTGCAAGGCACGGTCGAGGACTTCCGTCTCCGCTCGGTGTCCAAGGGTGGCGACGCCCAGGGCGAGGTCAGCATCCGCGCCCGCGTCCTCGGCCGCCAGCTGGGCGGCAAGGGCCTGAGCACGGACATCGTCCACGCCAGCGCCATCGCCTACCTCGATGCGGTGAACCGCGCGGGGTGAACGGCCCGGCGCTGTCCAAGGTCGCACCCTCCGCAGGTGAACCAGCGGAGGGTGCTGTATTTTCGGCGACAAGGAATCCTCCATGAACCGCATCCTCCTCCCAGCCCTGCTCCTCTTCTGCGGCAGTGCCGTCGGTCTCCAGGCCGCCTGCACCGACTGCGGCTGCGGCGCGGCCGCTTCGGCCTGTTCCGACATCACCGTCGCCGACCTGAAGGCTGGCATCGCCGGCAAGACCGTGGTCCTGATCGATGCCAACGGCAGCGAGTCCTTCGCCAAGGGCCGTCTGCCCGGCGCCATCGACTACAAGGCCAACGCCAGCGATCTCGCCAAGGTCCTTCCCGCTGACAAGGGAGCCCTCATCGTCGCCTACTGCGGCGGGCCGAAGTGCGGAGCCTGGAAGGGCGCCGCCGAAGCGATCGCCAAACTCGGCTATACCAACGTCAAGCACTTCAGCGGTGGCCTGAAGGGCTGGCAGGAAGCTGGCGAGAAGCTCGAACCGACGCTCTGATCCGCCTGCCAGCGGTTGATCGACGAGGCCGGTCCCATGGACCGGCCTCGTCTATTTTCGGCTGCCGACCGGCGCACCGGCGACCTTGGCCACCGCTTTGGCCAGTCCCTTGGTGGTGCCGCGACGCAGCACCACGGTGACGTCTCCCAGCCGGGACAGGTCCCGGGCGATTGCCTGGGCCAGAGCACCGTCGACCTCCTCGCTGCGCGGCTTCCACCAGGGCACCTGGATCCGCACCGCCACCACCAGCCAGCGTCGTTCGGGCGCATGGCGAGGCTCGACGGCGCAGACGTGCGCCTCGCGGACCACCGGTTGGGAGGCGAGCGCAGCGCGCAGCAGCTCCAGTTCACTGCCGGTGAGGACGACCGCCTTCAGGCGCTTGCGTTCTGGCATGCCGGAACGCTCGACCCGGGCGGCCTCCTCCTCCTGGCTGCGCTCGTAGGCTCGGCCCTCCCAGGCCAGGGCATCCTCGCTGCGTCCATGGCGTTCATGCCAGGCAGCCATGAGGGCGGCGGCGGGGATGCGCGCGTCGGTATCGATCGAGGACGCATGCTTGAGCAGAATCTCCCCGCGCCCGTCGTCCTCGGCCAGAAGGATGCGACCCAGCTGGAAGGCGGCCTGGGCATGTTTGCGGTCCGCCGCCAGCACCGACTCCAGCTGAGGCCGGGCGGCGGCGTCACCCTCGAGTTGCAGCAGCACCTGCGCCAGTTCCCAGCGCTGCTGCACGGTGGGCTGCGCCAGGGCGGCGAGCCGATCCCGTTCGGTGGCGAGATGCACGCCATCGGCGCAGCGCTCCTGCCAACGTTCCGCGACCGATTCGCGCCAGCGCTGGTCGAGCTGGGCCGCCAGCGCCGACTCCCCCGTGGCCAGCCAGGCGCGCGCAGCGGTGCGGCTGGGCCGTGGCGGCAGGCCGCCGCCACGGAGATGGCCTGCGATGGCCGCGCTGCTGTGGCGCAGCCGCTCCTCCAACGAGGGGTGGGTGTCGGCGTAGCCGGTGTGCACGTCCAGGGCTTCGCGCAGCCAGCGCTTGGCCTCGGCTGGTGCGTCGAGCGCTCCCTGGAGCGCCGCGAGGAAACCGGCCGGCAGCGGCTCGTTGCGCAGGGCGCGCCGGTCGAGGGTGTTCCAGTAGCCATCCCGTGCAGCCCGGGCGAGGATCTCGGTGCGGGCGAGTGCACGCGCGCAGGCATCGGTCCCGGCGACGGCGCCGGCGGTCATGTCGGCGGCGCGCTCATGGCTGCGCGCCAGCACGAACGAGGCTGCGGCGATACGCGGCCCGTACCAGGCGAGGAACCAGCGCAGCAGCTTCGGCCCGGTTGCGTCCCGCTGGCTCTTGGCGTGGATGCGCGACCAGGCCAGACGCACCCGCCACATCCAGGCGCTGAGACGGCCGTGCTGTCCAGCCAGATGCCCGAATTCGTGGGCGATGACGGCCCGGGTCTCGTCCTCGGCCAACGAGCGCAGCAGCGGCAGGCCGAGGACCAGTTCGTTGCGCATCAGCCCGAGGGCCCCCAGGCGCGGCGTCTGGTGCATCGCGGCGTTGAGGTCGCCGTTGATCCGCACGCCGTGTAGCCTGGGCGCCCCGACCTGGGTGCGGATCCGCTCGATCTCGTCCCACAGCTCCGGCGCATCGTCCCGCCGCAGCAGCAGCCCGTCGGGGGGCTCGAACCGCACATGCAACGACTTGGCCACGTTCCACACCAGCCAACCGGCCGGCAGGCCGACGAGCAGGCACAGCTTCACCGTTCCGGCGCTGGGATGCAGGATGGCGAGGGTGGTCAGCGCCCCGAGGACGGCCAGGGCGATGAAGGCGGCCAGACCGAGGGCGACGTAGCCCAGCACGGCCCAGCCGATGGCGTAGAGACGATAGGCCAGGGGGCTGGCCAGTGCGATCCGCTCGGTTCGCGCGATGCGGGCGGCGAAATCAGCCGGAGACATGGTGGGAGGATAGCAGGCCAGCCGGGTACGGAAATGCCGCTCGCGAGCTCAGTACCAGGCGGGCCGTCCGCGTATCATCCGAGCCGATCCCTGGGGAGGAACCCCAGTACATGGGCGTACGCCGCGAAGATCCCGCTTATGGCGGCGAGATGGACCAGCAGCAGGGCTGCCGGCAGGGGGACCGCCTGGACCGCACGGGTGGCGCTGGACAACGAGCCTTTGGTCCAGGTGGTGAGGACCAGCAGCAGGCCGCCGAGCATGCCGGCGTTGACCACCATGACCTCCGCGGTCTTGATCCACCAGGGAACGTCCTGATGTCCGGTCACCCAGCGCTGGATCAGTTCCATGCCCAGGGCGACGAGCAGCACGGCCTCGGTCGTCAGCAGCTGGCGGTGGCGCAGCCAGCCTGGAAGCCGGAGTGAGGTCGAACGCTGGCGCACGGCCGGCATACTGGCTGGCAGCACGCCGATTCCAGTCGTCCCCTCAGACAGGCGCCACGATGCCAGGACGACCGGACCAGGAGCGGCTCAGCCTGCCGTGCGGCCGCCGGCCAGGAGATTGGAGGTCCCGATGGCAGATCTGTATCAGGCTGAGACGCGCCTCGGCCGTGGCGAAAGCATACGTTCCTGGGCCGCGGACTTCAGGGCACGGCGACGATGACGCTGTGCACCGTCGCATCCCAGCCCTCGCCATGGAAGCAGTGCGACAGCGGCACGTGCTGGAGCACGCGCAGGCGGTGGAGGCCCGGTTGCCAGGCCGGCAGCACGGCGCGGCGCGGGGCCCAGGCCACCGCCTGCCAGGATCCGTCGTCGAGGGCGATCTCGTAGGCGTCGACGGACAGTTGCGGCAGACGCAGCGCCACCTGGGCAGCGTCAGGCGGTGCCGGCAGGACCACGTCGGCCTCCCACGCCAGCGTGCCGCAGGCGTACGGCAGGCCGGCTGCGGCGAGATCGCCGAAGGTGGCGCTTCGGACCGGCTCGCCGATCTTCCGACCGGGCTGGACGGCCATGTCGCCATGCAGGTAGAGGGGATTGCGCAGGCCGCCGTCCGCTCGCCGAGCCGTCACCTCCACCACGATGGTGTTGGCGCCGGGTCGTAACCAGGGCGTGATGTCGCAGCCGAAGGCCTGCTCCGGCAGACCGACGCAGGCGGTGAGGTCGGAGGCGCCCAGGGCGGGGCCGTCGTTGATCCGCAGAGTCCATCCCGGATCGACCAGCGTTTCCGGCTCCATCAGCAGGCGCAGCGGCACATCGCCCAGGCGTTCGAACATGGTGCGATAGGTACAGGCCAGGGCCGGCATGGCGAAGCGGATCGGCGTGCCGAAGCCGGGGTCGATGTCCGGGACGATGGCCAGCCGGGTGCGACGCAACTGCTCGGAGATGGGGAAGTGCGTGGTCGTGGCCGAGCGGCTGTCGATGGACAGGTCCCAGGTGCCGAGCCGCAGGAGATTGCCGCCGACCGGCCGCACCGACCAGCGATCCGGCCAGGGGCAGTCGAGGTGCGGGATGGCGGCTGGTTCCGGAGCGCCGTCTGCCGCCAGCATGGCCTGGGCCGGCTCGAGCAGCCACGCGGCGCCTCGGCGCTCGGGAGGCGCCTCATCGAGCGGCAGCGGTTGCCAGCCGGTCGGCAGCCGCACCAGCGCAGCCTCGCGCGCGTTGTTCACCAGCAGGGCGTGGTCGCCACGGATGATGCGGTGCAGCAACGGCTGGTCCGACCACGGGGCGTGGCGCGGCGGCGGCAGGGCGTCGAGGCGGCAGGGAGGCGCGTCGTCGGCGAAGCTCCAGGCGTGACCGGTCGCCATCAACGCGTGCTGCACCTCTTCCGGCGTGCCGGGCGGCACCAGCAGCTCGGGCTGCAGCGGGCGGCCCGCGAACCCATCGAGGATGCGACCGACCCGCGCCCCCAGCTTGCAGTGCAACGGCCACCACGCCTGCTGGATGAAGAAGGAGGGAGGCGCGTCGTGCTTGCGCAGCGCAGCGGTGCTGGCGAAGGCACCGTGCGGTACGAGATGGGTGATGCCGTTGAGCAGCAGGTTGTCGGCGATCAGGCGCATATCCTCCAGCGTCCCGCCCCAGCCGAGGCTATGGCCGCATTCGCACAGGGCCGGCCCACCGCGCGCGGCGGCCGATGCGGCGCGGGCGTTGCTGCGCAGTTCGGTGCCGAGCATGTCGATGCGTGGCGCGCCGACGCGGGTGTGGCCGGGATCGCAGCCGGGGATGTCGGCGCCGGCGTCGGCCAGGCGGTGCAGGCCGCGCTCTTCGCACAGCAGCACCCCGTTGGCGCGGCACCAGGCGCGTAGTGGATCGAGGAAGGCGTGGCGGAAGCGCTCGCCGCGGATCGCGTCGAGATGGGCGCGCACCTCGGCCGAGCGCGGATGGTCCTCGCGCTGCAACGCGGGCAGCAGGGGGGCCAGGTCCTCGCCGTGGCGCTCGCGGTAGCAGTCCGGCAGATGCCGGCTCCAGCGTCCCGCCTCGATCTCGTCGATGAACAGGGCGCGCAGGGGGATGACGGCGTAGCGGCCGCAGGTCACGTCGAGGACCGCCCGCATCGCCACCGGGTCGAGGGTATCGGCGCGCAGGCCGACGTACTTGTGCCCGAGGCCGACGCTCTGCACGGCAGCGCACAGCAGCCAGCGTCCGGGGGGCAGGCTCGTCTCCAGGCGTGGTGCCGGGTCGCAGGCGAAGTAGCGGCGGCCATTGTAGGCCGAGAGGTCGCGATCGCTCTCGCGGTAGGTCTCCTGCCGGAAGGCGACGCCGACGTCCGCGGACAGGTCGCGGCGCGCAGCCCATCCGATGCCATCGTCGTAGATGGGGAAGGCCACGCAGTCGAGCACCGCGCCGGCTGGCAGATCCCAGGCGACGGGGCCGCCGTCGACCTCGCGGCTGCGCAGCTGCAGATCGCAGGCCCAGCGCTCCGGGTGGCCGAGGCCGGCCAGGCCGCCGGCGTTGCCGCTGGGATAGGGGAACTCGTCGCAGGCCCCGATCTCCAGACCCAGTTCGCCGCCGCGCCGCACCGCGTACGCGACCAGGGCGCACCAGCGCGCCGAGAGGTACCCGCCGGGATAGCCCTGCCGCGGATGGATCAGTGCGCCACGGCAGCCTCCGTCGGCCAGCGCCTGCAGTTGCGCGTCGATGCGCGCCTCGTCCATCGCGGTGTTCCAGAACCAGAAGGGGTGGATGCCGGGGGTGAGCATGGCCGCATCATCCAACCCCGCGATTGCCCCCGGCTGGGCAGCAGGCTCCAGTATGTACCATAATGCGCTTCACTGGCATATGCTATATGCCATGATGCGCACATGGGGGCCAAGCGCCATCTGCGGCCACGCCCGAACCTGCATCCCACGCTAGCCCTGGCGGGGTTGGCGTTGCTGCGCATCGAACCGGATCCTGCTGATCCGCTGGACGAGCACGGTCACGACGTGCTGGAACTGGCGTGGGTCGAACGCGGCTCGCTGGCCCACCGCCTCGATGGACGGACTGTCCGCGGCAGTGCTGGCAGCCTGCTGGTCATCCCGCTCGGCGCGGTGCACCGCTACGATCCCATCGATGGTCCCGTGCTGCTGTGGAACCTCCTCGTCGATCCCGAGCGCATGTCCGCGCCGCACCTGCCGCGGCCGCTCGACCGCCATCTGGGCGCCCTGCTCCCGGCACCTGGAGGTCCAGGTCTGCTGGTTGAGGAGGTCGATCTCATCGGCCCCTGCCGGGGCATCTGGGCCGAGCAGTCGGCACGCGCCACAGGCTGGCCGCAGGCGATGGCGGCGCATCTGCGCCTGCTGCTGCTCGCCGCGGCACGGGCGGTGGAGGCGGGCCGGGGGCGGGTCCTGGACCGTGGCAGCGCGCGCCTCGAAGCGCTGCGGCGGCGCCTGGAGGAAGCGCCCGGGCATGCCTGGAACCTGGCCGCGATGGCGCGCGAGGCCGATCTCGGTGTGCCGGGCCTGGTGCGCGCCTTCCGCCGGCACACGGGCAGTACGCCGATGGCGTATCTGCGACGGGTACGGGTGCAGCGCGCACGGAGTCTGATCGATGATGGCGCCACGCTCGCGGCAGCCGCGCGCGTGGTCGGTTACGGCGGCGCCTCGGCGCTGGCGCGGGCGCGCCGGCGCTCTGCTTCAGGGCCTTGATCTGCTCGGCGTACCAGCCGTCGGGCCACTTCTTCAGGAACGCTTCGACCTGCTCTTGTGGAAGGAACTCCGTCCGATCACGTCTCCTTGAAGAACCGCACCAGCTCGCGCACGTGGTTGAGCACGCGCGCATCCTCGGCCATGCGCGCGGCGGCGGCCTCGGCGTCGCGCGCCAGCTGGCGATGGGCGTCGTCGTTGGCGCGGCGCGCGTCCTCCGCCGCGGTGCGCAGCCGTTCGAGTTCGGCGGTGCCGCTGGCGATGCGCGCCTCGACCGTGGCGGCCCAGGATTCGGGGCTCTTGGCGTCCATGCGCAGCAGCAGGTCGCCGAGGCGGCTGTCGATGGCGTCGATGCGCTCGCGCAGGGCGAGCACATCGTCACGCGGATGGTGCACCTCGCGGCCGATGCTGCCGAGGCGCTCGACCAGGTATTCGTAGGCCCGTCCGGCCGGACGCAGGCCCATGGCCAGGATGGCGGCACCGGCCGCGTAGTAGCCAAGGCGGTAGATGCCGAGATCAGCCAGCAGCCAGAAACCGGCGGCGGAGACGAGATGCAGGGCGATGGCCAGCCAGAGAGAGAATCGAGCCCAGCGGGCGACGTAGGTGAGGTCCGACTCGCTGACGGTGATGCCGTCCTTGCGCGAGCGGGCCGCGTCGGCCAGCACGCCGCGGGCCTTGAAGTGGAGATCCCAGGGCAGCACCACCACTACGATCAGCCACCACAGCACGAACATGCCGATGACCCAGTCGCGGATGGAACCGGGATCGATGCCGATCCAGCGCATGATGCCATAGACGGCGAGCAGCAGCAGGCCGACGGTGAAGAGGGAGCCGAAGAACATGCCGGCGTAGGTCTGGTTGGATCGGGACATGGACGGACGGTAGCCGCGCTGGCGGCGTGGTCACGCACCGTCCGCCGGGGTCGCTGGCAACAGCCGGCTAGCGGGGCGACGCCTAGAATAAGCCCTGGGCTGGGGCGGAGCCGCGCTAGCGATAGGCCGGGCCTATCACGGTGATAGCGCCGGCCGCCGCTGACATCCCAGATCCCGGCTACGATGGGGCCATCAACCGCGCCACCGGCGCCTACCCGGAGAACGACCATGCCGATCATCAACAGCAGCCTGCCCGCCTTCAAGGTCCAGGCCTACCACCAGGGGGACTTCAAGACCGTCACCGACGCCGACGTGCGCGGCAAGTGGGCGGTGTTCTTCTTCTACCCCGCCGACTTCACCTTCGTCTGCCCGACCGAGCTGGGCGACCTGGCCGACCGCTACGCCGAGTTGCAGAAGATGGGCGTCGAGGTGTACGACGTGTCCACCGACACCCACTTCGTGCACAAGGCCTGGCATGACGCCAGTGACACGATCAAGAAGGTGCAGTACCCGTTGCTGGGCGACCCCACCGGCACCCTGACCCGCGCCTTCGGCGTCCACATCGAGGAGGAGGGTCTGGCCTACCGCGGCACTTTCGTCGTCGCTCCGGACGGCAAGGTCAAGATCGCCGAGATCCACGACAACGGCATCGGCCGCAACGCCGAGGAGCTGCTGCGCAAGATCCAGGCCGCCCAGTTCGTCGCCAGCCACCCCGGCGAGGTCTGCCCGGCCAAGTGGAAGCCGGGCGCCTCCACGCTGAAGCCCGGTCTCGACCTGGTCGGGAAGATCTGAATGGAACGGGCCGGTGGGCGGCGATTCCGCCCACCGGCCGCCACGTGCCAACAACCGCAGGAATACCACATGCTCGACTCCGCCCTCGCCGACCAGCTGCGTCCGCTCTTCGCCTCGTTGGGCGCCGATCTCGCCCTGGTCATGGCTCCGTCCACCCATCCGGCGCAGGGCGAACTGCGCGAGCTGCTTGCTGGTCTGGTCGCACTGTCGCCGCGCCTGCGCGTGGTCGAGGCGGGCCAGCCATCGCCGGTGCCGCACGTTGCGCTGAGCCGCAGCGGTGCCGCGACCGGCGTGGTCTTCCGCGGTGTGCCTGGCGGCCACGAGTTCACCTCGCTGGTGCTCGCCATCCTCAACGCCGATGGCAAGGGCCGGCTGCCCGACGCCGGCATCCAGGCGCGCATCCGCGCCCTGCGCGGTCCGGTACGCCTGCGCACTTTCGTCAGTCTGGAGTGCACCAATTGTCCTGATGTGGTCCAGGCCCTCAACCTGATGGCCCTGGTCCACGGCGACTTCCAGCACGAGATGTGGGACGGCGCCCTGGCCCAGGAGGAGGTCGGCCGGCTCGGCATCCAGGGCGTGCCCGCGGTCTTCGCGGGCGACCAGCTGCTGCATGTCGGCAAGGCCGATCTCGCGGGACTGCTCGACCTGCTCGAAGAGCGTCTCGGTCGCGAGGTGGAGGACGCCCCCGCTGCGGTCCATGCCGTCGACCTGGCGGTGGTCGGCGGCGGACCGGCTGGCGCGGCGGCGGCGATCTATGCCGTGCGCAAGGGGCTGAAGGTCGCGCTGGTCGCCGGCCGCATCGGCGGCCAGGTGCAGGACACCCTCGGCATCGAGAACCTCATCTCGGTCCCGTACACGGAGGGACCGAAGCTGGCCGCCGACCTGCGCGGACACCTCGTCGCTGCCGGCGTCCAGGTGCTCGACAACCGCCTGGTCGAGCGGGTCGAGGACGCCGAGGACAAGACCGTGCTGCTGAAGGGCGGTGAACGGGTGGTCGCGCGGCAGCTCATCGTCGCCACCGGGGCGAAGTGGCGCGAGCTTGGCGTCCCCGGCGAGAAGGAGCACCTCGGCCGGGGTGTGGCCTTCTGCCCGCACTGCGACGGCCCCTTCTACAAGGGCAAGCGCGTCGCGGTGGTTGGAGGCGGCAACTCGGGCGTCGAAGCGGCCATCGACCTGGCCGGCATCTGCGCGCACGTGACGCTGCTGGAGTTCGGCGATGCACTGCGCGCCGACGCCGTGCTGCAGCGCAAGCTGAAGGCTCTGCCCAACACGACCGTCATCGTCAATGCCCGGACGACCGAGGTGGTCGGCGATGGCACGCAGGTCACCGCCCTGCGCTACGAGGACCGGCCGAGCAAGGAGGTGCGCAGCGTCGAGCTGGACGGGGTGTTCGTGCAGATCGGTCTGGCACCCAACAGCGGGTTCATCCGCGACCTGGTCGAGGTGAACAAGGCTGGCGAGATCGTGGTCGATGGCCGTGGCCGGACGTCGCGTCCGGGCATCTACGCCGCTGGCGACGTCGCCAACCTGCCGTTCAAGCAGATCGTCATCGCCATGGGTGACGGCGCCAAGACCGCGCTGGCCGCGTTCGAGGACCGGATGCGGGCGTGACGGCCTAGGAGCCCGTCGGAAATACGCCACATACCGCCCGGTGCCCTACCCTGGGCAATGGGCGTAGACATCGCTGGTCCTGCTCAGCGCGC
>JFJP01002348.1_pt1 | contig 11114 bp, 3 predicted proteins | sample 431651 | NCBI WGS metagenome assembly JFJP01 (sample SAMN02602958, study PRJNA72255) | Microbial mat metagenome, whole genome shotgun sequencing project. | biome: fresh water; feature: sink hole; material: water; isolation source: purple microbial (photo- and chemosynthetic) mats found in... | reverse complement strand
ATGCTGTCGCGGTCGTAGTAGTCGGTGTCGGGGTTTTTTGTGATCAAACCGTTGGACGAAGATACCGATAACACGTGGTCGTCGTCGATTTCAGAGGCGATGACAATGGCGGAGGTGATACCGGCACCGCTGCAGGAAATGGTGGCCGAGCCGGCGGCGTTGTCGGCATTATCCTCTGCGGCAGCGAGGGTCACAACCTGATGGGTATTCCAGTTGGCCGTGGTGAAGGTAAGGGAGCCACCCGACTGCACGGTGATATCCGAATCGTCGCTTGCCCAGGAGACCGTGACGGTCACGCTTGCCGCCGGCTCGGCGCTCAGTTTGACTTGGAAGGTGTTGCTGCCGCCTTCGGCGAGAGAGAGGCTGCTTGGATTGGTGACGACGGCGACCGCATTCAGTGCCCATTTCGCATAGAGGAGTTCCGGGGTATTGGCGGTGTAGGTGCCGCCTTCCGCATAGTTCGTGCCCGTGCCCTCTGCATCGGTATTCCATCCTGTGAACGTGTAGCCGGTGCGGGCGAGATTTCCGCTGTTGGTGGCAAGGGTGAGGCTGATGTCATGCGTCTTCGGCTGATCCGCAGGTGCGGTGCCCGAGGTGGCATTGTTAGCGTTGTAGCTCACCGTGTAGGTGGGAGGTCCGAGCGAGACCACGAGATCCACTGCGGAGTTTGTCGCGACACTCGCGCCACCGGTCGGGCTTTGGCTGATCACGCTGCCTGCCGGAATCGTGAGGTGGTTTTGCGAGGTCACCGTTCCCACTGCCAGATTGGCAGCGACAAGGTTCGCCTCAGCGGCGGATTGCGCGAGGCCGACCACGTTGGGAACAGTGGTAGCGGCGCTGAGGAAGCCGTTGGGATCAAGAATGAAGGAGCCGATGCCGGTCGCCGAGATTTTACCGAGTTGGACAGCCGTCAGGCCGGTATTGCTGGTGCCGAAGCGGAGCGAGGAACCGGAAACAAAGGTGCCGGTGAGGCTCAGCGTGCCGCCGGTCCAGTCGATGGCGCTACTGTTGGCAAATGCCAGGGCGGCCCCGGTGCCCAGGTTGATAGTGGCGGTGCTGGTGACGTCCAAGGTTCCGGTGGTGTCGGTGAAGGTCGCCGCATCGAGGGTGGCATTGGCGATGGAAATCGCCGTGGTGGCGGGCAAAACGTTGTTAGCGCCTAATGCCAGCGTGCCGGCGGTGATGGTGGTGGCTCCGGTGTAGGTGTTCGGCCCCGCAAGAGTCTGAGTGCCGCCGCCGGTTTTGGTGAGGGCGAGCTTGGCGGTGGCCCCATTCACGATCACGCCGTTGAAGGTGCTCGATCCGTCACCGTTACCGACAGTTAGGACGTTAGTGCCGGTTCCAGTGGCGGAGTTGGTCACCTTGCGCGCGGTGTCCGCGGCGATGTTGCTCGTGTTTTTGCTGCCGATGAGCGCGTTGACGGTTTGGTCGAAACCTGCGAGGTCGAAGGTGCCGATGTCATAACCCGCAGTGGTGGAGACCGCCCCCAGCGTGAGATTGGCGGAGGTGTTGAGCGTGTTGGTGACGCCGAGTTTGAGGATGCCGGTTTGGGAAATGCTGGTGGCCCCGATGCCGCTGCCGCTGACGCCTTTGAGGGTCACGGTGCCGGTCCCGGTGGTTTGCGTGGTGTTGTGAATTTGCAGCACACCGCCGTTGTTAGCGATGGCGTTGTTGACGAGGAGCGCCGCGCCATCTCCGGTAATGAAAGCGAGGTATCTGGAGGTGCCGGTCTGGCTGATGTTGCCGGAGAAGGTTAGAGAGCCAGCGACCGCGCCGAGGCGGACGCCTGCGGTCGGACTGCTCAGGATGATGTTGCCGCTGAGGATATTGGTCCCGCTGGTGTTTGAAATGGCGGCGACGTAGCTGGCAGCTTCAGTGGTTCCGGTGATGGTGATGTTTTCCGCAGAGGTGATGTTGTTGCTGAGTTTTAAATGGGCGCCGTTGACCGAGCCGGTAGCCGCGATGGTGGTGTTTCCGGCGGTGGTGCCGAGCGCACTGGCGTTCGAGATGGCGAGGGGACCGGCACTGATGGTGGTGACTCCGTTGTAGGTGTTGGCGTTGGAGATGTTGAGTTGTCCGTTGCCGGTCTTGATGATGCCTGCGGTGCCGGCGCTGGTGCGGATGATGCCGGAGAGGGTCGCGGTCGCAGCGCCGGTGGTGCCACCGGAGACTTGGATGGTTCGATCCGTCCCGTTGAGATCGATCTTGTTCGCGAAGGTGAGGCCGGAAGTGCCTTGCGAGTATTGAGTTTGGAGAACGAATATGGACGGGTTGAAATAGGCGCTGCCCCAGACCGCCTCGATGGCGGCGTTATTGCCGAGAATGACGCTCATGCCGGTAGCTCCATTCAGGGCGAAGCCGCTGGTTCCGCCGGTTATTTGGATCTGGCCTGCGCCCGCTCCAAGACCACGGATGAAGTTAGAACTCCAGTATGACTCAATGACGCCGCCATTCATGGTGAGGTTGCCGGTGCCCAGGTTGTTGTTAGCTATCATGGTCAATCCCCCGTTGAGGGTGGTGGTTCCGCTGTAAGTATGAGCCGGAGCCGAACCCGAGCCAAGTTGAAGCCGCCCTAAGCCGTTCATGGTGATACCGCCGGAGCCGCTGATGATGCTGCTGGCATTGGCGCTGAAACTGGTGGTGCCGCTGCCGTCCACGGTCAGCAGGTTGCCGCCATTGTCCAGGGTGCTGGATGCGGTGAGCAAGCCGCTTGAATTGTTAGTCCACGTTTGCGCCGCGCCTAGACCAATAGGACTGGAGATAGTGACGGCTGCCGAAGTGGCGGTTTTGTTGATACCGCCATTGATCGTCAGCGTCTGACCTGCGGTGCCGAGAGTGTAGGTGCCGGTGAAGGTGTTGAAAACGAGGGAATTCGCGCTCGTCGGGCTGGCAAGCGTGACGGCACCGCCAGCGGTGCCGGGGCCGCCAAAGGTTGCATTTGAACCCGAAGCCCAGGTTTGGTTGGCCGCGCCGTCCCACCACAGGTTGGTGCCGAGCCATGCGCCGGCGCCGTTAGTCTGGCCCGAGCCGGTGCCATTGGCATCCCAGGTGAGGGCGAGAACCAGTTCCACCGTGGTGGAAACGATGGAGGTTTGGCTCGAAGAATCGGTGATCTTGAGCTGGATGGTGTTCAGTCCCTGGACCATGCTCCATGTGCTCATGAGCGAGCTGAAAGTGATCGCCGATGGAGTGGCACCGGTGACGTCGCCAAAGGTGTTGTCGTTGTTCAAATCCCACTCATACGTAGAAATGGTCTCGCCGTAAGAGGGTGCGGATGCGCTGCCGTTGAGGGAGAGTGTCTGGCCGATCAACACTTTGTAGGGGCCGCCGGTGACGGCGAGTGGGTTGGCGCGGACGACGGTGAGGGTTTGCGGAACGGAGGTCGCCGCGTTGTAGTTGCCGTTCCCGGCTTGGGAGGCGGTGATGGTGGTGGTACCAAGTCCGGTCACAGTGACGGTATTGCCCGAGACCGTTGCTACAGCGGCATTGGAACTGGTGTAGGAAACCGTGAGATTGGAGCTGGCAGTGGCTCCAAGAGCGAAGGGAGTCGCGTTGTCCAACACGGGAGAAAGCGCGCCAAACGTGATCGTCTGCGCGGCTTTGCTGATGGTCAGGTTGTCCGAAGCGCTGCCGGTGTAGTTGGGATCGGTGATGGTGGCCACCACGGTGTAGGTGCCGCCGTTGGTGGGCGCGGTGGGCGAACCGGCGTAGGTGACCGAGTGGGCGAGGCCGGAAGGAGTGGTGGTGACGGTCACCGGCTTGGGATTTCCGTCGTAGGTGGGGTTGAGATTCCCGAGGGTCACCGTGGCGGATGCCGGATTGACGGTGAGGGAAACGCCACGGGTGGTGTTGCCATTGGCATTGGTGGTGTTGGTGAAGGTTACCGTGTCGCTGTAGCTGCCGATTTCCAGGGTGTTGGCGTTGAGATTGATGGAGGCCGTCACGGTGGTGTTGGCCCCTGGGGCGAGCGTGCCGCTGACTGGGCCGAGATCGACCCAGGCGACGGTTTTGGCAGCAGTCCAGTCGATCGAGGTGCTACCTGAATTGCTCAGCGTGTAAACTTGCGAGGAGGGAGAGAACGAGCCGCCGTATCCGCCAGATGAGCTGAAATTTCCTGCCGGCGTGACGGCGAGCGTGCCCAAAGGCACACCGGTTCCGGTGAGGTTGATATCGAACGGGTTTTCATTCGCATCATTGCTGGCGATGTGAATGGCGGCGGTTCTGGCACCTGCGGCACCGGGAGTGAAGGTGACGGTGAAGGTGGTGCTGGCACCGGGTGCGAGCGTGGCGGCCCCGAGGGCACCGAGGGTGTAGTCCGCGCTGTGCGTGCCGTCCTTGGTGAGAGCAAGGCCGGTCAGATCGGCCGTGCCGGTGTTTTTCACCGTGAAGGTGAAGGGCGAGGAGTAACTGCCCAGATTGACCACGCCGCAATCGATGGTGCCGTTGCCATCCACCAAATTGGTTCCAACCGGTTGTTCGACGGCGATTTCGGGCGCGCTCAAGGGCGTATAGACGACTTGATCGACCCATGCGGTGTCCGCTCCGGCGTCCACGCTGCTGTCCTTGGAGTAGGTCCATTTCACCGTTTGGCTGTTAGCGGGGATGGTGACGGTTTTCTGAATCCAATCGACTTCTCCGGCGATCTTGGCGAGCGAGCCGGTTTGTTCGACATTGTTGAGGTAAAAGCGGAGGTAGTCGTAGCTGCCTTCGGAGGATACTTTCCACCAAAACGTCATCGTTCCCGGTCCGATGAGGGTCGTTTCCGTGGTGCTGGACTGGCTGTGGGTGATGTTGCCGCTCTCGGCGGCGTCGATGCCGTCATTGGAAGTGGCGGATTGCGCGAACCATGTGGCGTTGCCGCTGGTGGTCCAGGTGAGACCGGTGGTGTCCAGCGCGTCGGCGAGCGTAGGCTGGGTGGTGATGGTGAAGTTGGTGTTGCTCGAATCCGTGTATGCCGGATTGTCGACACTGCTGATCTTGACGGTGTAGTCGCTTCCCACAGGAAGACCTGCGGAAACCGACCACGTGAAGCTGCCGTCGTTGGCTTCGCTGGCCGCCAACACGGAATTCAGGGAGCCTCCCTTGAATAACTCGATCTTCACGTTGCCAGCGATGTTGGCGGACCAGGTGATGGTCTGGGTGGAATTGAAATAGATCTGCTCGCCGCCATTGGGGGCCGATACGAAGAGGGTGTTGAGCGGCAGGCCGAATTGCAAAGTCATGGATGCTCCCGATGAGCTGAAATTATAGACGTTGAGACCGGACGCGGCGCCGCTCCACCACTTGGCATTGGGGGCGGAGTTGTCGCTGAAAGTGTTGGTGTAGGCGGCGGCGGTGTTGCCGAGATAGTAGAGATCCTTGGAGTCGCCGCTGTTGGAGTTGCTTTGGAAATGCCAGAGGTTGTCGGCTTGGACGAGGGTGCACTCGTAGTTGGCGTGGGTGGTGTTGGGGGTGAGGCTCTGGTTGTTGTGGTTGCCCTGTTCGTCGATGTGCCAGATGGCGATGCCGGAGGCGGCGATATTTGCATCGCGGCCGGTTTTCCGGCGGTTTTCGAAGATGAAATACTCCTTGGCGTTGCCGGGGTTGGCGTAGCGGTAGATCTTGTTGTAGTCGGCGTGCCCTACGGTGGCAACCAAGGTTCCCGCGACGTTGGAGGAACTGGTGAGATCCGTGGTGGTGGTCCAGCCGGAGGCGCGTTTCAGATAGGCGTTGATCAGCACGGGATTGGTGCCATGGCCGCCGGAGTTCATCAAGCAGAAGCCGCCGGCTCCTCCCACGGAATCATAGTCATAGTCGTAGATGTCCGGGTAGCCGCAGAGCATGTGGCCGTTTTCGTGGCAGAACGTGCCGAGTGTGAGGGAGGTTCCGAGGTTGGTGATTTGGTATTTGTAAACCTTCTTGCCACCGGCGGAGAGTTCTTTCGCAGACGCAAGGGACCATGAGTGGGGCCAGAGGCCATAGGACCAGACACCGCCGTTGCCGCCAGCATAGAAGACATTGCAGGCCACGATGTTGTTGCTGCCGTCCACAGTCAGGGTGTCGAAGTTCGGCAAGATCTCCGAGTTGTAATTGGGCAGGGCTTTCAAGATGTCGATGGCATCATTGATCAGCAGACGCCCCTGTATTCCGCTGTCTTTGGTGGTATCGTTGTAGTAGCTCTTCGGCTGGGCCATCCGAATGTAGGCGGTGACGGTGTTGGTGTAGGTCAGCAGGTTGTTCGAGTTGTCCTGATAGTATTTTTTGACCGAGCCTTGATTGCCGTAGCCGGTGTAGTTGTCGCCGTTGCAGTAATCGATGACGTTTGCCTGCGGGATAGTGGCCACGTCATCGGAGAAATCGATGAGCAGGGTGAGTCCGACCTTGTTGCCTACAGTGGTGAAGGAAGGCGGCGCGGGCATGGGGCCGCCTTCGTCTTTGGCCGCTTGGACAGCCTCATCGTAGGCTTTGCGCTGGGCCTTGAGTTCAGCCCAACGCTGGCTGGTCTGGGTGGCCTCGTCCCATCGTTGGATGCGGACGGCGGCCTTGGCCTTTCTGGCCGCGGGCCGGATGTCCAGGTTTTTGGCGAGGCCCAAGGTTTGGGGATTTCCCTTGCCTGGTGCCATCCCCGTGGCAACCAGTTCCTGGCCATCCATGGATGCGTCGGCGTAATAGTAACTTTTCTTGGCCGGGTCAAACACCACGGTGTAGCCGTCCAGGGTTTCGGTACGGCCGTAGAATTCGTCACCAAAGACGCGGAGTGATAATTTCTCACCGCCGGGCTGCGTCCACTCGATCTCCATGCCATCCGGGCCATAGGGGGCCGAATGGAGGTTGCCCAGAGTCAGTGCAAGCACCAACAAAACCTTGGTGAATTTACGGAAATTTAAAAATAGCGGGAACATGACTGGCTGCGGTTGGTTTTTTCGAGGAAGCACTCGGGTGCCGGCCAGTGTTGCGACGACACGGGCAAGGAAGAGTTGGGTTTAGAGACTACAAAATCGGAGTATTGGGTCAATCAGCCGACATTTCCACAAAATGACGTGGTATGCGGCAAAATGATCAAAAAACGATGGATAAAAACTACTCCGCGTGGACCAGAAGGACAAAGATGGGATTTCTGCAAGGCAGTGAGCCATTTGGCAAACACGTTGAGCGTCAAGAGATTTCTAAAAAAGCCCGAAGGGCTATGCAAGGGGGAATTCGTGGAATTAGATCTCCCGGTTCGTAGCCTGCCGGAACACCGCCTCAAGACTCCGACATGGTGAACAATGCTGACCTCTCCGGTGGCCTTCAGTGTCGTCACGATTTCGGCTAGGTTTTTCCCATAGTCCGGTAAAGCGACCTGATCGTGCGCGCCGGGGAGCTTGGGATCGACGCCGCGTTTGCCGTCGGGTCCCATGTAGACCAGGTCGTGCAGGCCGAAGTTGAAGTATTGTAGGATCTGCAAATGAGATGAATTCCCGCGGATTGCCCCCGCGGTGATCGTTGCGAGCTTGCGTCTTATGCCCGCCGTAGCAAGCCCGTTTCCCGACAGGAAGATGTCCTGCCACTGAAAGAGGTTGCGTAAAAGAAGATCTGCTGGTTAGCGGGAAAAAATCATTTTCCCACCTGCTCGCGGAACTGGCCGGGCGTGACACCCTTCACATCGCGGAAGACGCGGGTGAAGTAACTCTGGTCACAGAAGCCGCAGCGGTCGGCGATGACGGCCAGGGTTTCGTCCGTGTGAAGCAGCAGTTCGCAGGCGAGATCGACACGGCACTGGCGCAGCAGTGCGGTGAACGAACGACCGGTGCGCTCCTTGAGCAGGTGCGAGAAATGGCCGGGCGAAATTCCCGCGTGCCTGGCCGTCTCGTCGCGGGTGATCTCGAGGTGGAGATTCTGGCGCATGTAATCCAGCGCCTTGCCGACGAGCAACGGCGGTGTGAAATTCTTCTGCCGCTGGATGGTGGAAAACAGGTGGTCGAAGGCCTTGCGCAACCAGGCGGCGAGTTGTTCGTCGTCATCGATCGCGGCCAGCTCGGTGAGGATCTTGAAATTCGTGCCGAGCACCTCGGACTGCATGGCGCCCGCCTCGATCGCCGCGCGCGAAATCATCACCACCAGTTCCAGAAGCAGTCCCTTGAGCAGGTCGCTGCGTTCCTCACCCGCGCTGTAGATGTGCACGAGCACGTGGTTGATGAGGCGCATCGCCTCGCCGCGGTCGCCGCGGCGCATGGCGGCCAGCAGCGCGGGCTCCTGATAGAGATAGAACTCGCGGATCCGGTCATACGGCCGGTGGTCGAGCAATGGCACGGCGGGGAAGTCGTTCATGGCAGCATCAGGTGCTCGATATAGCGGTCCTCGAAATCGCCGACGAGATTCAATTCAATGACCTCCACCCGTTCGCGCAGGCTTTCCATTTCATCGAGCGTGTTGCGGTCGATGAGCGCGAGCAACGCTCCGGCCAGCGAGGTGTTGCCGACGACGCGGACCTGGTCCGGCTTGAACCCGGGCAACAGCCCGCAGGCGATGGCGTGCGGCACGTTGAGGTGCATGCCGAAGCCGCCTGCCAGATAGAGCCGCGAAATTTCCTCCGCGCGGATGCCGGCGGTTTCCAACAAGGTCTCGATGCCCGCGCCGATGGCGGCCTTGGCCTGGAGCAGCAGCGCGACATCCACCTCGCTGACGAAGGGCCCGCCGTTCGCGCAGAGCCGCAGGGCGCGCCCGTCTTCATCGATCTGGCGGTGGCCTTCCGGCAGGGCGTCCCACGCCGCTGCTATAAACCGCCCGGCATGACCTAACATTCCTGCGGCACGCGCGGTGGCGAGAAAGTCGATGTAGGCGGAGCCGCAGATGCCCGCGGCGCGGGACAGCGGCAAGCCGCCGATGGTTATCGCTTTGATTTCAAAGGGATCGAGGTTGATGGTTAGATCGCCCACCGCTCCTTCGCGGGCGCGGGTGCCGCATTTCAGGCCGCAACCTTCGAAGGCGGGTCCGGCCGCGGTGGCGCAGGCGGTCAGCGCGCCGCCGTGCTGCAAGACGATCTCGCCATTGGTGCCGATGTCCACCAACAGACTCGGCGCCTCGTCGAAAATCATGCCGGTGGCAAGCGCCCCGGCGGTGATGTCCGCACCAACGTAAGCGGCGATGGAGGGGAGAAGTTGGACGGGTGTCCCGGGTGGCAGGCCATCGACGGCGAGAGCGATGTCCGCGGCCATGAGCGTTCTGGCTGCTAGAAACCGCGCGGTGAACGGGGCGATTCCGAGCGGCGTGGGATCCTCACCGGCGAGCAGGTGCAGCATGGTGGTGTTGCCGGCGATGGTGCCGCCCGCGATGCGGTCCGGAGCGCGACCGGCGCGTTCGCAGGCCTGGACGAGCAACGGGGCCAGGGTTTCCGAAACGACGGCGGCCTGCATGGCTGCGACGGCCTCCGGCGTGCGCCCGGCGTCGATGCGGGTGAGCACATTGTCGCCGAAACGGATCTGTGCGTTGAAGCCTCCGGCGCGGGAGAGCACCTCGCCGTTCGTTAGATCCACCAGCAGCACGACCACGGTGGTGGTGCCGATGTCCACGGCGAAGCCGGTGTCGCGCATGCCCTGCGCTGCGAACAACGGGTCATGCGCGTATGGCACGGCGATTTCAAAGGTCTCCCCGACCTGCGGCTTGTGTTCGATGCGCGAGCGGGCGGGCAGGTGGATGCTGACCGGGCCACTGAGGCGGGCGCGGCAGGAGCGCAGCGTGGCGGGTGCGGTGACGGTCGTATTTTCCACGATCAGCGAGCCTTCCTTGAGCACCACCTCGCAACCGCGGCAGAGTCCGCGTTGGCCGCAGCGGGTGTTGAGCGGGTAGCCGTGGGCGGAGAGCGCGTTTATTAGGATGGCCCCCTCGTCCGCGGTGTGGATTTCCACGCGTTCGCCATGCTCGGGCTCGACGATGATGGTGCAGTGGCGGCTCACGGTTTGGCGGCGGGGTTTTCCTGGCGCAGGATTCTCTCGTCCGGCGAGTGGCCTGAGCGCGATCCGGGCGCGACCGTTAGGAATCGTTCGTCGTCCCAGTTTCCCCAGAGCAAGTCGCGCAGCAACGTGGGATCGCCCTGGATGCGTTCGAATTTCCAACCAAGCGAATCGGCGCAGCGTTTCGCGTAGGCGGCCTCCTGCTCTCCGTCGGCGGTGCCCAGATCGATGTAGGTGGCGGTGTCGTGCATCGCCCAGGTTTGGTTTTCGGATTCAATCAGGAACTCGACGTCGTCCTCATCGAACTGTTTTGAAAATTCCTCCCGGATGTAGGCGAGCCGGTCCGGCCCCGGGACGCGGCGCGCGCGGTTCCAGCCGGGCGTGTAGTAGATGCAGGACGGACAGCCGCGCTGGTGGGTGGCATATCGTTCCTTGCTGCCGAGGAAAACGGTGATGCAATCGTGCGCCCGCGGCAGCACGAAGGGATGGCGTCCGGCGCGCAGGCCCGCCGTGCCGAGACCGCAGAGGCCGTAGGCGAGCACCACCGCGTCGATGTCGTCGCGGGCATCGATGGCATCCAATTCCGCCTGGAGTTTCGCGCGAAGTTCGTCCGGACGGTCGTGCAGCGCGATCTCGTAAAACCGGGTCTCGACAATGTGCGGCGCGTCACCGGCCACCAGCGCGATCTCGCGCTCGAAGACGGTGCAGGCAAGCAGGGCGATTCTTGGTGTCATGACAAATCTATCAGGTGTCGGCAAGACAGCGGACGTTTTCATGCGGCGAGAAACGGGGGATTTCACAGCCAGCGCCGGCGATCCATGCCGGCCCCGCATCCGCACGGCATTGAGCGAGCGCTTGCCGGACCTCTTCGACGGTTCCGTTTTTCACGACTGCAACGGTGCCGATGTTTCCGAGCAACACCTGGCGTCCGCCCATCGTCTCCCGCGCGGTGCTTAGACTCACCAGCGTATCAAGATCCACAATCTCGCAGTCCAAGCGGGCGATGGCATCCAGGAGGTGCGAACTTCGCCCGCAGATATGAAGACGCACCCGGCCGCCAGCCGCATGGATGCCATCGATCAACCGTTTCTCATGCGGAAAAATGAATTCATCGTAGATCGCCCGGCTTGTTAGTGATGCGGCGGCATCGCCAATGCCGATGATGTCCGCGCCGGCTTCAATCTGCGCCGTGGCAAATTCCAG
>JFJP01044829.1_pt1 | contig 11115 bp, 6 predicted proteins | sample 431651 | NCBI WGS metagenome assembly JFJP01 (sample SAMN02602958, study PRJNA72255) | Microbial mat metagenome, whole genome shotgun sequencing project. | biome: fresh water; feature: sink hole; material: water; isolation source: purple microbial (photo- and chemosynthetic) mats found in... | reverse complement strand
ACGGTGACAATAAGAAGAACCTTTATTACAACGATTTGCTACCAGAACGTTTTGGAAGGAAACGTTCGTATGCTTTAGGTAAAACTTCAGGAAAAGCAAATATAATCAAGAACCTCGAGGAAATGGGTATTGAGCTGGATGATGCTTCCATGAAAAAAGTAACTCAGCACATCATTGAATTGGGTGATAAAAAGGAAATGGTAACGCGTGAGGACTTGCCATACATAATATCCGATGTTTTAAGGAGTAAAGCCATTGAAGAAAAAATTGAAGTGATAAACTACAACTTCAGTGCAGGAATGGGTCTTAGGCCGGTTGCTTCAGTAAAAATAAAGGTGAATGGAGTAGGAATTTACGAAGAGCATTCGGCCGGTGATGGGCAGTATGATGCCTTTATGATGGCTATAAAAAAGATTTATATGAACCTGAATAAGGGGTTGCCCCGATTGGTGGATTATTCGGTTTCTATTCCTCCCGGAGGTAGAACCGATGCCTTGGTTCAAACCGTTATTACGTGGCATATGGGAAAAGAATTCCGGACTTGGGGACTCGATTCCGACCAAACCATGGCTGCCATTAAAGCAACTATTAAAATGTTGAACTTAATAGAAACTTTTGAATAAAATTGTTTAGTATTTCCTTTTTATTTAAGAAAAGGCTGTCTTAAGAAGAAAGACAGCCTCTTTTGCCTTCAGGTAGTTGATGATTGTTACTTATGAATTTGAAATGACGTATCGATAATTAAATTTGGCTTAAAAGCATTGCCAATATTTTGCCAAGGAACCAGTTTAAAGTTTTGAGTTGAGAGTGAATCTCCGTCATAATTAAAGCCATCTTGGGCTATGAAAAGTCCTTGCGGAAAATTAGATCCCAGACTGACATTTATTACATCAATACCATCAGTTTCTTCTGAACCATCCACCATGCTATCAATTACAGAAAAACTACCAAGGTATTCGTTATTGCCTGAACGGTTAAAAATGGCATAGCTATTATTTCCTTGGCTCGAACCTATTAAATAACCTTGGCCATTTGCTCCATAATAAAGAGTTATACCTTCCATATCATAGGAAATGTTGTGGTTAGCAGTATCAGTATCGGCCACTAAAGTTCGAGTGCTGTCAGCATCGGACTTGGCACTGAATTTCCAAATACCTTTATCTTCTTCTCCAACAAAAAGGTTGCCCAGTTCATCATCGGCTACCATGCCTTCGGGTTGTGAACCTACCCTCATTTTGCGTACTATCTTGCCATCGATCAAATTGTTGGATGTTGCAAAAAGCTCCCACTGTTCTAAAAAGCCATTTTTACCGTTTACAAAAGCATAATGTTTGTTTAGTTGTTTATCATGGTAAAAACAGAACCCATAAACTTCGTCAACCTCTGAATTCAATTTGCGTGCGGTAATGGGCGTAAGTGTACCTGAATCCCGGTTAACCATCATCAAATCAATGGTATTTGTTGTACGGTTGCTTGCGCCAACAATATCAATATAATTACCATTAAGATTAAAATTGTAACGAACATCAATATTGTTTACCCTTCCTACCGGATAAAAGTTGCGTTCCTGGCCATTGAGGTCATAAACGCAAATACCCCGTTTTTTATCAGTTCCAATAATTCGGCTTTCCGAAGGGTTTGTCGAGTTATACCAAATGGAAGGATCATCGGCCGCATCATCATCCAATTGTGAACTCACAGGCGTGGTCTCAATAATAGCGGTAGCTTGAAAAATTGTATCGTAAATATTAATAGATACAACCGATTCAGTATTGTTTTTACAAGCTGAAAAAACTAAAACTAAAAATGAAATAAAATAAACAGTTCTCATCATAAAAATATTTTAAAGGTTAAAAATTGAATTTAATACCAGCCCTCATCCACCAAGAATAATACTCTTGTTTTTTGATGTAATCGGTGGAGCCAATATAAAAAGTTTGAGGTTCATTCGAAAGGTTTATAGCATCAATAAAAAGTTTTAAATGGGGTGTAAAAGAGTAACTAGCCGTAAAATCAAAATGCCAGGCAGCTGCTTCATAAACATCAAGGTCTTTATCGGCACCCAGCTCTTTCAGAAACTTATCATGGAAATTAGCCGATAGTCGGGCATAAAACTTTTTTGAATCATAAAACAAGGCTAAGTTCAACGCATGTTTGGCTTGGCCGGGTAAGGTAATTTTTTCCTCTTCTTCACTATTCATGAGCACATCAATGCCATCGTCGTTGATTTTAACAACAAGATCGGAATAGTTGGCTGATAAACGCTTTCCAATAAAGGCTTCGGAGTAGGTAAACGAATAATTGGAATAGATTCCAAAATCCTTTAAAAAGCCACTAAATCGAAGAAATTTGGATTGAAACTGGAATTCGGCGCCATACACAATGGCTTCATTTCCATTAATAGCTGAGTTAATTTCGTAAAGGGGATTGGTTAAGGTATCTTCGTGAGCTAAAATGGTATAATAGGCTACAAAATTGGTAATTTGCTTGTAATAAACCCCAGCCGACAATATGCCATTGCCGTTAATATATCGTTCAACCATAGCATCAAAATTAATAGCTTCGGGATACTTTAAATCTGGGTTTCCATAGCGAACCTCATCGCGCTCTTGCTCCTTGTAAGGCAGAATATCATCGAAGTTGGGACGTGAGAATGTCTTAGTTACCGCTCCGCGCATGTTTAACCGGTTATCGAAACTATATTTTATTTGTACTTGTGGTAATAAAAACCGGTGGCTCCGGTTATCCGTTATATCGGTCAAAGAGCTATAATAGCCGGTGCGGGTTGTTATTAATTCTTTTCCTTTATATGCTATGTTGGTTTGTTCGTATCGCAAACCGGCAATTACCATTAATTTATCGAAGTCGTGATGAAACATTCCATAGGCGGCATAAATATCTTCCGATGCGCTGTAGTCGGAGGTGTTTGATTCTTTCTTCGATTCGGTTGATCCTTTATCGCCATATATGAAAAGGTGTGGGTAGAAGTTGTAAAAATCGCGCATTTCAGTGGCAGCAGGCATATATTCCATTACATATCCGGCGTTGAGCAAATTTCCCTCATAATAACCATTACTTACACCGGGCAAGGTCAGATCGGCCCCAAAATCGGCGGATGGATACTGATTCCAATCTTGGCGGTATTTTTTAAACGATTGGGCGGTAACATCCCGCTCCTTGGTTTTGAAACGCACTTTCCCCCCAAACTTAAAATAACCGGTGTTCTTTTCATTGAGTAAATAGGGAATTTTAAAATTTAATTTTCCCCCAATATTTTGGTCCGTAACTAAGCTCGATTTCAGTAATAAACGGTCGAATTCATAGTTGGCATAATCGGTCGCTATGGAGTCGTCAATAGCGCTTGGGAAAACAACATACGGGTAATCGGAGTCTTTTCTTGAGATTTTTATTTTAAGTGCCTGCCCAGGATTCTCAAATGCAGCTTCCAATCGGTCAGGTACTTCCTCTTTAGCCAGAGAATAATTCGCTTCATAATCTGCTTCAAATGCATCAAACAGGTGTGTGCCCCCCATATTAAATGTGTTGAGGGTTTGGTTTTGTTTGCGGGCTTTAACATCGTGTTCAACGCTGCCATATAAATAATTGTCCATGGTTACGGCATCTTCAAGTCCATAAATCTTACGATACCTTACTTCATCATCCACAAATTTATTAAACATTGCCCTGAAATATATCTGGTGGCTTGGGTTAAATTGGTAGTCAACAGTGGCGCTTAAGCCAGTTCTGGTTCGGGTGGTAATATAGTTTTTAAGCTGAAATTCTTGATACTGCAAATAATAATTGTCTTTTCCAGAAGTGGTATCGCCCCAAAATGGTCCTTTAGCATAATCAAATTCCAACCCTTCGGAACCCTGATTGTTAATATAGTGCGTAGCATTAATCTGAAAGCCCAGTTTATTCTGGCGCTGACCATAGCCAAACTGAAAATTACTATTGTTGGTGCCCTGAAGCGCATTATATCCTAATGAGGCTGTTAAATCAATTTCAGCTTTTTCGCTTTGTGCTTTTTTTGTCACAATGTTTACAGAACCTCCAATAGCGTCGCCATCCATGTCTGGAGTCAAAACTTTGCTAATTTCAATATTCTCAATTTGGTCAGCAGCTATGATATCCATTCCAACATACCTCACTCCTCCTTCAGGAGATGGAATTTGTTCGCCGTTAATATTAAAATTGGTTAGTTCAGGTGGAGTACCCCGCAGTTGGATGTACTTGCCTTCGCCCTGATCGCGAACCACTGTAATACCGGGAATGCGCTGCATGGCTTCAGCAGCGTTCACATCGGGAAACTTTTCAATTTGTTCCGATGATACCACATTTTTAATGTTTTCAGCATTTTTTTGAGCCATAAAAGCCTTAGTTTCCCCCTTGGTAGTTGCAATTACTTGAACTTGATTCAAATTAATTGATGATGGTTTAAGCTTTAAAGTCACTTCGTTTTTGCCTCTCGATTTAAATTCGTATTTAAATATAAGGCTATCATAACCTAAATATGTCACCCTAAGATCGACAATTTCACTTTGAATCTGGCTAAGGGCAAAAGTACCATCCAAATTCGACGTAGTGCCTTTCTGGGTTCCTGCAATCCAAATATTGGCACCAACCAGCAGTTCCCCTGATTGGGCATCCATCACTTTTCCGGTAAGTGTAAAATAACTTTGGGAATAGCTTTTTTGAATATTGATTATAAGAACAAAAGAAAAATAAACAAAGTATTTTATTGACATATAGAAAAATAGGTGACAATTTATAGATACTTATAATGCTTAGAAATGCCTGACAAGTATAATTGAACCTGTCAGGCATGCTATTTTACTAAAAACTAAATTTATTCAACACGTATTTTTTGCGAATAAATAGTGTTGTTTTGTTGAACCGTAACTATGTACAACCCATTTATAAGCGCAGATATATCAATTTTATCATGAGCTTCCATTGTTTGGTTTAAAACCTGAGAACCACAAACATTATAAATAGATAGGTGAGCCGATTCATTCGAAGGCAATTTTATACTGATGCTGTTCGATGCCGGATTTGGGAATATTTCTAGCGATTGAGCCACCTTGCCATTTGTTTTAATTGCTGTACCAAGATTATAGTTGATAACCAATTTAGGTACCCGCTCGGAATGATTTAAACCATCACCGCCATCTTCAGGATCTGATATATTCTCAAACGATTCAAATTCGCGGGCACTTTCAAATTCAGTAGCTCCTTGTTCATCAGTTCCCATAAGGAATAAAGCCAATGCGTTTCCTGAAGCCCATCCATCGCGGTTTACAATTTCCTGTACAATACTTTTAATATCGATGGTTTTGTGTGAAGTCCATAAACCCCATTCCTCGCTAACAGTCCAGCGAACTTTTGCTGTAGTTTTGGTGCGAGCGGTTAAAAGGGCATCTTCGCTGAACATGGCAGCATTGTCGGCAGCTTCGCCGGTAATATCAATCAGAGCAACATCTTCAGCACTTTTAGCCTCGTGTGATACTAATTCAACATAAGCTGCTTCAATAATAGCTCCTTTGGGGATAGTAATATTTTGGAAGCGTAATCCAGTAGTCAATACATTAAAGTCTTCTGGATCGCCTTCCCAACCAGCATCTAAGTCATCATCAATCATTGAGTCCATTTCATCGTTTTCTTGTTCAGCATCATCATATGATACATTTATGGTAATGGTATCTACCACATTACCTTCTTCATCTTCTACTTCAATTTCAGCCGTTCCGGTTTTAATAATAGGCACAATTAAAGTGGCTGATTCAGCTGTATAATAAACAACCAATTTAGGTACCCGCTCTGGATGGTTCAATCCATCACCACCATCTTCTGGATCCGAAATATTTTCAAAAGATTCGAACTCACGGGCATTTTCAAATTCAGAAGCCCCTTGTTCATCGCTACCTTTTAATAAAATACCCAATGAATTACCGAAACTCCAACCTTCGCGGTTCACCAGTTCCTGTATTATTGATTTTATATCGGCGCTTTTATGGTTAGTCCATAAACCCCATTCTTCTGCTATAGTCCATTTAACGGATGTGGTTGTTTGGTCATAGCTGGTCAATAGTTTATCTTCAGTAAACATTGCAGCATTGTCGTAAGCTAGTCCTGATAAGTAGATTATAGCAACATCTTCGGCACTTTTAGCTTCGTGCGATGTAACTACTATAAATGCCGAGTCAATAACCGCACCTTTAGGGATGTTTACATTCTGAAATCTCAACCCAGTGGTAAGCACATTCAAGTCTTCCGGATCGCCTTCCCAACCAGCGTCTAGGTCATCGTCAATCATGGTATCCATTTCATCATTTTCCTGTTCGGCATCATCAAACGAAACGCTTATGGTTACGGTATCAATAACAATTCCTTCATCGTCTTCGATTTCAATGTCGGCTACACCTGTTTTAACAATAGGAACTTCAATTTTAACATTCTGTCCCACAGCCATAAAACTTGTTATAACTGTAAATAAAATAAGAGGTAATAATTTTTTCATATCCATTAAATTTAAGTTTTGCATTTTTCAGTTCTCAAAATTAGATACGCCTGTTCCATCAATCAATAGTCAAAAGCAAAGTGTGCCCATAGTCATTTTAACTATAGATTCATAAAGTATTGATAATTAGCTATTTTAGTTTCTGTTTTACGATGGGTAGCTGAAAAAATTAGGATTGACTTAACACTACGATAAATAATTAAGGTTGGGTTAACATTGTGGTAATATGCAATGCTATTTTATTCATCAAATTGCATTTAAAATTAAAAGGGTATCGAAAAAAAATTTACATGCTCCAAATAATAATAGCCGACGATCATGCCGTAGTTCGCACCGGATTGCAGTTTATATTTGATGCAACCCATATTGTAATTCTTGATATTACTATGCCCGGACCTGATGCCTTTGACATATTGGAGCAAATTAAAAATCAATATCCCAAAATGCCAGTTGTAATATTTACGATGAACAGCGATCGTAATTTTGCATTACGTATGTTCAAAAAAGGAGCTGATGCCTTTATAAACAAAGAGTCGTCGCCGGATTTGCTATTGCAAGCAATTAGAACCGTAGCTCAGGGAAAGAAATTTCAAACTCAGGAGCAAATTGAAATGATAATGAATCATATTTCAGATAAAAATACAACTCAAAACTCTCGCCACGATTCGCTTTCTGATCGGGAATTTCAAATCTTATGTATGTTGGCTTCGGGAATGAAAAAGTTGGAAATAGCCAGTAATTTATCCATAAGCAAGAATACGGTTAACAACCACCGAAACAATATTATGAAAAAGATGGAATTTGAGACCACTGCCGATTTAACCCGTTACGCTTTAAATAACCGATTGATTGGTTAATTATACTATCATGAAATCAGTATTTCAAATGCTTCTTCTTTTTTTGTGTGTTTCCCAATTCACAGGTGTGGCCCAAGAAAATAGTGAAATAAAACAATTGAAGGAATTGGCGAAAACGGATTTAAAAAGAGCTGAGGCTTTATTAAATGGAATGCTTGCTAACAAAACACTTAAATTAACTCCCAAAGATTCAGTTGAAGTTATTTTTTATAAAGCTTATATCTTAGTTAACTTAGGGTATGTTGATTCTGCTTTAATGCAATTTAATCATTGCTTAATTCGTGCTGAAAAAATTCATCAAAACCATTTAAAGGTTCTTTGTCAATGTGAGATAGGTAACATTTACTACAATTGGGGAAACTATGAAAAAGCATTGCAATATTTTTTGAAATCGCAGAAGGAGAGCCTAATTATGAACGATGCCATTTGTCAGGCAGAGGCCCTCAATTATATTGGAAAATACCATCATTCCTTGGGTAATTTCGATAAATCGTTGGAATATTTCAACAGTGCTCAACTATTAGCCAAAAGGCATCAAATGATTGATTTACAAGCTACCTTAAATGCGAGTATTGGAAAATATTATGAGAGTCTTGGTAATTACGATGTAGCTCTCACATGGTATTTAAGTGCTCTCCGGTTAAAAGACAGCCTGAATAATCGCATGATTATGGGAACAATTTATAACCACTTAGGGAATCTTTATCAGGCAATAGGGAATTTTGAGCAAAGTCTGGCTTATCAGAAATTAGGGCTCGAAGAGCGTATTCAACTTGGTTATGTTGAAGGCATTAGCAAATCGTTTAAAAATATTGGGGAAGTGTATCTCGATTTAAAACTTCCCGACACAGCTATGATTTATTTTACAAAAGCTCTCCAATTTGCCAATGATTACAGCCGTACCCGCAACTATTGCTTTCAAGCCTTGAATTTATCCTCACACATGGGTTACGATAAAGGATTTATTCAGGCAAATTATATTATTGGGCAGTCGTTTTATTATGAAAATCAATTAGAAAAGGCGGAAACATTCTTTATTCGAAGTTTGCAAAATGCTTTATTGAATGGAATGAAAGAGGAAATCTGCGATAACAGTTTTTTACTTTATCAATTAAACCAGCAACTTGGTAAAACTGATAAAACGCTGGAATATTTGAAAAAATACTATGAAACTAAAATGGAAATAGTAAACGAGCAAACAACCAATCATTTGGCTGAATTGGAAGTTGGTTATGAAATGGAGCAAAAAGAAAAAGCTAACGAATTGTTGAGGAAACAAAATGAGATTAATACACTAACCATTGCCCGTAAGAACGGATTTATTACATTGATTTCCATCATTCTGGGGTTAACTTTAATTGCCATCAGTGCCTTTTACCTTAGTTTTAAGTCAAAGCAAAAAGCCAACAGACAATTGGCTCTGTTAAATACCGAAATTATTAGTCAAAACCGCAAACTTACCAAGTTGAATGAGCAATTGAAACGGGTGAATCGCGAAAAAGATAATTTTTTCTCCATTATTGCCCATGAGGTGCGAAACCCACTATGGTGGTTCCGGAATTTGGCAGAAACCCTTTCGGAAAACTACGACACAATGCCAAAAGATAAGTTAGGAAAGGCCATTCAGTCGCTCGATGAATCAGCCAAAAACTCTTTTCACCTGATGGATAATTTGTTGCAATGGTCAAAGTCGCAATTAAATCGGATGTCATTTAATCCACAAGAACTTAATTTAGCTGAACTTATCGATGAAAATATAAAACTTTGGAAAACAGCGGCTACATATAAAAGTATTCAAATAAATATAGATACCGACCCCAAATTAAGGCTTTTTGCTGATCGTGACATGATAAATACCTTAATCAGGAACTTGCTCTCCAATGCCATAAAATATACCCATGTGAACGGAACCATCGAAATTAAAGCAAATCAACTGGAATCATCCATTCAACTGACTATTAAAGATTCCGGAATTGGAATTAGTAAAGCCAACCTTAAAAAATTATTCGATCCCAATCATCAATTCTCCACTCTTGGCATAATGCAGGAAAAAGGTTCTGGAATTGGATTAAAACTTTGTAAAGATTTTATTGAATTAAATAGGGGTACTATTGAAGTAGAAAGTACTGAAAATCAAGGCACTCTCTTTCGTTGTGTTTTCCCAATATAGATTCGGGGTTTTGGTTGGGAATTTGATATTTCCGCATATAAAATATAAGTATTTTCAAACAAGCACTGGCTTATTCAACCCTAAACCATTGGGGTTGTTGTAAATCATTTACACTATATTCTATTTTAATAGAATTATGTATCAACCTAAATACGCTGGATAAACTAAGTCATTTTTTTAATTTAGCACTTTAGGAATGCATCCAATGACTTAATTTCAAACCAGAAAAAGTTAAAATTGTGCCATTGAAATAAAATAGTCATCATCAAACAATAATTCTTTTTCTGATGGTTGTATTTTAATGTTAGTCAATTCATAAGTGAAGACTGTTTCACCAATTTTTTGACTTTCTATAAAAATTAATTCGGGATTGGGAAGATTATAAAACAACCCTAACTTTGAATTCTTTTGTTTACTAATAGTTGATTCCATAACTGTTTATTTAAGAGGTTTTTATTTGTAATTGTTCACATATTATTTAATTCTATTCTTGTGAAAACCGATGCAATAAGGTTTCGTCTTTTATCTCTTTTGATAAGTTTTGGATGGTAGCTAATGGAACATCCAATAAATCCAGGATGATCAATCCATCCAGGGCATTGTTAAATAGCGGGTCAATATTAAAGGCAATAATTTTGGCATTCAATTTAAGGTACTTTTTAAGCAATACGGGTATTTTATAATTTTCAAATTCAATATCAGAAATCATGGAATCAAGCTTATTCAGGCTGTTATTAGTGTTCTCAACCAATACATCCAAATCATATTTCATTTTAGGCTTATACGCATTGCGGGGTTTGAATAGTAACGCAAGTTCCTTATGAAAAAAATTCTCCATTACAAATTTGATGATTAATCCTTTTGAGGCTTTGCTATAATTGTTACTTATGCTTACTGGTCCAATCAAATAGCGGTATTCTGGATTTTTTAGTAAAAAATATAGAATTCCTTTCCACAATAGAAATAACGATAGTGGTTGCTTTTGATAGGCCGGAACAATAAAGGATCGTCCCAGTTCAATTGTTTGGTTCAAAATACTACCGGCATCGCTATGAATGCGGAACAGACTCTGAATATAAAACCCTTTGATACCGAATTGTTGCATAATTTCATTGCCCTTTCCAACCCGATAGGCCCCAACCAATGCATGGTTTTCGTTGTCCCAAATAAATAACTGCTGATAATAAAGGTCAAACTCATCCAAATCAATGGAGCGATTGGTTCCTTCACCCACTTGTCGGAATGTAATTTCACGTTCGCGGCCAATTTCTTGCATCATAAGTGGCATCTTTTTCGAAGGGCTGCAAATTACACTATAGGTTCCGCTATCGAACAATGAATAATCTTTTTTGATTAGTTCTACTTCATTCATTAAATCAATTCTTGATGCAGGAGGTGCAATAGGCTCTTGCTTTTTTGATTTTTTAAATCGAGGCACAAAATATTTTGGTACCTCAATAGGTGAACCTAAACAATACACTTTTGAACGCAAAAACCGACCAAACTTATCAATATTATTGAAATTCATTTGGTCTTCAATACTTATTGGAGCACCTATCCTTAGCTTA
>JFJP01041883.1_pt1 | contig 11116 bp, 15 predicted proteins | sample 431651 | NCBI WGS metagenome assembly JFJP01 (sample SAMN02602958, study PRJNA72255) | Microbial mat metagenome, whole genome shotgun sequencing project. | biome: fresh water; feature: sink hole; material: water; isolation source: purple microbial (photo- and chemosynthetic) mats found in... | reverse complement strand
CACACATCATTGCGCCTGAATTCATGTGTAAAAACGGGCTGACATAATGACTGCTATCGGCTAAATGAAAGCCGCTGGACAATAAAAACACCGTGGCTAATAACGATACGGGGATATGCCAGGTAATAATTTTTTGTTGCATCAACCACACGCCGCCGCCTGCCAGTAATAGCGTCGAAGTTTCACCTAAACTGCCGCGTGCCCAGCCAAAAAAATTGCTGATAGCGGAATAATCTTTCAGTATGTCTGGCAGTAAACGGTTTTGAGAAAATTCGGTTTTGATATAACCCAAAGTGGTCGCGCCTGTCATGCCATCAGGAACGATACTGGAAAAGGTAATACGCCAGCTTTCCATAATATCGGGTGAACTGGGGAAAAATAACGGCGACACATTTGCCCACGTAGTCAGCTCAATCGGAAAAGAAATCAGCAACGCGATTCTGGCTAACATGGCAGGATTAAATAAATTTTGCCCTAAGCCGCCATAGACTTGTTTACCAAGAATAATCGCAAAGCCTGAACCGACCACGCCTACCCACCACGGTGCAAACGGCGGTAGCGTCATCGCCAGTAACCAAGCCGTTAATAAGGCTGAACCGTCAAATAATGTCGCTTTAACAGGGCGACCGGCTAACTTTAAACAACAGGCTTCAAAAAACAGGGCTGATGATAGTGTGACAATAAATAAAAAAATCGCCGGCCAACCAAAACAATACAAGCCAAAACCCGTGGCGGGGGCAATGGCTAACATAACTTTGCCCATGATGGAACTGACGCTGGTTTTTGTGCCGATATGTGCGCCACTGCGAAGTTTAGTCGCCGCTTTCGCGTAAGTTATCATGCGTTTTCCTCGGCTTCTGCTGCGGCTTCGGCGGCAAGTCGGCGTTCACGTTCCGCTTTTGCCGCTAAACGTTCACGTTCTTCTTCAGCTTGTAATCTAGCAATTTTATCCAGCCGTGCATTACGCGCATCCATCAACTTTTTGGTTTGTTCAGATTTATGTTGGGCTTGCTGTCTTGCCATCACTTCGCCAGAGGCGTATTTAAAATACTGCACTAAAGGAATATTAGACGGGCAGATATACGAACAACAGCCGCAACTGATACAGTCTTTTAAGCCTAAATCAACAGCGGTATCCAGTTGGTTAATGCGAATATTATTTGCCATATCCAAGGGACGCAAACCCGCAGGACACACAGTCACACAACTGGCGCAACGAATACACGGCTGTTCTTGTTTATCGCGTAATTCATCTTTAGTAAGGGCTAATACGCCACTCGTACCTTTAACCACCGGTAAGGTGCTGTGCGGTAGCGCGTCGCCCATCATTGGCCCGCCCATGATGATACGGGCAGTTTTGTCCATATTCACTTGGCAAAAACTGAATAATTCGCTGATCAGTGTACCGAGTGGCACTTCGACATTCATCGGCTGACCGACTGCGCCACCTGAGACAGTGACGATACGATTCACTAAGGGTTGACCGTAACGAATGGCTTTATGCACGGCGTAAGCAGTGCCGACATTATGAATGGTCACGCCCAATTCAGACGATCTTGCACCGACCGGAATTTCTTTACCGGTGACATAACGAATTAATTGTCTATCCCAGCCCATCGGATAACGAGTCGGGATTTGTATCACGGTTATTTGTGCGTAAGGTAACGCAGCGGTGTACATAGCTTGATAAGCATGAGTTTTGTTGTCTTCGACAGCCACCACCGCCGCTTCTGTACCCATGCCATGCAGCATTAAGCGCACCCCGTCAATAATAGCGGCGGCGCGTTCCTGCATTAAACGATCATCACAGGTTAAATACGGTTCACATTCCGCGCCGTTGATAATCAAGGTTTGAACTTGATTCTCGCGCCCCATGTTTAACTTAACCGCTGTTGGAAAGGTTGCCCCCCCTAAGCCGACAATACCCGCTGCACCGACACGAAAACTAATTTCTTCAGGCGCGAGTGCAAACGGGTCTTCAACCTGCACAATGTTAATCCATTCATCTTTACCATCAGTTTCTAACACAATGGTACGAATAGGCAGTGCCGACGGATGCGGCGCGGGGTAATCATTAACATCGACAATTAACCCAGAACTGGGTGCATGAACAGGCGCGGAAATCATACCTTGACTGTAAGCCAATAACTGCCCTTTTAACACGGTATCGCCCACTTTAATCATCGGTTCGGCAGGTTTGCCGACGTGTTGCTGTAAGGGAATATACAGTTTTTTCGGCAATGGAAAATGGGTGATAACGGGTGAGCTTTCGGTTGCTGATTTACGCTCTTCGGCATGAACACCGCCACGTAAGCGGGGTTTGGCAAATAAAGTTCTTAACATAGCGCGTCAGCCTCTGCTGTAAATCCCAACTTTGGTTTTTCCCATCGCCAATTGCGCAGCGTCACTTCCGCAGGGTGCATTTGCAAACATTCAGTCGGACAAACATCAACACATTTTTTGCAAGCAATACAGGCATCGGCAACAACAACATGAATTTGTTTCGGTGCGCCAACAATCGCATCAGTCGGACACACTTTAAAACAACGGGTACAACCGGTGCAGGTATCTTCACTGACCCGTGCAACCAATAATTCAGGCTCAGACACAGTGCTTAAATCAACATCAACGCCCAATAAAGTAGCAATTTGTTCGACTAAGGCAGAACCACCCGGTGGACATAAAGTCGGCGCGGCTTTGCCTTCCGCTAAGGCTTCGGCGGCAGGTCTACAACCTAGAAAACCACATTGCCCACATTGCGAACCGGGCAACAAAGATTCCAACTCATCAACAATGGGACTACTTTCAACTTTCAAATATTTAGCGGCAATGCCAAGCAACAAGCCCAACAATAGCCCTAGAGAGGTTAAACTGATAATGGAGTAGAGTACATACATGGCGGTTTTCTCAGATTACTTCGTATAAAGCCCAGCAAAACCCATAAATGCCAGCGATAAAATGCCAGCGGTAATAAATGCAATCGGTGTACCTGCAAAAAGAGCGGGAACTGCCATCAACGCCAAGCGTTCACGCAGTCCCGCAAACAACACCATCACCAAGGTAAACCCAAGCGCAGAGCCAAAACCAAAAATCAGACTCTGCATAAAACCGTATTTCTCCTGCACATTGAGCAACGCCACGCCTAACACTGCGCAGTTAGTGGTAATCAAGGGCAGAAAAATACCTAAAATTTGATATAACACGGGGCTGGTTTTGTGTACCACCATTTCTGTGAACTGCACCACAGCGGCAATTACCAGAATAAACGCCAGTATCCGTAAAAATTCGATATGCAGCGGCGCGAGTATGAAATGTTCCAATAACCAACTGGTCATCGCCGCTAGCGTCAACACAAACGTAGTCGCCAAACCCATACTCAACGCAGAATCAAGCTTTTTCGATACCCCCATAAAAGGGCATAAACCCAAGAATTTCACCAACACAACGTTATTGACCAAAGCCGTGCCGACTAAAAGTAAAAGATATTCACTCACTGGATGCGTTTCCCTAACGACTGTTTTATTAATTATCTAGCATGAGTTATGCCAGCGCGTAAAAAGCCGCTAAGTGGTGAATTTATTGGAATGGTTGAATAAAAAACTGATTTTTAAGAATTAGGAATGTTGGGAATAGACAGTTCCCTGTAGGAAATACGACATTTTTTATTTTAAGGAGTAGCAGCTTTAGCTGTTTTCATAACATTGCGACGGGGTGAATACCCAGTCGCGTCGGGGTCGGGGTTAGGCTTGCCGTAACCTGACATTAACCCGCGATGATTGTCGGGTTACGCCTTTGCGTGACGGAGTATGTTACTCCGTCACAACGTTTTTATCGTGGCATTGTGCTGAACATCATGACAAAATTCAAATTTTTGGGGCGGGTTGAATAACCCGCCCCGCTTGGGAAAAAATGGGACTTGAAATGCAAGCCGTTACACTTATCGGGAAAAAAACTCCCAAAAACTGGAGCATTCTCCATTTTTGCAAGTAGACAGCTTTCGTTTATTTAATTGAAACCTCCAGACAGTAGGAGTTGCATCTTCTTGTTCAATAGTGTTTGCGAAAGTGAGTGAGCAAATATTTGTGCGAGTATGATGGTCTGTCATCTCAAGCATAAATTTATCCCCACATAGTCTAGTAATATTTTGGTGGAAAATCATTATTCCAAAAGTATCGGCCAAGCCTAACTCAGATAACTTGGCAGCCATTTCTGATAGAAATTCATAATTCTTCATAACAGATTCAGTTAATTTTTTGTCTGACGCCCCTATTGCTATATCGCGTATAAACTCTAGAGGATAATAACACCATTCTCCTGATTGATGGTTGTGTTCAACTTTCCATAAATAAGGAATTAAACGATCACCGATCTTCTTGGCTTGAGGTTTGACGTAGTGGATATCATCAACAATTTCTCTAACCAAACGCTCATTCGATTGTAGGTCGAAATGTTTGTGTAGTAGAGATATACCAACTATTTTATGTAGTCTGTAGCGGCAGATAACTAACCCTAGTTCTAGCAATTTTTCTTTACTTTCATTAAGGCATTGCTGGGCTAATGGAAATTCCTTTAATTCGTAAAAAATGCTGTGATCATAGATAAATTCCACAGCTCACCTCTTCAGATCGATAATGATTTGAAAGAGCAAGTGCCAAATACTTTGCTTTGATTTGCCTAAAAAACAGCGAGTAGCGGGTCTTGTTAACTGGCTTGATTCCATGCAAACTCTGGGTATTGAAACGGACAATTACACCATCTTCCAGGTGAGTTACAACTTCGCGGTTATCCTTGTATTCAAGGAAATCGGCCTCACCAATCAATCTTCCAATGGCACAACGAATCTTCCATGGATCTACTACAGGCTGAACCTTTACCCATTCACGTAGGGCTGGCAACGCTGATCTGTCATATGCAATAATTTCAGGCATTTAATTTTAATTTCCTCTTAACATGAAACGCCAGAATTTTCGAGTGGATCGTTGAGTCTCCTCAATGTAAAGAGAATTTCCTTTAGAAGTGGCTAGATCAGGTCTACCCGCCTTAATTAGGGCAAAATCGCGGAGGCGGCAAGCACTACACGAACCACAGGGATCTTCTGCCTCAAAAAAACAAGACCAAGTCTCTGAGATCGGAACTCCAAGTTGAAGGGCTTGATGCACGATACTAACCTTGTCGTCTCTCATTAAGGGAGCGATTAATTTTGGTGTTTTTCCTTCGATCCCAGCTTTTGAAGATAAAGAAGCTAGATTTACAAAGGCTTCTAAGTATAATCTTTGAGTGTCAGGGTGATAAATGTCAGCAGCATTAAATCCAAGATAAATAGAATCACATCCCTTTGCTTCAGCCAGTGATAGAGAAATGGCGATAAAAACAGTATTTCGCCCAGGTACATAGTTAGTATGATTGGGCTTATCTTGGGTATAAATTGACTGATTAGTTAGAAGTGATCCACCCCATTGTGCTAGATTAACGTTTACGACAAAGTGTTCTTTAATACCAAACGTCTTAACCAGTTTATGAGCAAAGTACAACTCACGGATGTGCCGTTGACCATAGTCAAATGATATTGCAATCACTTCATTTCCATCGGCAAGTACCTTTGCAGCAACAGTTGCAGAGTCTATGCCACCGGAAAGTAAAACAACGGCCTTAGACATTAATCTTCGTCACTATGTGACGATGGACTACATTTAAACATAACCACTTTTTTTACCATGTTTCGCAGTTCTTCATTTGAAAGTTCATCTTCTCCTTCTGTCAAAGAAGCTATTTGTTTTGGAGTCATAGGTAGCACAAGATATAGAACATCAGGAGTTTCTTCTAGTACCTTAAATGTTGGGCGATCAGGGCTATATTGTAGTCCTAGCTCCTTCATAATTGTTTCTGTTGGATTTTGTAGAAGTTCCTGTTTGAACTTCTCATCTTGCCAAGCTTTGGCAATGATTCTGGTTTCCAAGTCCCGACGATTCATAGGTTCTGTTTGATTCATAGCTATTCTCCACTTAATATTTTTAGACCGCAAAAGTTGTTCTGATACAGGTGTACAGATCCTGCTTGATTCGCTCGACACGAAAGCTTAACTGTAAATGGAGCTTGAAGTCCAGTGCTGAGCAAAGTTATTGGCTTTTATGGGTGCTAATCAACAACCCGTAACCCGTAAGGCAGCCGTATTACGCTATCGCTAATACGCCCCGGAGCACGACTGGGTATTCACCCAGTCGCTTTGCGTGACGGAGTATGTTACTCCGTCACAACGTTTTTATCGTGGCATTATAATGTTTGGGGCGGGTTGAATAACCCGCCCCGCTTGAGACTGTTAATTAAACAACTGGATAATATCCGCTTCACTTTGTTCTGTGATAATTTCACGAATACCCTCTTTACCATCATCTTTATAAGTAATCGTCATTTTAAACGACTTTCTTTGCTGGTAAATATCACGCCATTTTCCCCGTGCAAAATAATTTGGATTGAGTTGGTAGGTACTGCTACCAATGCGGCTAATAATGCCTTTATTAAGTAATTCGGTAATCGCTTTATTGACAACGCTATTTGATGGTTTGCCATTTTTTGCTGGTTTTGCATTCATGCGTTCTGCAATAGAATCTTTTAAGTATTTATTTAATGCAATAACGCCTTGATAATCGGCAATCGTCACAAAACACATTAAAACACTGGTTGTTCCTACGGGTAATTTAAACAGGTTACTTAAATCAGTGGTGTAGAGTTTAATATAAGGCGGTTCATTTGGAATGCGTTGTTCGTATTCAGTTATGGTTTGATTATGCGTAATTTCCCCTGTTAGTTTGTCAATATGCGTTGTATTTTTTTCAATTAAGCTCATGTTTAAAACTCCCATTCTATTATTCGACAGATTTGTAGCATAACACGATACCACAATCATTCGATAGATTTATCGAATGTTATAGGACTATCTGTCGAATGTTATGGGGCTATTTATCGAATGTTATAAGATTATCTGTCGAATGCTAAACCGCTACAAGCCGCACCGTTACTGGTTTTTTTTGATGATTCCCTTCTTATATATTAAGCGGCAATATTGGGCAAAGCCGTTGAGGTGATAGCCATGTTTCCACATGGCTATTACTTATTTGAATGCTCCGCAGGGTGCTAGCCGCACGGCCTGCTCATTTTTTGCGTTGCTTTTAGTGCGCAAAAAGCCGCGCACAAAGCAACGCAAAAAATCGAGCCTGAATTTGATGGCGTTGCTAATACTACATTTGTGATTGCAAATAATTTTGTACGCCCACTTTTTCAATCAGTTCTAACTGAGTTTCTAACCAATCGATATGCTCTTCTTCGCTTTCTAAAATATTGGTGAATAAATCACGGGTGACAAAATCTTTAACGCTTTCACAGTAAATTATCGCTTCTTTCAATAAGGGAACGGCGAGATGTTCCAGCTTTAAATCATTGCTCAACATTTCTTGTGGATGTTCACCAATCAAGATTTTGCCGATATTTTGTAAATTGGGCAGCCCTTCGAGAAATAAAATCCGTTCGATAATGACATCGGCGTGTTTCATTTCATCGATTGATTCGTGATAGACCTTTTCATTGAGTTTTTGCAAGCCCCAGTTTTTATACATGCGGGCATGAAGAAAATATTGATTGATGGCGGTGAGTTCGTTTTCTAATGCTTTGTTGAGAAATTCAATAACCTTGCTGTCGCTTTTCATAACACCCTCTTTGTTGTTAATTATTTGATACCACCATTATTGAATAAATGGCGTTTTGTTTGGATTGTTTCAGTAATTCGCTGACTTCTTTGTTACATTTTCCGCAATCTTTTCCGACACCAAAACAATGAATGAGTTGGCGATGTGTACAGATACCATTATCGATGGCCGTGCGTATTTGTCCATCGGTAACTGCTTTACAAACACAGATATACATCGTGACTCCTTGCTGGTTTGATAAACGCGCAAAGCTACTCTACTAACAGAGCAGTTTGTATGGCTTGATCTTCCAAAAGCTCTTCAGAACCATAACAGCGTTCATAATCAACACAAACCTGACACGAAGGGGCGCGGCATACATACAAGCCTTCTTCCTCACACAATTGTTTGTAGAGAAATTTTTTCCATTTCATGTCATGCGTGTTACGAGCCGCTAATTCTGGAAAATTGTAATTAAGTAAAGCGGTGAGTTGAGGGCGTGACCATAAGCCTAAATCATGCCAAAGATGATCATCACCTAAACAACCCGCGACTAAAAGTCCAATAATCCAATCAATCTCTTGGACTTCTGGATTACTGTAATTTTTTAGCAAGTTAATCAAATCTTGCCGTTCTAACATACGCTCAAAATCGAGTTGCTTGCCTGACGGTGCGTACTCAGGTAAGGGGTAATCGGCAAAATAATGTTTTTTTAGTGCAGCAAAGTCATGACACTCCAAACCCAAATAATCGGGCAGTGCGCTGTTACCCACACACCAACTGGCGACCATACACGCTAACCATTGATGATTTTGCGTAGGTAGCGGTTGTTGCATGAGTTGGGAATAAATAGTGTCCCTATCGGCTTGTCGGAGTGTCATGGTCTGTGTTCTAGTATTGAACCAGTATATCTTCGTCTCTAACAATCATCTGGCACGCTAAACGCCATTTTGATGGTAAGTCATCGACAATCATTTGCTCCAATTCTTCTTTGGTGATTTTGCCGTTTTCTTGCAAGACTTTTTTCTCTTTTTCAGTTAAAGGGCCTCCCATACGTTGGTGTTTGTTGTCCACACTGCTGACTTGTACAGCGCATGAGCCGCATTCGCCGTCTTCGCATTCAAAATTGACCGGGATTTTATTTTCCCTAGCGATTTTTAACACGGTTTCGGTGTGGCTACCAGCCACCGCATAGACGGTTTTGTCGCGGTAGTCTGGGCTTGAAAAGGTAATTAATGCCATAAAAGTTCCTATATATTCTGCTGATTAAACGGGCTTCACACGTACAACGCCGCCCAATACCTGCGCTTGGCAAGCTAAACGGTTGTGTTTGCCCGCCATGTTTTCGCGTAAAATATTATCTTCTAGTACAGAAGGCTCAGTCAGATTGTTCCAGCCTTCGTTTCAATAATGCGTGTGCCTGCGGGTGCAGAAACGGTGACATTAATGTCTTCAAAGGTAATTGATGCTTTTGCCATGGTGTGTTTCCTTTTGTTGAGTTAAAAAATAATTAAGCAAGATCAGCCATATCAATTACTTTAGCTGTGCGTAAGCCCAGCAGCTCTTGAGCCAATTCATGCCCGAATTCACGACACTGATTTATTTCTTCATCGGTCGGAATGAGTTTGACGCGAATGCCTGTCATAGGAACGCGCAATTTGAGACCGCGTAACCGGTCTTCAACCATTTTTACGCCTTCGCCCGTCCAGCCATACGAACCGAATACGCCACCTAGCTTGCCTTTCAGATTAACCACCGCCAGCGACGACAATAAATCCCACACCGGTTTGACAGCATCGCCGTTAATCGTTGGTGTACCAAAAACTATTCCGTCCGCGCCTTCAATCAAATCGACAAACGGCGAAATTTCACTGCCTTCTAAGTCGTACAACGATACCCGCACGTTTTCAACGTCCATCGCGCCTTCATAAATCGCTTCTGCCATGCGTCGCGTGTTGCCGTAAGAACTGATATAAAAAATCAATAGGGTTTTTTCATCGGCACTGATTTCACTCTGTAAGGCAGAGCTGGATAATTCACGATAGCGTTGCACATAACGTTGCGGTTGATCGCGCAGTAATGGGCCATGTGCGGGCAAAATTTGCTGAATTGGTAATAACGGTTCAATTAAATCCAGTGCGTTATTCACGAAGGCTTTAAACGGACGCATGATGTGGGCGTAGTAATATTCAAACGAGAAGCGAAAATCGCCGACTTCATCATTAAACAGCCGTATGTCGCAAAAGTGACAACCAAACACATCACCCGAAAATAGAATTTTTTCTTCAATTAAGTGCGTGCATTGAGTATCAGGCCAATGTAAATAAGGGGTATGTAAAAAACTGAGCGTTCTATCGCCTAGCGTGACTTTGTCGCCCGTTATCACTGGCGTGAAATCGAGCGTGTCTTGTTTTAACAAAGCCTTGAGCATGGATTGGGCTTTTTGCGAAATATACAAGCGAGCTTGTGGCGCACGGCGCATTAACTCCGGTAATGCGCCAGTATGATCGGGTTCTAAATGATTCAGCACGATGACGCTGATTTCGTCGTAATTGGCGACAGATTCCAGACGGGCAAAAAAATCATCCGCAAAACTTTCTTTGACGGTATCAATCACCGCCACACCTTCACTACCGCGTACTAAATAAGCGTTATAGCTGGTGCCGTTAGCGGTTTTTAAAATAATATCAAAGCTGCGTAGTGTGGGGTCTAACGCCCCTATCCAATGCACACGCTCCGATAAAGCCACCGCTTGTGGCTTACCATTGATATTGAATAACGGCGTTTTAATCATGACTGCATGAACCGGAATCGACAGAACGCGGACAGCTTTCTAAATCGGGTTCTGTATTCGATGTTGTTACACTGAGCCACGCTTGAACTTTTTCTGAATCAAATCCCGCTTTGCATTCGTTACCTACCTGCATGAGTGGACGGCGTATTAATAAGGGGTTTTCCAGCATTAAAGCGAGAGCTTGTTGCTCATTCAGGGTATCGGGTTCAATTTCACCGCGTTTAATGGCGGGCGCACTGTAATTAAACCAATCACGCACTGGTAACTCAGCGAAAAAAGGACGTAGTGCTTCAGCTTGCCAGATTTCTGTTAGCAGATTTTTAGCGATGACCGTATGCCCCGCTTGAATCAACAAGCGTTTTTGCCGGGTGTTATTGGCGCAATTCGGTTTTTCGTAAAAAATCACGGTAGCCATGTTAATGTGCCTGTAACTCTGCCATTGCTTCCGCCATTCTTTCGGGTGGAATACCGGTTAATGAACCAGGTGGATTAATCGCTTCACCCAATGAATTTAAAATCGCGCCTTCAATCGGACAAATACTCGCACATTGAAAATCCGCAAACGCGCCTTCGCATTCGGTACATTTTTTGGCATCCACCATAAAATGCGGCTTGGTTTCGTAAATGGCGTTACTGGGACAAA
>JFJP01006429.1_pt1 | contig 11116 bp, 12 predicted proteins | sample 431651 | NCBI WGS metagenome assembly JFJP01 (sample SAMN02602958, study PRJNA72255) | Microbial mat metagenome, whole genome shotgun sequencing project. | biome: fresh water; feature: sink hole; material: water; isolation source: purple microbial (photo- and chemosynthetic) mats found in... | reverse complement strand
CAAGCCCCAGCAACGAATACCACCGAAACAGCATCGCCAGCGCCATCACACGGTACATCCAGGCAATCCAATGGGCGCTGCGGCTTTGCTCGCGACGCCCGATTCGCCCGGCCAGCGCGGCCAGATACCCAGACAATCCTACCCACATCAAGCTGACGAACTGCGCCCGCAAAATGCCATTGTGCAAACCCAGATCGATGGCCAGAAACGCCAGGTAGATGACCATGGTAACGGCTGCCAGGCTGCGCCTGCGCCAGGGTGTGTCCAAATCCAGACACAGTGCCTGGCTGCGGGACAAAAAAGAAACCAGCAGCATCAGCACTGCGATGTGCAGGGTCATCCAGACCGGGACGCTGCCACGCAAACCGGTCAGAATGAAGCTGCCCCCCGCCAGCAAACCGGCACTGCACCATAGGGTGACCTGCGCCGAGCGTTGACCAGCTAGCACCATCCAGGTGATGATGGGCAATACCAGGTAGAGCAGGCCGAGGATCAATAATGCGGTGCGAATGTCAAAGGCAGTCATGGCAAGCAAGCAGCCAATGCATCAGTGCAGCATGGGAAACAGCGCATCTTCGAGTGCATCGAGGTCAAATGGCTTTTTCAGGCATTGAACGCCGGACGGTGCTAGCCCGAACCGCGCCCGTTCGTCTTCATGCAGTGCAGTGATGATGACCATCGGCAAGTCAGGCGCCTGGCTGCGCAAGGTCTGCGCCAATGCAATACCAGAGATGCCGGGCAGATTCATGTCAATCACCGCTCCTAGCAAGGCCATGCGTACCGCCTGGCCGGGGCCGACCTGCAGGCTCCAACGCCCCGCTTGCGGGTGCAGGGCGTGCAGCAAGCTCTCAGCCGAGCTGTGCTGAGCGGCGCACAGCCCGTACATTTCAAGCCACATGGCCAGTGCTCGCAAGATATCGGGGTCATCATCGACGATCGCGATAGTGCCGTGAATAGCCTTGTTCGGTGTTGATGGGTGTGCATGACTCATCGCCTGTCCCCTCTCGTCTTCTGAGTGTTGTGCTGCCGACAAGGCATCTTATTCAGTCACCCTGCGGTGTCGTTGGTAACTGGGCGACTGTTCGCCCCAGCCAACGCTGCAGCGCTGATTTGAGCGCCGGCAGGCTGATCGGCTTGGTCAAAAAATCATCCATGCCAGCAGCCAGGCATTGGCTGCGACTGTCGTCAAAAGCATCTGCAGTCAGGGCAATGATGGGGCAGCGTGGCTGTTGCTGGCGCGTCTCCCATTTGCGCACCATGGCGGTGGCAGCGTAACCATCGAGCACCGGCAGTTGCAGGTCCATCAGAATCAGATCGTAGCCGGGACTGGCACTGTCGGTTTGGGTGATGGCCTGTACCGCCTGCTGGCCATCGTTCACCACGGTCACCTGTAGCCCCAATTTGCCCAGCAGGGACTCGATTACCTGGCAGTTGACCAGGTTGTCTTCGACCACCAGCACATGGGAGCCCGCCCATGCGGACGGGCCGTCCAGCTCGGGCGCAGCCGGTTCCGGGCGCACGCTTTGGCGGGCCTCGTCGGCAGCGTTGAGTGGCTGCGCGCGCAACTGAAACCAAAAGCGCGACCCCTGTCCCGGCTGGCTTTGTACTCCCACCTCGCCGCCCATGGCGAGGGCCAGGCTTTGCACAATCGACAGTCCGAGCCCAGAGCCGCCAAAGTCGCGCTGGGTGGATGCCTCGGCTTGCGTAAATGGGGTAAACAGCAACGGCAGTCTGTCAGCGGCTATGCCCAGCCCGGTGTCGCTGACCGAAAACTCAAGCACGGCGCCGTCCGGCCCGCGCGACAGTTCGCGCCCTTCAATGCAAATTTGCCCCTGGCGGGTGAACTTGAGGGCGTTGCCGACCAGGTTGGCGAGCATTTGGCGTAACCGGTGCGAATCGGCCCGGTAGCGTTGCTGGCCGTCGGTTTGCCACTGAAAGCACAGGCGCAAGTTGTTGGCCAGTGCTGCGCCCATGAACAGGTTGTGTGTTTCGCGCAGCAAGGAGGTTGAGCTGCAACTTGCCGGCTTCGATTTTTGACAAATCCAGAATGTCATTGAGCAAGCTCAGCAGCGTCTGGCCGGACGACAGGATGGTACGTGCGTAGTCGCGTCGCTCTGTGTCGTGCAAATCAGGCATCAGCAGCAACTGCGCCATGCCCAGAATGCCGTTCATCGGCGTGCGTATTTCGTGTGACATGGTCGCCAAGAAGCGGCTTTTGGCCAGATTGGCTTGCTGCGCTGCAGCGTTTTCACGCTCCAGTCTGCGCTGTCTGGCTTGAAGCTCGGCCAGCACCTTGTGCTGGGCGCGGCGGTCAATCAGGGTGACCACGCGCATGCGTGTGCCTTCGACCCACAGGGCACGTCCCAGGCCGACTTCGACTGCAACTTCGCTGCCGTCTGCGCGGCGCAGTTGCAGTGGGCGCTCCACCGCCAGCCGCACGGCGGCACTGTCGTTCAGAAAGGCGTGGCGCAATTGCGGGTGGCGCAAATGCTGACGTATCGGGATGAACTTTTCTACGGGTTGATCCAACAGGTCTTGCCAGGCATGGCCCAGCAGATCGGCTGCCGCGTCGTTGAGCGCGCGCAGCCGGATTTGCTCATCGACCAGCAGTGCTGCGTTGGCCAGCGACTGCAGCATGACCGTGAGCGTCTCGAACTGGCATGGCTGCATCACAAGCCTCCTTCGTCTGCCATGCGCACCAGTTCGGCGGTATGGCTGGCGCCGAGTTTTTCCATGGCGTTCTGGCGGTGCAACTTGACGGTGCGCAGTGCCAGCCCGAGTTGCGCAGCGATGGTCGGGTTGGTCAGGCCTTGGGCCACCTGGCGCGCCACCTCGCGCTCGCGCGGCGTCAGGCTGGCGATGCGGCTTGCCAGCGAGAGTGCGCGCTGTTGCCTGGTGCGCCGCTCGGTGCTGACGCCCAGGGCTTTGGCAACGGCGCTGAGCAAGTCATGCATGTCTATGGGTTTGACCAAAAAGTCCAGCGCTCCGGCACGAAAGGCGCTGGCAGCCTCTTGTGCGCCGCTGGCGCCGCTCATCAACAACACCGGGGTGTACACCTGCTGCAGCAGGCGTTGCTGCAGTTCCAGGCCATCAAGGCCAGGCATCTTCACATCGCACAGCAGGCAGGTCGGCCCGGCAAAGTGAGGGCGCTGCTCGCCCAGCACTTGCAGGTAGGCCAGCGCTGACGGGTAGGGCTCGCAGGCGTAACCCTCCTGCATGATCAGGCTGTCCAGTGCTGACAAGACTTCGGGGTCGTCGTCGATCAGGATCACCCGGCCTTTGGCGCATTGCTCAGCCAGGCCGAGTTCGGCAACGGTCACGGGGAGTCGGTAGTGAGCGGTCATGTTGGGGTTTCAGTCAGGGTTGGCAGGGTGAGTTCGACCACAGCCCCAGTGCCCTGATTGGCGTTGGACAGCACCAGGTTGCCACCGTGGTGCCGGGCGATGGACCGCGAAATGGTCAGCCCCAAGCCCAGCCCGGTGGTCTTGGTGCTGAAGAAGGGTGTGCCGGCCTGCGTTAATGCTTCGGCGGTGAAGCCGGGTCCGGTATCGCAGATACGCAAACTGACCTGGCCGTCTGAAAGCTTGCATGACACTGTGACCTCGCGCACCGGTGCGGTTGCCAACTCGTCCATGGCGTTGCGCAATACATTGAGCACAATTTGCGACAGCGCGATCGCGTCACCTTGGACCATCACTGATTCGGAGGCGGCACACACCTTGAGGCTGACCCTGCGGCTGCGCGCCTCGTCTGCCACCAGCTCCAGCACCTCGCTGACCACATGACCCAGATCGACCGCGTCGTGGTTGGCCTCAGATGGGCGAATAAAGTTGCGAATGCGCTCAATGATCTGGCTGGCACGCTGGGTGTTGTGGGCGATCTTGTCGAGAAACGCCACCGTCTGCGTGGTGTCAAAGCGGCCCGCCTGCAGCCCGCGCCTGGCCACCTGGGTGTTGGCCAGAATGGCGGTCAGTGGCTGGTTCAGCTCATGCCCGAGCGAGGCCGACAGTTCGCCCAGGCTGCGCTGACGGTCGAGTTGGGCAATCTGCCGACCCAGGTGACGGCGCTCTTCGTCGCGTGCCTGGCTCGCGGCCACCTTGACCTCGCGCCGCGTGGCCCGGTCCAGCGCCAGACCCACATAACTGAAGTGCCCTATCACCGAGGTCAGCAAGGTGGCGATGGCAATCAATTGGCTGCCGATGCCCTGTGTCACAACGGTGGTGTTGCTTTGGCCAGGCAGGGTCACGAATCGCCCAACAAAGCTGGCCGCCACCAGCGCGTACATGATGGCGATCCAGCGCGCGTTCTGGCTTTGTTCTTCGCGCCAGATGCGCCAGGCCAGCGCAGCCAGGTAAAACAGCAGTCCCGCACCCAGCGCGCTGAAGTATTGCGCCCGCCAGATCGGTTGCTGCAAGCCCAGATCGAGCCACAAGAACAGCAAAAAGGCGCCAGCCGCGGCCAACGCCATGCGCTGCAGCGACCATGGACAGCGCAAGTCCAGCCGCAGCGACTGGATGCGCGTCAAATGCGACACCAGCAGCAACAACGATGACAAGTGCAGTGTGATCCAGCTTGGTGCTAAGCCGTGCTGGCTGATCATGAGGGTCGCCACGCCTACCAGCAGTCCGCCGCCACACCACAAGTCGATTGCCAAACCACGCTGGCGCAGCAGCGTCAGCCAAGTGATCGTCGGTAACACCAGATACAGAAAACCGACGATCAGGAACGCGGTACGGATGTCGAAGTCACTCATGTGGGTCTGGTGGTCGGGTCAGGCAAGCTGCTTAGGCCATCAGCAAGGGAAAAAACAAGGCGCTTTCAAGCGCATCGAGGTCAAACGGCTTTTGCAGGCAGTGCACACCGGCTGGTAGCTCGCCGTAGTGGCGTCGTTCGGCTTCGCTCAATGCAGTCACAACCACCAGCGGCAAGCGCGCGTCCAGACTACGCAGCAAATGTGCCAGCGCCACGCCCGACAGGCCAGGCAGGTTCAGGTCCAAAATGGCAGCGACCAAACCGCTGGGGTGCAAATCAGTCCTGGTGGCGCTGAAATTCTGGTGTGCCGTGTCGTGCGTAAGGGTCTGGAGCAAGCTTTCGGCACATGAAAAGTGCAGGGCTTGCAAGTCTTGCAATTCAACCCAATGGCCCAGCGCCTGCGCAATCTGCAGATCGTCATCAACGATGGCCACAGAGGCTTGCACCACGCCGCCTCGGGCATTGAATTGCTGCAGCTCAATCGGGTTTGTCAAGATCAACTTGTCATCCTCGGGTCACATTGCGTGGCATCAGGCGCGCCACGATCACAAAAACGACCGGATATTACGCAGTTGAGCTAAAAAAACCATTGCCCCTTGGGGCAGTTCAGCGGTCGCAAGCGCTGGATGCGCCCGTTGGTGTGTCGTCAGAGCAGCAACTGCGCCAGATCAAACCCGGGGTCTTGCACCTGCGCTGGCGTGGGCGAGCGCCCGGCGTCCAGTAGTTTGCGCGCTTGCAAGTGGTCTTTGCTGGCGTTGACGCTGTCCACTGCGATCAGTCGCTCGCCGTTGAAGTGATAGACGCTGAAACCGCCGCCATCGCCCATCTCCCCGCGCACCGCCCATTGCGTAGCCCCGGCGGAGAGTCCGGCCATTTGCAGCTTTTTGTCGTATTGGTCACTCCAGAACCAGGGTGTGGCGGTAAACGGTTTGTCCTGACCGAGCAGTGCTGCGGCAGCGCTGCGAGCCTGCTCGGTGGCGTTCTGCACCGACTCCAGTCGCAGCAGGCTGCCGTCGGCCAGGCGGCGCGCGGTGCAGTCGCCAGCAGCCACGATCAGGGGGTCGCTGGTGCGGGCGCAGGCGTCCACCACAATGCCGCGCTCGCAGGCCAAACCGGCTGCCTGTGCCAACAGGTCGTTGGCCAGTACACCGACGCCCACCACCAGCAAGCCGGCGGCAAGGGTCTGGCCATCAGCCAGACGCACACCGCAGGCTGCACCCTGGGCATCGATCTCAATGGCCTCAAGCTGAGCGCCCAGCCGCAGTTGCACACCGTGGCTGCGGTGCAACTGGGCATACCAGTCGGACAGCAGCGGTGCCAGCACACGCCCGAGCAGGCGCGGTGCAGCTTCCAGCACGGTCACCTCCAGCCCCTTTTTGCGCGCGGTGGCTGCCACTTCCAGTCCGATAAAGCCGCCGCCCACCACCAGCACCGGGCGTTGCTGCTCCTGGCAGAGCTGCAGGTGCCGGGCGATCGCGTCGGCATCGGCGCGCGAGCGCAGGGGCATCACGCCGGGGGCCAACGCATGGGGCAGTGGCAAAGTTCTTGGTGTTGCCCCGGTGGTCAGCGCCAGACCGGTGTAGGGCAGGGCGGTGCCGTCGGCCAGCAGCACTTGCTGGCGCTGGCGGTCAATCGCGCTGACGCGCGTGCCGGTGCGTAGGGTGATGTCTTTGCGCGCCAGAGCTTCGGCGGTGCGCATTTGCAGTTGGGCGCTGGCCATGTCGCCGGCCAGCCAGGCTTTGGACAGTGGTGGGCGGTGGTAGGGCGCACAGTCTTCGTCGCCCAGCAGCGTGACCGAGCCTGCAAACCCTGCGCTGCGCAGGGCCTCGGCAGTTTGCACGCCGGCTTGCCCGGCGCCAATGATCACGATGGCCGACATGGTTTTACTCCTGTGTCTCAGGCAGGTGCACCACCAGACCGTCCAGTGTCGGGCCGGACTTGATCTGGCAGGCCAGGCGGCTGTTCGGGCGACGCTCGGCCGCGACGTTGTCCAACAGCGCCAGTTCAGCTTCGCTGGCAGCGGGCAGGTCAGCCAGACGTTCAGGCTGCACATAGCAGTGGCAGGTGGCGCAGGCACACGAGCCACCGCATTCGCCCAGGATGCCCTCTATGCCGTTGGTCGTGGCCCCTTGCATCAGGCTCCAGCCGTCAATCAGGTTGACGGTGCTGCTGTGTCCGGCGGCGTCGATGTAGGTGATGTTGGCCATGAAAGCACTCCATTTAAAAAAGTCAGCGATTATCCGACAGCCAGCTCCAGCACCAAGGGGCTGCGGAAAGTGCTGGACGGCATCCAGGGCAATTGTTCGGCCACCCGTCGATAGACCGGCACCACCAGGTGAAATTCTTCAAACGCGATCTTGACCGCCAGTCGCGCAATGGCTGTGCCCAGACAGGCATGCACGCCGCCACCAAAGCCCAGGTGTCCGCGCGGCTTGCGGGTCAGGTCAAACCGGTCTGGCTCAGGGTACTGCCGCTCATCGCGGTTGCCGCTGCCATAGGCCAGGCAGACGAAGTCGCCTTCTTTCATGGTTTGTCCGTGCAGTGTCACGTCTTTCATCAGACGGCGGCGAAAGCGCTGCGCCGAGGTGTTGTAGCGCAGGCTCTCCTCAATCGCATCGGGCAACAATCCGGGCTGGGCGACCACGGCCTGGCGCGTCTCGGGCAGGCTGGCCAGGTTGTAGGCAAACATCATCATGAAGCCTCCCATGGATTCGACGCCGGCCATGATCAGCGTTGTGGTGGTGAGCAGCACCTCGCGGTCGTCAAGCCGGTCGCCATCGATCTCGGCCAGAGCAAAGTTGCTGATCAAGTCGTTTTGCGGCGATGCACGGCGCAGGGCAATGACACGCCCGGCGTAGTCCTGCATCCAGTTGTAGGCGGCAATGTGCTCGGGGCCTTTGGCGCGCGTGCGGGCATCGCTTTGCACCATCAGCACGGCGTTGTCGCGCACCTCGTGCTCGGGCACCAGCGCGTCTTCACCCATGGGCAGACCCAGTGCGGCCATCAGCACCTTGACGGTGAACTGCGACGACACCTCTTTGAAGTCAAACTGTGACGCGCCCTTGAGTTGTCCAAACACCTGCTGGGCGATGGCACGGATCGGCTCTTCGAGGGCCAGCAGGTTGCGTTTCATGAAGGCGTGCTGAATCAGCCCGCGCAGGCGGTCGTGCTTGGGTGGGTCTGAGCTGCCCAGAGTGGCGCCGGCGCGCCCGGGCAATTCGGTCATCAGGTTGCCGCTGGCGCTGGAGTAGGTCTGCCAGTCCTGGCCGGCCGAGACGATGTCGGCGTAGCGCGACAGCACCCACATCTGCGCCTCGGGGCTCCAGAAACAGGGGTGCTCGTCGCGCAGGCGCCGGTAATAGGGGAAGGGGTCGGCATCAACGGCGGGTGAATAGGGGTCGAAACTGAACATGACGGGTCTCCGGTTTGTTGATGTTGTTGCGCAGCTTGAGGCAAGCTGGCAATGTATCGGTTCTGCGGCTGGCGCGCACTGTAAAAAGGTGCATGCAAGCTGGTACTTTTCATTCAAAATGAAGCCATGGTCAAGGCGACAGAGCGCAAACGCAAACCCGGCGGTATTCCTGCATTCGCCCTGTATGGTGAAGTGACCCGGCTGGGCGTGGATCTGTTGCACATCGAGAACATCCAGGCACGCAGCCAGCATGTGCAGTGGGAGATTCACCCCCATCTGCATCAGGGTCTGTATCAGGTGCTGTGGCTGCAAGGGGGGGCTGCCGAGGTGTTGCTGGATGAGCAACGCCAGACGGTGGCAGCGCCGGCTGCCGTTGTGTTGCCTCCGGGCGTGGTGCACGGCTTCAGGTTCGAGCCCGGCACCGACGGCGTGGTGTTGAGCTTCAGCGCCCGGCTCTTGCTTGAAGGCGATTTGCACGCCATGGGCGAGGCGTTTCGACGCTTGTTTGCGTCGCCTTGTTTGCTGCAGTTTGCCTCAAGCGACCTGGCTGCCGGGCGTTTGCATGCCTTGTTTCGGGAGTTGTTGACTGAGTTTCTGTGCCCGGGCTCTGACAGCTCGCCTTTGCCTGGCTGGCTGGCACGCGCGGTGGTCTGGCGTCTGGCGCAGGCGTTGGTGCACCTTCAACCCGCTGGCCATGCCGCCGCCGGTCGGCATCAGGCACTGTTCACCCGTTTTTTGTTGCTGGTTGAGCAGCACTTTGTGCAACACTGGCCGATCACCCGCTATGCCGCGCAGCTTGGCCTGTCGGTGCCGCGCCTGAACCGCATGGTGCAGGCCCAGCGCGGCATGGGTGCCCGCGAACTGGTGCATGAACGCCTGACACGCGAGGCCTGTCGCCGGTTGATCTATGTGGCTGCCCCCACGGCGCGGCTGTCCGCCGAACTGGGGTTTGACGACCCGGCTTATTTTTCGCGCTTCTTCAAGCGGCAAACCGGCGTCAGCCCAAGCCACTATCGGCAACAGCACCAGAACCCGTGACGACCTTGGGCGTCAGCGGTCGTCACGCCTTGGCTGTCAGGCCGTGGACCAGCGCACCCAGAATAATGCCCCCCAGCGCCCAGAGCAGCGTGGTGTTACCGGTGCCCAGATTGGCAATGGCTGGGCCCGGGCAGACGCCGCAGATGCCCCAGCCCGCGCCAAACAACACGGCACCCATCGCGGTACTGCGGTTGTAATTGCTGGTGTGACGGTGAAACGCACCGCCGAGCAGCGGTGTTTTCATCAGTCGGGGCGCCAGGTTGAAGGCGAGCAACGCCACGGCGATGGCACCGGCCATCACCAGCAGCAAGCCCAAATCATTGAGCAGCAGAAACCCCAGTACCACCTCGGGGTGGATCATGGACGACAGCGCCATGCCAAAACCAAACAGCACGCCAGCGGCCAGCGTGGCCAGGAAGCGCGCCGGGCTCATGTCAGCCACCTGTGGACCAGGTTCGCCACCACAAAAGCACTGGCCATAAAGGTCAGCACCGACAGCAGCGACGGCCACTGCAGTGAGCCGAGTCCGCAGATGCCGTGGCCCGAGGTGCAGCCATTGCCCAGCCGCGCGCCATAGCCAACCAGAAAACCGCCAACCAGCAACTGCCACACCGGTATGCTGCTGGTCTGCGCAGTGCCGCCGTCGATCCAGCGCCACCAGATCAGCGCGCCCAGCACCAAGCCGGCCGAATACACCAGCCGCCAGACGCGCGATTCAGTAAAACGGGCCTGCTGAAAATGTGGCCGGTTGATCAGATACGACCAGGTTGATGAAAACACCGAGCTGATGCCGCCCACCATGCCTGTGCTCAGGTACAGCAGCGCCACGCCAGCGCCGATCAGGCCACCGCCAAGCAAATAATGCTGCCAGCCCAGGGGAAAAGGAGTGTCAAAAATAGTCATGGGGGCGCATTATCTGTGGCAAATGCCATTGGCCGGCGCTGCCGCTGCGCGCCGCAGTGAGCTGACCCTCTGCGGGGAACAAGTGCACAAGAGCGATGACGTGCCGCGCCGCCGTCAAACGACACGGCGCCAGCGACGGCAGGACATGGTTGTGAGTTTCAATAAGAAAATGGCCTGTCGCGCAATGTGGACGTGCGCTGGCAGCTATTGATTTTGAAGTGACTGCACCTCAAACCCGACCACGCTGCGGCTGTCTTTGCTGAACTCCACGCCAATCAGGTGAATCGGTTGGCCGCTGGCCCGGTGCTTCTCAGCGTAACTCAAACAGGTAAGTCTGGGCGTTGAACTGCACCGCCATGTCCAGCCGCCCGGCGTTGCTGCTTTCTTCGCAGGTGATGTCCAGGCCCAGTGCAGCAAAGTAGCTGTAGAACACGCTGGCATAGTAGCCTTCGTACTGGGCAATGGGGTTGTTGCTGAACCACTGGTGCGGGATGCTGGCGAAGAAGGCGGTAAATAGCTGCTGCATCGCGGCAAAGTTGTTGGCCAGCAGCAAGTCGTACAGACGCGGGGCCAGTTTGCCGTGGCGCGCCGGGTCGTGGCTGAAACGCTGCAGCAGGGCACCGTTCAAGCTGCTACGCACCTCCTGATTGGGAAACTTCAGCGTGATTTGCTGCAGGCCAGGCAGGTTGCGCACCGACCCCACCGTCAGGTAGCCGGCCTGGAACATCAGCGCCTCGGTGGGAATGAAATCCACGTCAAAGCTTGACAGCAGGCTGTCCAGCGCCACCAGCCGCTCCAGGTCTGGGGTGAAGGTCTGGCGCTGGGTGATCAGGTCGATCAAAAACGTGGGTGTTCCGGTCTCGAACCAGTAGGGCTTGAACTGCTTGCTGTCCAGCAGCAGCAGCACATCGAAGGGGTTGTAAACGCTCTCGCCGGTCCAGTTGTAGCCGTTGTACCAGCGCCGGATTTCCGCGCGGTCCAGCCCGGGCAACTCGGGGGCGAATACCGTAT
>JFJP01045704.1_pt1 | contig 11117 bp, 9 predicted proteins | sample 431651 | NCBI WGS metagenome assembly JFJP01 (sample SAMN02602958, study PRJNA72255) | Microbial mat metagenome, whole genome shotgun sequencing project. | biome: fresh water; feature: sink hole; material: water; isolation source: purple microbial (photo- and chemosynthetic) mats found in... | reverse complement strand
GTATATCTCCTGGGTTAACTGATGCCCCTTTTTCCACATTGAGCTGTTTTACCACACCGTTCATGGGGGCCAATATTTCATTTTCCATTTTCATGGCTTCCAGGATAAGCAGGGTATCCCCTTTGGCTACACTATCACCGGTATTAACTTCAACCCGCAGGATGGTGCCCGGCATCGGAGCAACTATGGTTTCGCCCGTGCTGCTGCCGGCAGCGGTTTTCGGTGGTTCGGTTTTTGTCGCCGCCTTTGCCGGCTCGATTTTTTTTATCGGCTTTGCCTGCGTTTCAGCAGGTCGAGCAATTCCCTTTTCCTGCTGTAATTCTTCAATGCCCACTTCATATTCGTTACCGTTTACCACTACTCTGAACATTCTCATTGAGGTCTTCTCCCGTAATATTAAAATCTGCTGTTCATCTGTTCGATTATTCCCGCACGGTTCCAGAGCGGGGAACGATCTTCGATTTTTCTGATATTTTTGATAACGATAGTGTCGACGGAGGTTTTCATCTGCATGGCAAGGGTGGCGGTGATGACCGCCACCAGTTCACCGTCATCAACCTGGTTGCTAGCCCCAGGTACGGTAAGTATTTCCGGGACAGGGACCGCTGTTTTTTCATCCTTGGAGGACCTGTTGATCAATCGATCCATCCATGAGATAAGAAACTGCAAAAGAATCAGTGCAATAAAGGTAATACCCATACCCAGTACGGTGGTCACCAGTCCGGCCAGAAGCTTGTTGCCCAAGGATAATGTCTTGAGGGTCTCCGGATTGGCGAATTGGGCCAGTAATTCAGTCGTGGTCATAATAATCTCCGCCTCTTAGAGTGGAATATTGCCGTGTTTTTTACTGGGACGTTTTTCCCGCTTCCCGGCCAGCATATTGTAGGCGTCAATAATGCGCTGGCGGGTTGTATGGGGTTCGATAACGTCATCGACAAAGCCGCGTTCCGCTGCCTTATAGGGAGTAGCAAATTCCGCTGCATACTCTTCAAGAATCTTTTGCTTTGTCGCTTCCTTGTCGGTTGCTGCGGCGATATCGTTTTTAAAAATAATATTGACGGCACCCTCCGAACCCATGACGGCAACCTCCGCCGTCGGCCAGGCGAACACCATGTCGGCGCCAAGGGATTTTGAACACATGGCGACGTAGGCGCCGCCGTAGGCCTTTCTCGTGATGACGGTTACCTTGGGAACGGTGGCCTCGCTGTATGCATAAAGGATTTTTGCGCCATGGCGAATGATTCCTCCGAACTCCTGATTGGTGCCGGGTAGAAAACCGGGGACGTCGACAAAGGTGAGAAGGGGAATGTTGAAGGCATCGCAGGTACGAATAAAACGGGCGGCCTTATCGCCGGCGTTCATGTCGAGGCAGCCGGCCATGACCTTTGGCTGATTAGCTATGATTCCCACAGATTGGCCGTTAATTCTGGCGAGTCCGGTTATCAGATTGGTGGCAAAATAGGGCTGATACTGCATGAAATCGCCGTTATCGACAAGGGGAATGATGACGTCGAGAATGTCGTAGGGTTTGTTGGGATTGTCGGGGATGAGGGTATTCAACTGTTCAACGGATCTGTTGAGATCGTTGTCGGGAGGATGCGACGGTGGTTTTTCCATGCTGTTGGCCGGGAGAAATTGCAGGAGTCGGCGAATATCTGCCAGGCATTGCAATTCCGAGTCGGCGATGAAGTGTACGTTACCGCTGACGCTGTTATGGGTCATTGCTCCGCCGAGTTCTTCTGCCGTGACGATTTCTCCGGTGACCGTTTTTATTACCTGCGGGCCGGTGATAAACATTTGTGAGGTCTTATCGACCATGAAGATAAAATCGGTCAAGGCAGGGGAGTAAACGGCACCGCCGGCACAGGGCCCCATAATTGCCGATATCTGTGGAATAACTCCTGAATAAATGGAATTGCGATAGAAAATGTCACCGTATCCGGAGAGGGCGTCCACCGCTTCTTGTATCCTCGCGCCGCCGGAGTCGTTCAGTCCGACAATGGGGGCGCCGACCTTAACGGCACTGTCCATGGCCTTGACGACCTTTCTGGCGTGCATTTCACCAAGGGCTCCGCCGGTGATGGTGAAGTCCTGGGAAAAGGCATAGACTACCCGACCCTCAATCTGTCCGTATCCGGTAACTACGGATTCCCCTTCAAAATCCAGCTTGTCCATGCCGAAGTTGCTGCAGCGGTTCTTAACAAAGGCGTCGATTTCGATAAAGGTACCTTCGTCAAAAAGATGTAATAGACGCTCCCGTGCGGACATTTTACCGCTTTTATGTTGCTTTTCAATTCTGTCAAGACCTCCGCCGAGACAGATTTTTTCCTTTTTTTTCAGCAAGATTTCTCTTTTGTCGAGAGACATTGTGCTCTGCTCCATGATTGATTTTTGTCTTACTTCCGCGGCGTAGCCGCTCAAGCATCCCTCTTCTCTAACGAAGTTACAGAATCCACATTATCGTAAAAAATGGATAGGCTTCTCCTCTAACCCTCTTGTTTTGATGACGTGATTGGCGGCGAGACATAGCGGACAATTTCCGGATTGACCATGCCCTGCCATACCATCTCGAACAATGTGTTGGCTTCATCCGCCAAGCATTCCTGTTTCCCGCGTATTATCCACATAAAAAAAATCCGCTGGATGTATCCAAGCATAAAGTCGAGCAGGCTTCCGGCCCGGACTCGGGGGTTGATTATCCCTTGTTTCTGGCCGGTTTTTAAAACCTGTATGATCAGCCCGACCCTTCTTTTTTGATCAAAAGAGGCATCGGCCATCCATGTTTTCATGGGCAGCGTCATAAAAAGAATACGCCCGAGTTTTTCGTTACGCTCATAATAATCAAGATGCAGCCAAAACACTTTCCGCAGTTTTTCCTTGAGATCCTCAATGCCCTTGAGATGGTCCTCAATGCGATCGGTCAGGTGCCTCATCCAGATATTCACAAAGGTGAAGAGGAGTTGCTCCTTGCTGCCGAAATGTTTGTAAATGGTGGAAAAACTCACGCCGGCAAGGTCGGCGATATCGCGGATGCTGGCTTTGTGGAAATCGGCTGTGGAAAAAATATCAAGAACGGCCAGTTCCAGTCTTTTTTGTACATCCGGATTGAGTTCTTCCGCTGCTGTTCCGTGCTGTTCGGCCATACCTTATAAACTTCCTCTTCCTTCGTTACAATGTTCTTCCGGAGGAGACACGACACTTCGCAAGAAGTTTCTTGTCTGGTGCTCACTAAAAAACATATTGCAGCAAAGGGTTTGTTTGGAAAATTGTTATTCTAAAATATCTTGTTGATATATATATCAAAATTGACATATATAATTAATTAATATAAATTTTAGTAACATTGTTACAGTAGTTTGTCTGGTTTTGTCAATAAAAATAATTTATTATATGTATAATATACGTTAAGGAGAATCTTCGGCTGAAAGTATCGGCTTTTAGCCTTGAGGTGACGTGTGTGGTTGCCGACTGTTGGAAAAATCATTGATAATTTTGGCGCTATGGTGCTAGGCTGGAAGGGCATAATTGCGAATGTTTCGTTGAGGTGTTTTGCTGCTTATTGGGGGTGAGAGTAGGGGGCGTATGTACTGCAAGGAGCCGCTGATCATTGGCGATATGGAGTTATACTGGTTGCAGGGAGGCAATTTTCGACTCGACGGTGGGGCTATCTTTGGTGCGGTTCCCAAAGCTTTATGGGCCCAGCGTTGTCCGGCTGATGCGGAAAATACCATTTTGATGTGCAACGACCCTCTGCTGATAAAAACACCGCAGAGTATCGTTTTGGTGGATACGGGGCTCGGTAATAAGCTTTCACAGAAGCAAAAAGCAATATATCAGATCGTTTCAACCTGGGATCTTCCCGCGTGTCTGGAAGAATTGGGAATTGCCAGAGAGGAGGTGACCCATGTCGTCCTCACCCACGGTGATTTTGATCATGCCGGTGGGGTGGCAATGCTGTCTGATCGTGGTCGGTTGCAACTGACCTTTCCCCGGGCCATGCATTATCTGCAAAAGCAGGAATGGGAGGACATCAAGGCACCCCACCCGCGAGCAAAATCAGTGTACCTTGCTGAAGATTTTTCACTCCTGCACAGTTCCAACCTGCAACTTCTCGACGGGGATGCGGAAATTTGTCCCGGTATATTCTTGCGTTTTTCCGGTGGGCATACTCGGGGGCATCAAATTGTGGAAATTCGCTCCGCGCATCAGATGGCGGTTCATTTAGGGGATCTTTTCCCCAGTCACCTGCATGTCAATCCGCTTTGGGTCATGGCCTACGATAATTATCCTTTGACGGTTATTAACAGAAAAATCGAGTATTTTTCACACTATTCAGCACAGGACAGTTGGTTTGCCTTTTACCATGACCCCTTTATACGGGCCTGTCGACTGGATTGTCGGCACAAGGTAGGAGATACTTGGACGCCGACCCTGGCGAACACGCAGATGGGAGTTTTGTGATAAAGGTGCAAAAGAGGAAAAACCCTAAAGGGCTTTTTCAGGATCTACAGTTGTTGCGGGTTGGTTCCCGGTGAAGGAATACGCTTTGAATGGCAAGGAAAGAGACTTGCAAGAGAAGGCGTTGGTTAAAGAGTGGCGGGATGTGTCGATCTCGAAAAGATCGTAATCGAAAAACAGGAAAATCTTATCAGGCGGTTACCATCCTGAATCTCCTGAACGGTTGAAGGCGATCTATAACTGGCTGGAAAAATCCGGAACGCTGGCTCAGTTGCAGCGGATTGAGGTGGTTCGAGCAAATCAGCGATGGATCGAAACCGTTCATAATATCCACTATATTATGCGGTTCGATGAGGCGTGTATTTCCGGCTTAAGGGAATTCGAGCACCCCGACAACGGCATCTGTCGAGAAACCTATGAAACTGCTTTTCTCGCCGTCGGCGGGGTCTTGAAGGCAATCGATGCTGTAATGAAAGGGGATGTAGATAATGCCTTCTGTGCTGTACGACCCCCGGGACATCATGCCGAAGTCGATAAACCCATGGGGTTTTGCTACTTTAATAATGTCGCTATCGGCGCACGGTATCTGCAGAAGGAATATGGTATCGAGAGGGTCGGTATAATCGATTTCGATGTGCATCACGGCAACGGCACCCAACATATTTTTGACCGCGATCCATCGGTCTTTTACTATTCAGTTCATGAGCATCCTTCCTTTGCCTACCCTGGAACCGGCAGGGACTTTGAGAAGGGTTTAGGGGAAGGGGAAGGTTTTACGGTGAATTCTCCGATTCTTCCCGGAAGGGGAGATGATGAGTATAAACGACTTATCATGCAGGACTTAGTGCCGGCCTTTAAAAAATTCAATCCGGAATTCCTTTTGCTTTCGGCAGGGTTCGATGCCCATGAAAGTGATATGATGTCAGGAACGAATCTTTCCACGGGTGGTTACGATTTTATCTCCGAGGTGATAATGAATCTGGCGAATCGCTGTTCCGGGGGGCGTGTTGTTTCTGTCTTGGAGGGCGGCTATAACCTTGATATACTGCCACTCCTGGTGGAAAATCATATCAGATTTTTAGCGGATCTTAAGTGATTTGCCTATCCCTACGATTTTATTTTGAAAGATTTTCAAAATTTTAAAGAATATATGGAGGAGCTATGTTTGTAACTGAGAGAATGTCGAAAGACCTGATTACGGCCGGTCCAGAGATGACGATATTCGAGGCGAGAACAATAATGACGGAGAAAGGCATCCGCCATCTACCCATCGTCGACCCTGCCGGGAAACTCATCGGCATTGTTACCGATCGCGATATCCGTGATGCGATGCCTTCTACCCTTCTCAAAAAGGTTGATTATGAAATCACCCTGGGGAAGATCATGAATTATCCCGTGGGGGATATCATGACGAAGAATCCCCTGTCTATTTATGCATATTATACCATTCAGGACAGTTTGCTGGTGATGCAGCAAAAAAAGGTCGGGGCATTGCCGGTGATCGATGAGGACGGCAATTTGAAGGGTATTCTCTCAACGAGAGATTTATTACGTGCCTTTGTCAATGTTCTCAATATCGACGAACCGGGGAGTTTGCTTTGTATTGTTGTCAAAGAGAAACAAGGACAGATGAAAAGAATTGTTGATATCATCACCGAAGAAAAGATTTCTTTAGGCAGTGTTCTCGTCGCCAGGGTATGGGACAAAGAAAAACGGGCGGTTTTCCCCTATCTCCTTACCAATAATGTTATTAACGTGAAAAAGAAACTTCTGGAAAACGGCTTTGAGTTGATCGATCCGATGCAATGGTATCTTGATCAGCTGCCGAAAAAGAAATAATAATATCGGTATTTTGGTGGAATTTTTGCTGGTGGGATGACGGATGATACCGGCCGCGAATCCCACCGAAACCTTGTTATTTTGCAATTTTGCCGACGGTAGTGGATACGGCGATTTCGCCGCTACCGCTGTAGTTTTCATGGTTTTTCTCAATATGGGAGAGTTGATAAAGGTAATTTACCATTATACCCGCAGACTGGTTAATGCCTCTTTCAGAAAGGTCGGCAGCCCAGTTGATCCGTTCGATTTTGGCACCATTCGATAAATGAAAATGGCTGACTCTGTCAAAGGCCTGGCGACCTTTCTTGGCAAAGAGCAGGTACCTGGCGCAGAGGCGAAGCAGAATCGGTTTTAAAGGAGAGGGCGGTTCTATCGTCAGATGATCGCCGAGGTTGTTTATGGCGGAGAGGAAGTATTCTGTGAGATCGGTTTCTCCTGCGAGTTCCCTGAATGACTTCAGCTCCCGTTCATTGAAATGAATTTCTTCGGGGTGTTGACGAAGATAGGCGAGGAAGCCGGGTATCGGCGAAAGCGTTGAGAACGTCTTGATATTTGGTAACTTGCTGCTGAGTTCCTTGACGACGTTTTTGATAAGAAAATTGCCGAAACCGACCCCGGCAAGACCCGCCTGACAGTTGGAAATAGAATAAAATATGGCGCAATCGGCCTGACGCGGTTCCAAGTTCGGTTTGCTTTCATCAAGCAGGTCATGGATGTTTGCTGCAATACCGTTGACCAGAGCAACTTCTACGAAAATCAGTGGTTCGTGGGGCATGCGAGGATGAAAATAGGCGAAGCAGCGCCTGTCTTCACGGAGCCTGTTCTTCAGGTCTTGCCATGATTTAATGGCATGAACCGCTTCATATTTAATTAATTTTTCCAGAAGCGCCGCCGGAGTTTCCCAGGTGATACGCTGCAGGTCGAGAAAACCGACATCGAACCAGGAAGAAAGAAGGCCGAGGATATCTTGATCAAGGGGGCGCAAGAGGGGATTTGTGGCGGCAAGGGGCAAAAGTTCCGCCCGAAGATCGACAAGGAATTTTACACCTTCCTGTAACCCGTTGAATTGTCGGAGGAGTTGGCTGCGGCGAGGAACGAGGAGGTGGCGCAGGGCATGATTGCTCTGCTGCTTCTCCTCTTGGCTGGAATCCTTCCGGCGTGCGGAAATGGCCGTCTCAATAGCCTCGTCGTCGACGTCGTATTCTTGGGCGAGGAGTTCGAGAAAACGTCTTCGGCCCTGGGCATTCAACACCAGATATGTTTCACCGAGTTCAGCCGCTCTGGTGCGTGCTGAGACCTCTCCGCCCCGACCTTCCAGGCAGGCGTTGATCCGTGTCCGCAGTTTTTGCAGATCGCCATCGGGAAGGTCGGGGCCCACGGAGTTTTTCAGGTTCGCTTGGTCGCCAAGAGGCCAGATCAAGCGTATCCGGCGCAGAGTTCTGTCCCACAAGGGTTCGTCACGTTCAAACATACACGCTCCTGTAGTGAAAAGGTAAAGAACTGAATTTCTTCTCTCGTGAATACGCTCGTAAAAAGGATTGCAGCTGGCTGGCTGATATCCTATCATATATTCGACATTGAGCACAATTACCAAAAAGAAGGTATGCAGCTTTCGGTTGTCATTTCGGTTGCCGGGAGACCGCCTGCCATGTGAAAAGTCGGGTCGGAACGAATGAAAATATTGATGGCTTTTGTTTATCTTGTCGTCTTCGGATTCACAACGGCATATGCAGAAACCAGGGAAGAATTGTTAAGGGATGCGGAAACCGGACAGGTGCCGGCACAGGTGAAGCTTGCCCGGATGTACCTTGAGGGAGTTGACGGCGCAGAAAATAAAGAGGAGGCTTTTCGGTGGTTTCTCAAGGCGGCACGGTCAGGAGATACGGGTGCCCAACAAACGGTATCGAATATGTATTTCATCGGAGAAGGAGTCGAGAAGGATGATAAAAAAGCATTCTTCTGGATAAAAAAAACTGCTGATGCAGGTATTGCCGAAGGCCAATATAACCTTGCCGTCATGTATGCCAATGGTGTTGGTGTGGATAAATCAATCGATTCGGCTGTTACCTGGTATGTCAAGGCAGCCAACCAGGAATATCTGCCGGCGCAGAACGCTCTAGCCTGGACATACAGTCAAGGTCTCGGTGTGCCCCAGGACAATGTCAAGGCGGCCCATTGGTATCTGCGCTCCGCAGAAAACAATGATCCGGAGGGACAATATCATATGGGGAGACTGCTGGCTAAGGGAGAAGGGGTTCCGCATGACGCGGAGAAAGCCTTCTTTTGGTGGCAGAAGGCGGCGGAACAGGGCTTTGTTTTAGCCCAAAGCAGAGTGGGATTTTGTTATGAAAAGGGCTGGGGGACCAATCGTGATGTCACAGCGGCATATTTCTGGTGGAAAAAGGCTGCTGCTACAGGAAATTTGACGGCTCGGAAAAACCTCGAAATACTTTGTCGAACGAACGGGGATGTCTGTGATTCCCCGTAAATTGCTCACTAAGAGAGGAAAGTACCGGTCATTGAATTGCTGAAACTCGAAAATACTATTTATTTTTTCCAATTCTGTCGGAAAAAATCATCGAGAAAACTCTTTCGCCACCCTTCAGTTTGACGCAGCTGTTGTGCCGCCTCATGATTGCTGGTGTTCAGAGTTGTCACCAGCAGTTTCAGTTCACCGGCATTGCCGACGAGGCCAGGGGCAATACCCAGTACGCCTGCTTTCAAGTTTATAAGATTGTTGAGATTTTCCAGGGCATTTCGGTCTGTTTGACTGAGTCTGATCGGTCGTTCCAGCGGAGGGTAGGTGTCGATGGATTGACGGAGCGTGGCCTCAATAATGGCATTGACTGCTTTACCGTATTTGGCGATGGCATTATCCGACAGGCCGCAGGCAACTTTCAGCTCTTCAGTGGTGGTCGGTTTGACTTTCGCCAGTTCAACAAGGAGGGCGTCTTTTATAATATGCCCTCTGGGACGATCAACTTTTCGGGCCACACCGTCACGCCACGTCGAAAGATTCTTGAGGATTGCTATGCCCTGTCGGTCAAGGGTGTGGCTGCCTCTGATTTTTAAGTACCTTTCATCGGCAGGTGGTCCGCTGTAGGTGGCAGGATTATTGAGAAGGTTCAACTCTTCCTGCAGCCAGGATTTGATCTTAGGACCAATGATGCGACTGAGAAGGAGAATGCGTACAGCTCGAAGATAGCGGACATCGTCCAGGGCATATTGGACCTGTTCGTTGGTGAGAGGTCGTTGACACCAGTTGGTGCGGGTTTCTTCTTTTGCCAAGTTAATGTCCAGCAGTTCCTTCACCAGATTGCCGAGAGAAAGTGTTGCCGGGAGATTGGCAAAGCCGGCGGCGAGTCTGGTGTCAAAAATATTTTGGGGAACGGCGGCTGTGGCTCGCTGGAGGATTGCCAGGTCCTGGGGGGCATCGTGGAGAATTTTGATGACTCTTCTGTCGGAAAGCAGCTGTCCGAGGGCCTGGAGATTTTTTATGGCCAGAGGATCGATAAGAAAACATTCTTCGTCGGAAAGGGCAATTTGGATGAGTCCAAGTTGTGGATAATAGGTTCTTTCCCAGACGAACTCGGTGTCCAGAGAGACAGCATCAGATTGTTTGGCTCTGGCTACGAGTATTTCCAGATCTTCCTCGTTTTGAATAAGAGTGTTCAGCTTTTTCATGTCGTTTGAAGTATGGTGAGAGCCGGGAATAAAGGTAATGCTCTATGTAATGCCCCTGTCGTTGCTTGTTGTATGGACAGTTCGGCCCATGATTTCTTCCAGTGAAGCACTGTATAAAAAGACACAATGATCAGGAAAAAACAAGAGATATTCTTCTTTTAAGTGTTAATCTAAATTATTTTCTATAATATTGCGAGAAATCTGATGCAGATTGGCGGACGCATGGAGGAAGAATGTACGGATATGTCTTGAAGAGGCTTTTGTTGATGATCCCGACACTTGTCGGCGTTATGATTATCACTTTTGCCATTACCCAATTTGTTCCGGGTGGTCCGGTCGAAAAAATGATCGCTCAGATAGAAGGGTTTAATAAAGGTGGCGGTGAGGTGCGAACTGTCTCTTCTGGAATGTATCGCGGCGATTCCGGGCTCGATAGTGAAAGGATAGCGCAATTGAAAAAGCTTTATGGCTTTGATCAACCGCCGGTTGTCCGTTTCTATACCATGATGAAAAGTTATCTCTGTTTTGATTTCGGCACCTCCTATTATTATCACCAACGTGTCTTTGATCTTGTCGTTTCCCGTATGCCGGTCTCCATGTCACTTGGTTTATGGAGTTTTTTTATTGTTTATGGGGTTTGCATCCCCCTCGGCATAAAGAAGGCGGTCAGGGACGGTTCACGTTTTGATCTTGTTACCTCAACCATTATTCTCGTGGGATATGCCATCCCCGGCTTTGTCCTTGGGGTTCTCTTGGTGGTGCTTTTCGGTGGGGGAAGCTTTTGGGCGGTATTTCCCTTGCGCGGCATTGTCTCGGACAATTGGGCCGAGTTAAGTATTGTCGGGCGGATCCTCGACTATCTTTGGCATATGGTGCTGCCGGTAACGGCAGGTGCGGTCGGCAGTCTGGCGGTCATGACCATGTTGACCAAGAATTCTTTCCTTGAAGAAATTCGCAAACAGTATGTACTTACTGCAAGAGCTAAGGGACTGACGGAGCAACAGGTACTGTATAAACATGTCTTTAAAAACGGTATTATCCCAATAATCACCGGCTTTCCCGGGTATTTTATCGCCTCATTTTTTACCGGCAGCCTCTTGATCGAGACCATCTTTTCCCTGCAGGGCATGGGGCTG
>JFJP01015484.1_pt1 | contig 11117 bp, 18 predicted proteins | sample 431651 | NCBI WGS metagenome assembly JFJP01 (sample SAMN02602958, study PRJNA72255) | Microbial mat metagenome, whole genome shotgun sequencing project. | biome: fresh water; feature: sink hole; material: water; isolation source: purple microbial (photo- and chemosynthetic) mats found in... | reverse complement strand
AAAAATTCTTAAGTTTGATTTTCGCACGTTCCACACAGGCTAAAAGCTCCTTACCCCGTAAGTAGCCGTGATTTTCCTGCGACTTGATACTTGATTTTTCGATGTACCATGAAAACCAAATAGTGAGGCGTTAACCATGACACCCGAACAAGTTGACAGCAAATTTGCTGATCACGATCGCTGGTTTGCAGAAACAAGTCAAATTGTTACAGCAAACATCGAAGCCATCGACAGGCTAACTGGTCAGACAGTCACCCTGTCTAATGACATCCGCGAAACCAGAGCGATCGCCGACTCAAACGCTAGAGTTATTCAATCTCTATGCCAACTAGCCGCCGAAGACCGCGAAGAGCGTCAAGCAATCCTTACTAGGACAGCCGAAATGCAAGCCGAAATACGCGGCTTGCAAGTCGAAAACCGACGCATACTCGACATCCTGCTAAACCAACAGCAACCAGATCAAGAGTAACCATTACCCCCCCCCATTTAAACCAAAGACAAAACGCCTCAACTATTTGAGGCGTTTTTTTTATTACCCAAAAAAACCACTATGGCGCTATGACATACCCCGAATTTATTGCAGCCGTCGCGGAAATGAGGCTCTTGCAAAAGAGCTACTTTCAGACCCGCAACAGGTTAACACTTGATGCCTGTAAGTTCAAAGAAAGACAGGTCGATCAATTTATCGCCACCTGCGATCGCCAATACAACCCGCCACTCATTCAAATCGATCTACTCAAATGAACAAACACCAACTCACCGCAATAGCCCTACTCGTCGCCATGACGTTTATTCCTATCACCTTCCCAATTTTTGGATACTCCCAAGATCCTCGCAGTTGTGCCGACCCTCGCACCCAATATCCATCTAACCCACCCTGCATCAAATAACTATGAAACCCATTTCCTATTACTACTCTTCCAGAAGTCATCCCTTACCACTGGAAACAGAAGCCTATCTAGAGCGTCTACCCGTAGCTCAAAAAATCTTAATCGCCACCGCACTACTAAACCAGTGCGCGATCGCCTTTCAACCCGCCCCTACCCCCTCAGTATTCCGACCCATACTCACCGACGAGGACACCGCTTCATGAACTACCAAGAAATTTTTGAACAGCAATCCAAAGAACTTGCAGCAATGAACACCCTGCAATTTGCCATGACCGCCGACAAAGGCTATTTGTTAGCCGCCGTCGTTCAAGCCGCCGCTATATGCCTTGATCTTCCAGAAACAAGTGAAGCTTTTTGCAAAGAATTTGTTACTGGCTTTTGCGATCGCTACCGCGAGCAGATGCCAACAGTCGTTAAAGCGATCGAAGAAGCTTGGGGTAATCCCAACCTCATGACCAATGAAGAATTTGAAGAAACCCTAGAGGGCGATTTTCTGGAAGAACATCTAGACGAGCTTGAGGGACTATTCTCTGTCGCGCCGCCCGATCATGACCCAGAAACTTTCGACTACTAGCCTATGGAAAAGAAATACTTTCCTATGGGTGAAGCGCTTCAAATCCTTGGGATATGCCGAACAACTTTAAGGTCATATCTCAAAGAATTTAAGCACGGTGTCCACTACATCGATCGCCGTCGCAAAGGTGGACGCAAATCAAAACTTTATTTCAATGTTGAGGCAATCCAAAAATATTGGGAGATTGCCCCCGAAAAGAGATGAGTTAAAAATAGTGACCATTATTCAATTTTGACTTGGATAATGGTCACTATTTTGGTCACTGCTTAAAAATGCCTATAGCTGAAATGCTTAATTACAAAGGTAATTCAGACATCACAAAGACCGCACTTCGTGCGGTCTTTGTGATTAATTGCAAAACCCAAGCCCCTGTAGGTAAACAGCCTAGAAAGCTATATCTACAGGGGTTTCGTTTATTAAAAACTGTTATTAGTGGTCACTAATTTAGGTAAAAGTGGTCACTAATTTGGTCACTGGTATAATGCAAAAAACCGCCATGCAACGGCGGTTTGACAAGAGTTAAATACAATGCAAAATATATGGATAGATTAGCACAAGCTATGGCTGAAGCTAACTCTAGGCTTAAATCTGTTCGGGCGCGATGTGCTATTGAACGGAGAGGCGATCGCCTATTGCTTAGAGGTACATTCCCAGCAAAGCCAACATCAGGGCGTGACGACTGGCATCGTCAAAGGATATTTTTAAAGGTCAATGCAACTGACGCGGGTGTGGCATTTGCAGAAAATGAAGCCCGAAAAATAAGTGCATTGCTTGATCAATCGATTTTCGACTGGTCGCCATACCTAAACAATGATGTAGAGCAGCCCCTAACTTTTGAGCAATGGATTCAAAAATTCAAACAACATAAATTTGCTCAGGGCATCAATGAGAGGACTTGGAAAAAAGATTATGCAGACTCCTTCAAAATTCTGGAAAACTTAGACCCTGAAAGAGCGATCGCCGCGATTTACAAAATACCGCCCAACACAAGAAAAAGACATCGGCATTGCTTCGCGATTTCTGCGCTGTTCAAATTTGCTGGCATACCCATAGACTTATCGCCATATAAAGGCAACTACTCACCCGCCACAGTTGAAACCCGCAACTTACCAACCGATGCAGAAATTCAAGACTGCTATTTAAAAATAAAACACACTGCTTGGCGTTCAGCCTATGGCATCATCGCCACCTATGGCATTAGACCAAGTGAATTAACAAAGCTTGACTTTTTCCAGATGCCCGTACTAATCGTTCACGGGACTAAAAGTTTATGCAGCGATCGCCTCGTCTACCCGATCTACCCTGAATGGTTTGACCTGTTCAATTTGAAAAATATCAAAATGCCAAAAAGCAAAAATACAGGGAACTCAGCATCTATAGCCTTTAAAAAAGCTGGTATATCATTTGCCCCTTACGATTTACGCCATGCTTGGGCGATCAGGTCTATGGAATTTGGTTTACCCCTAGAATTAGCCGCCCAACAAATGGGGCATACTACCCAAGTCCACTCGCAGACTTATCACAAGTGGATAAGCGATCGCCACCACAAACAAGCATTTGATCGCATCATGGCAAAACCAGATCGCATCACACCACCAATCGTCACCAACAGACTACTTTCAATCAATGGAGGAATGTAATTGAAAAATCAACATCCAATTGTGCAGATACTTGTACGAGCTGCATGGATTTGTTTTTGGTTTCTTTTTGGTTTAGCTATCTTAATTGGAGTCAAGCTAAATTGGGGCGGCATTGACTACCCAAAATTGTATGGATTTGCTCTTGTAATTAGTAGCATAGTTCAATTATTTAAAAAGCCTAAAGACTCATCTAATCAAGACAGACAGAGAACATACCTAGATGTAGTGACAGAACTTTTGCAAGGCGATCGCGCAGCCGCGATCAGATTGTTCAATTACAACAAGGAGAAATTTGGCGGCAAAACCGATGAATGGCTATGGCAGAAAGTAATTAGAGACATCGAAAGGGATAGGCGTTAACAATAAAGGCGATCGCTAAATTAGCGATCGCCTTTATTGTTGTTAGGGTGCGAGATTAACGATCACGGAGAAAATCAATTCTTTCTTCCATGCGAGTTAACTTTTTTTCGATTTCATTAAGAGAAGTCAAAATATCGCGGTGCTGCCTGTGGTTAGCATCAGTATCTTTTCTCAAAGTAGCGATCGCCGCGCTTTGCCGGTGCTGCCTGTGGTTAGCATCAGTATCTTTTCTCAAAGTAGCGATCGCCGCGCTTTGCCTGCCGAACCCAAAAGCAACACCGACACCAGTCGAAACTAAGCCAAAAAGTTCAAGGTAATTTGTCATCAGATATTGCCTGTATATCCAAATATGGAAACGGTTGCTTGAGTGAAGTATTTAGGCAGTGCAAAGCGCAGAAAGTAAGGCGTAAACGGTTCCAGAAAAACTACCCGATCTTGGTTCAAAATCAAAGATAGGTTTTTAATGCTGGAAGACACATTACCAGCATTAACGATTTGACTAGCATTACCAGCGCGTACCCAACTAGGGCGGCTTTCTGTGCTGCTAACCTTAAGCCTGATAATGTGCTGACTAATTGGCGGCGTATCGAAAGTGACGATCGGCAACTGCAAAAAATCAAAGTATTCAGCCGTGAAATTTTGCAAATATACCAATTGCCACAAAGCAGGATTTGATAAACCCATCTAGACCACGCTGATCACTGTCCAATCGCGAGTAGTCGTACCACCAAGCTTAATGATTTTGCCTTTTAGACCAGTAGATCCATCCTTAGCAGTTGCTACTGCTTGCTTGTCGCAAATCATCTCAATTACACGAGTTTCTTCGTCGTCACCACTGCCACGGCGCATTGTAACTCTAAGAATCTGTGCAGCAGTAGATCTACCCGCCAATCTCTTGGTAATAGGAATAATTTCATCAGCCGTAGTACTTGCAGCAACGCCTAAGATCGTTCCGATTGTGGGTCCATAAATTTCTGGGTCTAGGCGAAATTTCAACGCACAGCCAGTAGCCGAGCCAACTGGAATATAACGATCTTCGAGTTTTGTAGACATTGTGAATCCTCCCAATTAGGGAAATTAAAAAATTATGGAAATTGAATAAAAATACTTGAATCAGAAAAACAAAAAAACTTAGCCGTTGGTAACGCGCTTAATAGTCCATGGCACAGGAACGATTCCAAGATTTAACGACTTGCCTTTTAGCGCTGCTTCAACTGTTGCCAGCTTCTCTAGATCGCAAATCAAAGGAACGCGGCGGCTCTTTTTGCCCTTAGACACAGAAACCAAGACTCGCCCTACCTTGTTGCTACGTCTTGCAACCTTCTGAGATACATCGATAATCGCAGCTCCAGTAGGTGGTTCTACAGATGTAAGACCCACGGCAGTAGCGACATCACTGTCATAGATGGTTTTGTCAACTTGCAACCGAAAATAGGTATTTGAGTTGACCTTGACTAGAAACGGATCTAACCCCGCCATATTGAATACTTGATTAACAACAGCTAAGTATCACCACAAGCTGAAAGCATTGGCAATCCTTAACCCTAGCTACTGTTGATGGTCTGAAACCTATAGGTTTCTGGTTTACTTGTCGTCTAGTCTTCGCTAAACCGATCTACTGATTAGAGGTATCTTTTTAAATTTCCCAAAAGTCACATAGGCAGTTTTTAAAAAACAGGTTGCGATCGGTCTTTGTTTAGGTAATTTTTCTGGAACGTTTAAAATATTGATAGTTTGAGTAATAGTGAAATTTTTCTCACTTGTACTTGTGGTTAATCTATCCCAGTCGGGAGTTTTGTCTCTCAACGCTAGAACTTTTGTGATCACATCTTTGGCTTCAGTTTCGCTAACTAAACTCAAAATAAATTCAAATCCATTTTCTTTGTCGCGATAGCTATATTTATTTCTGCCTTTATTCAATTGAAAAGATGAAGGAAAAGCAAGATTTATTTCTCTTGTAAGCTCGGTTAAATCAGATTTAGTAATCGTGCTTACTGTCTTTTCGGTGATGCGAAAACTAATCAAAGCATCGACTCTTCTACGCTTTGCCAGAATAGCACTAGACTTCTTTTCAATGAAATATAGATGCACATGAGGCTTTGTAGTAACCGTTATAGGCACATCATCATAATTAGGTAGCAACACTGGTACATCATCATCTTTCATGAACTTGAGTAGTTCACGTTTGAGCCACATATCAGAGAAAGAATCAGCATCTCGTTTGAGCCACATATCAGAGAAAGAATCAGCATCTTCAATAAGCACATCCTGGCGTAGCACACGACGCGGCGAACTTTGCGGCGTAACCTTACTAGGATCGTAGGGCGTTCCGTCTGTAGCAGGGTCAATCACATCGGCAAAAACCTCCCTCACTTCTCTGTTATGAAGCTGCCTAAAGGTATTTTGTCGACGCTCAAATGGGCTACTATCTTGTAGGTTTGTTCCACTATAGGGAACATTGTTCTTTACTGTAATACTCATTTATGTCTGCTCTGGAGGTCTAACAATTGAGAAGTTACCTATGGTAAAAACACTCTCTTCTCTCTTCTCTTTTTTAGCTTCTTTTTCAGCCGTGTTTTCAGGAACTGTACTCCCGACAGGTTTGTCTTTAAGAGCGTTGTCAAACTCTTGTCTATTTGCTTTTAGCTCGTTCACTGATTGCTGCACACTGACAATATTTCCAGTAATAGAAGCTAGGTTACTAGTCCCTTGCTCCAACGCTTCTAGCTTGTTCATAAAAGCATTAAATCGCGTGGTGTTTTCCGATTGAGACCCATAGGCATTCTCACGCACCACACCAGCATTTCTAAGAGAATTCATCAGAGTAGCTACTCTATTAGAAGTTAACTCCGCGACTGCGCTTGTGGAATCTATGATGGACTGAACATTAGACAGCAAATTTATACCAGCTTGATATACTCGATTAGCTTGTAACCAAGTATTTGTAAGGGCTGTATAGTTATCTGCACCAATTATACTTTTAATTAAATCTGCGAATGATTTACCGATGATTTGGGTTACACCTTGCTGATTTCCATCCTTATCTTTGATAACCAATCCAAAAGCCTGTAAACCACTATCTAAAGCACTTCCAAGAGTATCGCCAATCCCTCTAGTAAGCATTGCAGCATTGTGTATCACCGTGATCATGGTGATATATTGCATAGCTTTATCGATTATGGTGTTGTTGAAAAGTTTTCCAACTAAATCGAATATCTGACCAGCTTTTGCCAAGATTGATGCAAGTACTCCTTTTTGAGCTTGTTGCTCTACTGTAATTCCAGTAAGTGCAGCAGATTGTGCGGCGGCGTTGCTATCTCTAGCAATCTGCGCCGCATTTAACTTAGCCTCCAATGGATTTTTAATATCATTCTTCAAACCCTCACGACACGACGGACTATTGAGAGCATCACAAGCCCCATTTTTACTATTCAACCTTTGCGCTTCGGGGGAAGTATTTGCAGATATCACACCCAATATTGAACCAATTTGGAATAACTGATTATTTATGCTAGGCGGATCATTGCCAGGGATGATCGGAGGCGGAACCCTTTTCTCGTTCTCTCTAATTCCTGGCGGCGCTGTTTTTGTTGGGGACGGGGTGCTAGTCGGCATAGGAGGCGGTACTACTCTTCTATCAGGTAGTGTTCCTATTCCCAACCCTGTATTTATACTGCTACTGACGTTGTTACTGACGTTGTTACTGACCTTGTTACTGACCTTGTTACTGACGTTGTTAGGTTTAAAACTTGGCGGCGGCGTGGGTCTAGGCTCTCTGCCTTGTGTTTGTGTTCCGCCGCTACCGCTATATCCTTCAAGAATGGGAGCACCACCGCCGATCGAAGAAGGATTCCCGCCTGTATCGGTTTGCTGGTCGGTGCGGGTTATCGATATAATTTTAGGCGCTTGAGCATAATGCTCTTTGCGACCGACTTCATAGACTGAAGTATTTCCGTGGTTCAGAACCCAATAAAAAGGATAGTTCTCATCGATCCCTCGTATTGGTCCTAATCTATTCGGGGCGACAATTTCACTTACAGAATAATAACTACCAGGGTAATCACCCCTTCGCACAATTACGTTATACAAAACCCCCACGCTCTGACCGCCCGTAAAAGGTGGTACACCTTGAGTTACTTTTCCCGATCCTGTGTTTATGGGTGTAGACAAGCCCGTAGAGGGATCATATTTTTTTCCTAATTTAGCTAACTGCTCATCCCTAAATTGATCGCCGCCCAAAACCCCAATAAGAGCTACCCCTAAAAGCGCGGGTCCAAGTATCGAAGGAGGCCTCCCGATCGCGCCGCCTAACCCACTAACAGAGGGAGGCGGCGCGGGTAAAGGCGGCGCTTTTAACCAAGGCCCCAATATTGTCGAGCCTACATTCTGAGTTGTAATTCCACGCGGGATAGTTGGGGCCATAGCTTTTTAAATTTTGGTTTAGCCTGAGAAAGATGAAGGGATCGGGGTTGTTGCCAAATCACCCGCACGCATCCAATCAGCAATAGCGACTTCTGGAGTATCAATTTCTGGAAGCACAACAAATACCTGGATACACTTGTTGCCGTCCGCATCGGTGAATTTTTCAATCGAGCATACAGGCTCTTCTGGTAAGCCAGTCCGCCGTAAAAAGGTTTTTTTAGCCGTGAATCTCAAAAGATTATAGGCGCACCATAAAAGCATTCTTTCTACGGTATCGGGCAGGCGAACGCCTGTAGGGATTTGTGAGGATACGAAAGCTGACATAGAAAATTACCAGAATTGTTTTCTTTTCTGAATTAAATATCTATTAGAAATTAAGTGCAATCTCTCAGTTCTGTATAAAAGTGAGATTATTAAATAATCGCTGTGTGCTATACCTAATCTAGTTTTTAAGGTATAAGTACTAGTGAGTGTTTTTAGCACTTTCTCACTTATCTATATATTTGAGATTAAAGTGAGATACGGGAATGGGAAAGAATAATCGTAATGGTCAAGCGGAAATACTTACTGATTCGGAGTTGGATCGTATTTTCCGAAATCTGAAGTCTCGCGATCATAAATTGTTTTTCATCATCGCTAGATTTACTGGCGAAAGATTGGGCGCGATCGCTCGTTTGAAAGTTTCCGATGTTTACTCCAATGATGGACCACTTGCAGAAATTACTTTCCCCGCGAATATCCGCAAAGCGTCACCTGATGGCACACGCTCAACTAGGCAAATTTTCACCGTGCCAAGATTGGCTGATGGTCTGTCGGCATACAAACCAAAGGATGATCGGGAGTGGCTTTTCCCATCGGACAGGAAAGAGGGTTTTCCGATTACATGGTCTGCTGCTGACAAGTGGTTACGCGCTGCCGTCGAGCGAACTGGTTTAGAGAATCGCGGTATTTCTGGGCATAGTTTGCGGCGATCGTTCATCACTAAGCTCTATGAATCAGGTATGGATATTCACTGCATCCAAGAGGTGACGGGGCATAAGTCGCTATCGGTGCTGCAAAAGTACATCGGCAAAAACCCAGCGCGGGTTAAGGGTGGATTATTTGCTGCTTTTGCCTAAAGCTAGACATATTTCTTTTGCGGTTGCACCCGATCGCCACAGGGTTTCTATGGACTCAATCATTTTGTTAGGAACGTGATGATGTACGAGTTTTCCAGAAATACTGACATAGACATAGCGCCTATACCAGTACGATCTTGCACCCTTGATCACTGGTTGATAACGTTCAAAATAGCCGTGCAGATCGGGTGTTATTTCTGGAAGATTATCGAGTTTATTAGGGTTTTCCAGAAATTCTCTAAGGGTGTTAGAACCCCTGTAGTGATATTTATTGCTTGTTCCGTCATCCCATAAGATGGTTTGTCGTGTGATTTTTTTGCGCTTGTCAAATTGTTCCTCGGTAATAGTGCCGATCTTGCCTTCCATTCCGAAGCCAATAGCAACAAAAATGACGCGATCGCCTACGGTCAAGTGAGCATCAGAGCCTTTCAGAATTTCTAACCGTGGCGCACCAAGTTCTAGGTTATGGCTTTCGATGCTGTCGCGGGTTTGAATATTGATGCAGCGATCGCACAGGTGGATAACTTTACCTATGTCACCATTTTCAAGATTGCGAACATGATCGCCTACCTTGATTCCTACTGGTAAGGATGGTTTAGCCTTGGGCTTTTTGGCTTTTTTGGGTTTAGAAATTTCTGGAAGAACATTGATTTTGCTTGATTCTACTTTGACAAGCATAAGTATATCGTCTTCCCCAAATTCCCATTCTTTGAGGTGTGGACATTCCATGCGTGGGAAGTCTTCCCACTTGATGTAGTAATGGCTGACTGATTCCCAGATAACCTCACCGATGCCACGTTTTTTTTGGTATGGCAATTCTGGCAATGCGTAGGTCACGCGATCGCCTATCTCAAATTTTGGCTGTTGCATTAGCTGATTACCTCTAACTTGCTTGCAGCACAAGGAAACTCGACTGAGTAGCCGTCAAAGTTGATGCGGACTGTTGCCATCGTGAATGTATGTACCTGATTTAGCGCAATCACTTCGCCGATCTTGCCTTTAAAAAACAGGTCAGATCGCACATGACAGCCAACTACCAGATCGTCATTGATTGATAGCTTCTTGAGTTCAGCGAATTGGGCGATCGCTTCTTCAGTTTTTGTCGGCAAAACAGCGCTAGGTAATTCGCCACTGGTGTTAGTTAGTGGAAGTGAAAAAATGTCTAGTTGCATCATGACTTGATACCCAACTTGGCTTTGATTTGCGCGATCGCACTTTGAACAACTGGACTATCAGGCGCAGCGACTTCGACTTTTTCTGGGATATAGGGCTTATAGGGCGCTGGTAAAATCAATGACGCTTTGTAGGCGGTTTTCCATTTCTCCCAGCTTTTGCTGTCGAACTTGGAAAAATAGGCGGCGCGTTGCGCCGCGTTGAAATTTTTGTTTAAAGTTTTCAAAACAAAATCTTCAACGCGGCGGCGGAAAGATTCAACCTCAGTAGGTGCTTTTGGTGTTTCAGGAAGTGATTTATCATCTTCATCCTGATCAGCCTCTACATCGTCAAAATCTTCATCTAGCTGATCTGGTTCATCACCCATTGCTTTTTGAATTTCTGCGATCGCCTCATCTACAGAAATTTCCTGATCATTCTCCTCGATGCTAATTTCTGAAATTTCCGTGTTTTCTAAATTTTCAAAATCATCCTCTTGATCATGATCTAGTTTGAATAAGGATGAAGAAGATTGAGAGGCTTCAGAAGCCGCTTCTAGAGAGAGTTCTAGCTGTCGTTCGCGATCCTGCGTTCGCCGAGGCGATCCTACGTTCGCCTCGGCGATCCTACGTTCGCCTCGGCGATCCAAAGATCGCATGACGAATGACTTGGATTTTTGCCATATTAATAGTCCCATCGATGACAATTTGTTCAGTGCAATTTGTACACATCGTTGGGTAATGCCCAAAGTTTCTGCGATCGCTTTGGTGCAAATTTCTACTCTGCGATCGCCAAATGGGTCGAGTGTTTTGTAATAAAGGTAAACCCGTAATTGGGCATCAGTAAGTTTCGAGTTGATGGTTAAAAACTCATCACTCGTTAATCGGTAATGTGCTGCTGTGTTCATTTCTCTAGATCGGTGAGGTTTACGGCTCGCACGTTCCACGGTGAAAGGCTGTAA
>JFJP01002895.1_pt1 | contig 11118 bp, 12 predicted proteins | sample 431651 | NCBI WGS metagenome assembly JFJP01 (sample SAMN02602958, study PRJNA72255) | Microbial mat metagenome, whole genome shotgun sequencing project. | biome: fresh water; feature: sink hole; material: water; isolation source: purple microbial (photo- and chemosynthetic) mats found in... | reverse complement strand
TTGCCGCACTCACTGCCATGCCTAAAATAGATACTGCAAACGCTTTCCAATAAGGCTTAACGTAGCCAAGCAACCGCCCATAAAGTTGAAGCGATGACATGTTCACGGCCGGCACACCTTTGGTGTTCATGATCTAAAAACTTGCGACTTAAGCTGCATGAGAATTGCGATGGGCCTTGCCACGGAGAAGAAGAAAAACCATTTGCGCAAATACAACGCAGGCAACATAGAGAAGCGCAATCGAAACATAAGATCCCCAATATTGCGCAACGCTCGAAGCATATTCCACAGCCGTCATTTCCGCGTAACGCCCAGAGAATAAATAGAAGCTCGCGTTAGATATAAAAAACGCGAATGAACTAGCTACAGAGACTGTAGCAAAAACAGTCAACAGGCTTTTAACTGTCAAGTTGTGGCGAGGCGCAACCCAACGCCCAGCAAACCACATTGCCGCATAAGCGACTGCAAGAAACCCATAGGCAGGGGTCACACACCAGTCACTCGCACCCTGCACCGTAATTGCATAGTAATCGACCAACGCGGCCTCTGCGAGCAGCACCACGAAAATTGCTAGTGCCCCAGAAAAACGCGCAAGGTACAAACCACCCAAAAAGAATACCGCGAGCGAAGCATCAGGAAGCGCTGCCGATGAACCAAAATGATTAAAGCGAGTAAGCCCTATCGCCAACATGAGCCCAGCAATCACGCCAAAAGTTGAATTTTGAAAGATTTTCACTTTGCCTCCTTAGGCATTTCTACTATCAAAAAAGTGTGCAAGACTTTAACAGAAAAGGGGGGGGCACAAAAGGCGAATCAATGATTCGCCTTTCCCAACGAACTACTGATAAGTTACACCCACAAAAAGCACGCGCCCCAACGTGCTATATCCATGGGCCAGCATATAGTCTTGACTAAACAAATTGTCCACTCGCAATTTGAGAGCTAGGCGTTTATCAACAGCATAACTGGCGGTCAAATTAATTACATCATAGGAGGGCAATTGAGTTCGACTAGTTGATTTGATGATGAAATCATCACGCTCCCCGCTGTGCTGCCACTCCCCCCCCAGCTTCCAAGAACTGATTTTGTGAGTCACTTCTGCCGTCGCAAAAAATTGTGCGCGGCGCAATAACAACTGGCCTGTTTTCTCATTACGTGGATTTTGCCAAGTGGATGCAAACTTCAACGAGGTGTCACCTAACTGCCGGCCATAACTCAGCTCTGCACCATCGCTTCGTGTCTCGTCAAGATTAATCATCGAGCCCGCAGATAAATTATCGCTGACAATTAAGTCTGTAATGAGGTTATCGAAATACACCAGATCAAAACGCTGTTCCTCCACAGCGTAGTGCAAGCCCAGTTCATAGTTACGTGATCGCTCCGGCTTTAAATTCGAGTTTCCGACATAAGAATACCCATACCCGTAATCCACAAACGGATAAAACAAGTCGTTTAGGGTCGGCGCTTTAAAGGCCGTTGCTGCTTTCGCTGTTGCTCGCCACGCTTTGTTTATTTCAACTCCATAACCTGCCAACCAGGTATTGGCAGTGCCAAAATCGGAATAGTTGTCCTGTCGCAAGTTTAGTTGCAACTGTTGCGAACCATAGTTGCCGGTGTATCCGACAAATACGCTGTTATCAGTACGATTCGTCCTCGTGTACAAAGTGCTACTAGCAACCTTCTGAGATAATTTTTCTATACCCACAAGCAACACATCGTCTTCGCTTACTTTAGCTGTGCCTTGCCACGAAAACAAATCGCTCGTGGTTTTAAATTGCGCACCCAGCGTCACATCGGGCAAATTGTTTTTAAAGTTTTGTAGATCATCCACTCCTTGAGATAACTGTAATTTACTAAACCAGTTTTTGCTCAAACGATTATCCGAAACCACTCCAATTTTTTGAATATGCAACTTGCTTTGATTAATGTCTGTAATTAACCCATAAGCATTATCGGTCTGGTTGCTCGCATCACTATCAAATAATGATGCGGCAATACTATGATCTTCGTTAAACGCTTGCTGCAGATTGGCTGACACACTGGTGTTTTGATAACCATCTACATCTGGATTGACGGTAGCCACGATACTTGGCTTAATTGCAGAGACGCCATCTGTTTTAAACCTTGCCACTTGCACGTTAAATGTAGTATTTCCAGACTCCCCCCCAAAACCGGAAGACACTTTTTGCGTGCCAAGTGAACCCGCCCCACCACTCACACTAATAGCAGGCTCGCCCTTGCCACGCTTAGTGAATATCTGAATTACACCGCCAATCGCTTCAGAGCCATACAAGCTACTCACATTGCCACGTACAACTTCGATGCGTTCGATTTGATCTAGCATAAGTTGCTCAATCGCCGTTGCCCCCGTGGTCGCTGAGTTAATTCGAACCCCATCTAACAACACTAAGGTATGACTGGAATTCGTGCCACGCACAAATAAGCTAGTTTGTTTCCCCACTCCGCCGCTTTGATAAATTTCTACTCCTGCCAATCCCTTGATCAGCGCAGGGACATCCACCGCCTGAGAGTCCTGAATATCTTGCTGGGTAATTACTGTCGTGTGTGCAAGTGAACGCTTGATTGGCTGCTCTACGCGCGTTGCCGTCACCACCACCTCATCGAGCTGCGTCACGTTTTCTGCGTAAGCAAAAGAGGTTATCGCACTTAGCAGCGCGCTAAAAATAACTGTTTGTTTCATTTGAGCTTCCTGAATTAAGCCCCAATCGTCCCCGTTGGAGCATGACAAAATCAGGGATAAAGCGAGTGAAAATCTAACGCCAGCAGCGGAGTCGCCGATGAGCGATGGGATGCGCCACCCGCAGCATCTCTGTACCTTCGCTCTCAGGCCGGTATCCGGGCTCGCAAGTTTTGATTTACCGCCTTCCCATGATTGCTCACAGTGGCTAAATGGCAAATCCGCACTCACTTACCGTTGCGGGGGCAGCACAGGCACTTCACCTGTTTCCCGTTTAACTGCATGGCCCTAACCACACAGCACCTCAAAGCGGCGCGCATTCTAGCAGAAACTCACACTCCAAATTTACACGCCAAAATACTTGCACAATCGCGCCTTACCATTTGACCGCGCAGGATTTTTTAAACTATAGTGCGCGCCATGCAAGGTGAACTCAACTTACTCGAAAATAAACTCGCGCAATTGGTGCAACTTACCAAACGTATGCGCGAGGAAAACCATCAACTGCGACAAGATCTGGCCGAAGCTCTTAGCCATGCACGTCAAAGTGATGACAAAATCAATAGTGCGAAATCCCGCCTAGAAAATATTCTGGCCAAACTTCCTGACGAACAATCATGAGCGGCAAAAAAGTAAACGCACTCGATGTAAAAATTTTAGACCGCGATTTTCGCGTTGCCTGCTCGGATGAAGAAAAACCGGAGCTACTTGAAGCTGTTGCTTATCTCGATAAGAAAATGCGTGAGATCAGCGACACCGGCAAAGTTGTTTCAATTGATAAAATTGCAGTAATGGCTGCGCTGAATATTGCCCACGAATTTCTAGCCACCAAGCTTGGCGGGGGTGTTGATATGGGTGATTACAAGCGTAGAATGCAGGCCATGCAAGCGACGGTTGATGAGGCCTTGGCAGATCAAGACAAGCTTTTTTGAAACAAAGATAACCCAATAAAAGCATCTAGATCCAGATTTTAGGTTTGTCCCTGCGGTGTTCGTCAGATTCATAATTCTTTGAACCAATGAGCTATTGCTTAGGTTGCGACCCATTCAAGTTACTGTTGTGAGCGTCCCTCGCGGACGCACCTGATGTAACCGGGAACCGACCCTCTTGAACCCAGGTTCAAGACATTGAGTCAACGGCACAGGCGGGGCTTTTTTTGGTGCGGTCTTTCGAGATCGCACTTTTCTTTTGTGGAGATTGACCATGCGTTATTGGCTAATGAAATCAGAACCCGCTGACGTGAGCATCGACGACCTTGCCGCATTTCCTAAGCAAAGCGTCGCTTGGTATGGCGTGCGCAATTATCAAGCGCGCAACTTCATGCGTAATCAAATGCAGATCGGCGATGGCGTGTTGTTTTATCACTCCAACTGCAAAGAACCAGGTATTGCCGGCATCGCCAAAGTCAGCGTGTTAGCGTATCCCGACGCCACACAGTTCGACCCAAAAAATAAATACTTCGACCCCAAAGCCACGGCAGAAACACCACGCTGGTTTAACGTTGATGTGCAATTAGTGAAAAAAATTGCGCTCATTCCACTGAGCGCGCTGCGTGAACATCCCGAGTTAGCCAAAATGCGCACGCTGCAAAAAGGCAATCGCCTGTCCATTACTCCTGTCGATCCAAGTGAGTGGGACTTCATCGCCACCCAGTTAGTAGAATAATGGAGTGGCTAGCCGCCTATTTTTTATTAGGCGCAATCGCGGGCTTTCTTGGTGGCATGTTTGGCGTCGGCGGCGGCACGGTCCTTGTTCCCGTTTTGCTAATGTTGTTTCAGGCACAAAAGTTTCCTGCTGAACACGCCATGCACCTGGCATTGGGCAGCTCAATGTCGGTCATCTTTTTCACCTCTATCGCCAGCATGCGCAAGCACCATCAACATGGTGCGGTAAATTGGCGCGTAGTAATAAATATCACGCCCGGCATCCTATTAGGCACAGCGATTGGCGCATTCTTTGCGTCCAATATCTCGCCACATTTTTTAACTTTGTTTTTTGCTCTGTTCGTATATTTCGCTGCGGTACAAATCTTGCTCGACATCCGTCCTCATGCAATGCGCCAACTACCCAATTTCGGGGGCATGACTCTGATGGGTGGCTTCACGGGCTGGCTGAGCACACTAGTTTCGGTTGGGGGAGGAACACTCACTGTGCCTTTTCTAATTTGGTGCAACGTACCCATTCGCCACGCCATCGGCACCGCCTCTGCTATCGGCTTTCCCATCGCAGTGGGCGGCACACTCGGTTATATCATCACCGGTCTAGATACCACTGGCCTACCCCCATTCAGCATAGGCTACGTTTATCTGCCTGCCATGATCGGTTGCGCGCTAGTGAGTGTTGCCACAGCTCCACTCGGCGCACAAATTGCACACCGAACGAATGTAGCTTTGCTACGAAAGTTATTTGCGCTGTTATTGCTCGCCTTAGCCACAAAAATATTATTTAAGGAGCTAAGTTAAGCTAAGGAATGGCTAGCGAGAGAAGGGGCGTTTAGTCGCTTAGCTTTTGATAGACAGTAATACGGTTTCTGCCTTGTTCTTTTGACTGGTAAAGCGCCTCATCCGCCTGAGCCATCAAATCTTCAAGGCTCGCACCTTTGGTGTATTTTGAAATTCCAATAGAAATGGTGATGCCGCTAATCGTGTTCTGGTTATCTAGGCGACGAATCTTTCCTAGCTCGATATTCTTACGTACGTTTTCGGCAACAATTTGTGCACCCGCAATATCAGTCTCTGTAAGCAATACCGCAAACTCTTCTCCACCAATTCTTGCTGCTGAATCTTGTCCACGTATTTTAGATTTAAGTGCTTCCGCAATCGCGCGAATCACCTTATCCCCTAGCAAATGTCCGTAGGCATCATTGATTTTCTTGAAGTGGTCGATATCGAGCATCAGCAAGCACAGTCCTTTGGTCACAGTGGATTTATTCGCAAACGCCTGCGTAGCCATCTGCTCAAAGCCGCGCCGATTTAAAATGCCGGTGAGCGGATCGGTCAGTGCCTCACCACGTGCGGACTGCAACTCTTTATTTAGCTTTTCAACTTGTTGCTTACTAGCCGCTAGCTCAGACTGCAGGCTCTGCACCGATCCTCGCATCTTGTCAGTGTCACCCGTCATGTCGCTCACCAACGCAACCAATTTTTGGGCATCAATCGGCTGTTTAAGCGTGTCACCATATCCTTGCAAACTATTTCCAAATAGCGATGCCTGTCGATCGGTTTCTTCAGTGAAGCCTGCAATCTTGCCTAGCAAGTGATGAATGCCCTCATGCAATACACGATGCATAGTTGAGCTGTCATCCGACACATGCTTGTCATAAAGCTTATCAATGATTTCACCGCTGAGTTGCTGGTCTTTTTCCAACAGTGCAGAGACCTCCTCACTCAAAGCAGGATTAATTCCCGCCACCACTTCGTACCACACCGCATAGGTGTGTGGTGTAAAGGGTGCAGAGTGTGATGCCATCTTTTGAATCAGCAGCCGCAATATCTCTGCACTTGCGTTTCGATCTTGATGATATTTCATTTCGAGGTTTTACTATTCACTGTGATGTGCGTATTAAGCCCCAAGATACGCTTTTTGCACAGCGTCGCTGCCCAATAATTCACTCGCGGCTCCCGCCAACGTAATTGCACCACTCTCCAGAACATAACCGCGTTGCACGGTTTCTAAAGCGAGCTTGGCATTTTGCTCAACCAAAAAAATCGCTACACCTTGCTGCGCCACCAATTTGATTGTTTCAAAAATTTTGGCCACCATCATCGGCGCCAACCCCATGCTAGGCTCATCTAACATGAGCAATTTTGGGTGACTCATCAAGGCACGCGCAATCGCCACCATCTGCTGCTCTCCTCCAGAAAGCGTGCCAGCAAGTTGCAAACGACGTTCTGCAAGGCGTGGGAACAATTCGTACATGCGCACAAGATCAGCACTAATCTCGCCTGCATCTATGCGTGTGTAAGCACCCATCTGCAAATTTTCTGCCACGGTCAAGCGTGCAAAAATGCCACGACCTTCTGGCACCAATGCCAAGCCCGCACTCACCCGTTGATGGGCAGGCATGTGATGCATCGAGTTGCCTTCGTAATGAAATTTGCCTGCCGTGCAATGCTGTAATCCGGCCAAGGCCTTAAGCGTGGTGCTTTTGCCCGCACCATTACTGCCAATTAGCGCGACCATTTCGCCTTCAGCAATCGATAAGCTGATCCCTTTCAGAGCGTGAATGCCGCCGTAATTGACTTTGAGATTTTCGACTTCAAGCAAACTCATGCGGCCTCGCCTCCCAAATACGCGGCAATCACTGCTGGGTCACGACGCACCGCTTCCGGCACACCTTCGGCAATTTTTTTACCGTAATCCAATACCGCAACACGATCACATAATCCCATGATTAATTTCACATCGTGCTCGATCAGCAATACCGTCACGCCATTGTTGCGGATCGACTGTAGTAGCGCTTTCAGGCTTTCTGTTTCCGTTGCATTCATTCCTGCCACCGGCTCATCTAGTGCGAGCAGTTTGGGCTCGGTCGCCAGTGCGCGTGCAATTTCTAACCTGCGTTGTTCGCCATAAGAAAGATTTTTTGCCAAGGTATTGGAGGGACGATGAATGCCAACGTAGTGCAGCAACTCGTGCGCACGTTTGGCGATAGTACGCTCCTCGTCACGCGTTTTACGATTGTGTGTCAGTGCACCCCAAATGCCGGAATGCGTGCGCAGGTGCCGCCCCACCATGACGTTTTCGAGCGCAGTCATGTTGGCGAATAAGCGGATATTTTGAAAGGTGCGGGCAATGCCTGCTTGCGCCAAAACATGGGGTTTACATTGGTAATACTCGCTTCCCGCGAAAGCAAACTCCCCTTGATTTAATTCGTACAACCCTGTGATTATATTGAATAATGTTGGCTTAATGTGCAGCGAAACATCTGACAGTGCCGCTAGCCCGCCAAAGTTTTTGCACACGCCAGACAGCGTCAACAGGGTGTCATTTTGCTGAGTCATACACAGTGTCCTGTTCTTGTTGCGCGGTTGCTTCATCAGGGGTGAGTTCACGTCGACGTTGGCTAGAAGGCCACAATCCTGCCGGTCGCCACAACATCACCAAGATCAGCGCCAAGCCAAACATCAACATGCGCAAACTTTCTGGATCGACCACCACCTTGCCAAATAGTGCTTGTTGCAATGGCCCTGCACCATGTCTAAATGCCTCCGGCAAAATCACCAGCAACACGCCACCCAGCACCACACCCGCGATATTGCCCATGCCGCCCAACACCACCATGCATAAGATCATGATCGACTCCATCAAGCTAAAACTTTCTGGACTGACAAAACCCTGAAAGCCGGCGAACAAACCGCCCGAGACCCCTCCAAAAGTGGCGCCCATCGCAAATGCCAACAACTTGATGTTGCGGGTGTTGATGCCCATCGCATTGGCGGCGACTTCATCTTCGCGAATTGCCATCCACGCACGGCCGATGCGCGAATGTTGTAAACGCATGGAAACAAAAATCACTAATAGCGTGAATCCAAGAAAAAGGTAGTAATGAAGATGCACCGAGGTAAAACTGATGCCCAAAAATTCGTGCGTGCTAGAAAACGAAAAATCGCCGACTTTCAATGGGTCGATCATGCTGATCCCCTGTGGGCCGTTAGTGATGTTGACTGGCGCGTTGAGGTTGTTCATAAAAATGCGAATGATCTCCCCGAAGCCCAAGGTGACGATAGCGAGATAGTCTCCGCGCAAACGCAAAGTTGGCGCCCCCAGCAACACGCCGAACAAACACGCCAGTAGCGCACCCAACGGCAACACCGCCCACAGTGGCCAATGCAAACCAAATTGTGGCGAGCCTAATAATGCGTAGGTGTAAGCACCAACCGCGAAGAAGGCGATGTAGCCTAAATCGAGCAGCCCTGCGTAGCCGACCACGATGTTTAAGCCGAGTGCCAGCATGATGTAGAGCAAAGCAAAGTCCGCGATACGCACCCAACCTTGCCCCAATAGTGAGTCAGTGACAAATGGAAATATCAGCAACGCAAAAGCGAAGGCCGCCATCATCGGTACGGATTTTTTATTAAGCACGTTCAGCAACACGCTCTCCTAACAAACCCGATGGCCTAAACACTAACACCGCAATCAGCACAAAAAACGCGAACACATCCTGGTAGTTGCTACCAAAAAACCCACCGGTGAGATCACCGATATAACCCGCACCCAAACTTTCGATGAGGCCGAGCACTACACCGCCCAACATCGCCCCACGCAAATTACCGATGCCACCCAACACTGCAGCAGTAAAGGCTTTCAAGCCAAGCATGAAACCCATGTAGTAATGCACGATGCCGTAGTTGGCGCTAACCATAAAGCCTGCCACTGCCGCGAGCGCAGAGCCCAACATAAAAGTGGCGGAGATCACACGATTGGTATCAACACCCATCAACATCGCCGCAGAGGGATTTTCGGCGACTGCACGCATGGCTCGACCAAGACGTGTGCGATGTACCAACAACATCAAACCCACCATCATCAGCAAGGCGATCAATACAATTGCGATCTGCACATTGGTGATGATCGCGCCGCCCAACGCATGCAAGTCGTTGGCAAACGGCACTGGGAAGGGGTGATACTCACGCCCCCAAATCATCATGGCTAGATTTTGCAATACGATGGAAACACCGATCGCGGTAATTAGCGGTGCTAGGCGAGGCGCATTACGCAGAGGACGATAGGCGATGCGCTCGACGCCATAGCCCAACGCCATGCACGCAACCACTGCGATCATCAAACTCAGTAACACTGCAATTACAGGAGAGAGTGCAGCAGCAAGCAAAGCCTGCAACACAGTTAGCGCCACCATTGCACCCACCATCACCACTTCGCCATGTGCAAAGTTAATCAAGCCTAAGATGCCATAGACCATGGTGTAGCCGAGTGCAACCAATGCATACACGCTACCTTGCACCAAGCCATTGATGATTTGCTGAAGAAAGATATCCACGGGTTACAAAATAAAAGCGACACACGAGGTGTCGCTTGATTTTTTGGCTACGTTCATTAGGGCGCCACGCCACCCATCGTTTCAACTACTTGCCACTTGCCTTCGCGTACTTGGTACAAAGTAATCGCGCCACCTTTGAGGTCACCCTTTTCATCAAAAGCAATTTTTGCAGTAACACCTTCATGTACCACCTTAGCCAGCTCCGGCAAATATTTCGCAGGCTCAGCAGAGCCCGCCTGCTGCATCGCCACAATCATCACGTTCACAGCATCGTAGCAATAGGGGGCATATAGCTGAATCGGTTGTTTGAATTGTGCTTCATAGCGCGTAGCGAAATCACGTCCGCTTGGCATTTTGTCTAGCGGCACTCCAGGTAAAGAAGCATAAGCGCCTTCAGCCGCAGCACCTGCATTCGAAATTAGTTTCGGCGTGTAACCTCCATCGCCCATCATGAAGTGCGTTTTCATGCCCAAGGCACGCAACTGTTTCACCATCGGCGCGCCCTGAGGATCCATGCCACCGAAGAAAATCAAATCAGCCTGCTTGCCTTTGATAGAAGTGAGTACCGCCGCAAAATCAATTGCTTTATCCGTAGTGTATTGACGTGAAACGATCTGTGCACCACTCGCCTCTGCTGATTTCACAAACTCATCAGCGATACCTTGACCGTAAGCAGTGCGATCATCGATCACTGCAATTTTTTTAGCACTCAAATTTTTGGCCGCGAACTCACCAAGTACCTTGCCCTGCTGCGCATCGTTAGCCATCACACGAAAAGCTGTTTTAAAACCTTGTGAGGTATAGGCTACCGCAGTTGCAGAAGGAGAGATTTGTGGGATGCTATTTTCACTGTAGATGCGCGATGCAGGAATCGTGGTGCCGGAATTTAAATGTCCAATCACGCCATTTACTTTGGCATCAACTAATTTTTGCGCCACAATGGTCGCCGTTTTCGGATCGGTTTGATCATCCTCGCTCAGCAATTCGAAACGAACCTTTTTACCCCCAATCATCACGCCTTTAGCGTTGGCATCTTCAATCGCCATGCGCGTACCGTTTTCGTTATCTTTGCCAATATGCGCTTGAGGGCCAGTCAGCGGCGCTGATGCGCCAATTTTAATCACCACCTCGTCCGTCTCTTTGGGCTTTGCTACTTGGGTTTCAGATTTGCCACAGGCAGAAAGTGCAACAACAACGAAAAAAGCGAAGAAGCGCAGGAATTTTTTGAAAAGCATGGCGGAAATCCAATGTACAAAATGACGGCCAGATTATGCGTAGCGGTCTAATGCTTGTCAATTTTAGGGCGAAAAAAAAGCCGGCTTACGCCGGCTTCTTAGAAGCAAATACTAATTACTTAGCCAAAGCCAAGATAAAGGAAACAAGTTCTTTCATGTCAGCTTGCTTAGTACCAGCTGCATCG
>JFJP01027646.1_pt1 | contig 11119 bp, 7 predicted proteins | sample 431651 | NCBI WGS metagenome assembly JFJP01 (sample SAMN02602958, study PRJNA72255) | Microbial mat metagenome, whole genome shotgun sequencing project. | biome: fresh water; feature: sink hole; material: water; isolation source: purple microbial (photo- and chemosynthetic) mats found in... | reverse complement strand
GAAAATAAAAACCAAAAAAACCATGAAAATTTAGAAAAAACTCCTCACAAAAAATCTCTACAAAAGAAAAAAACAAAAGAAAAACTGACAATAAACAATGAAGAAAACTCAGAAAACAAAGAACTTCATGACGAAAACCCTCTTAAAACCTCAAAAAACCATTTGAATTATTTGAAAGAAGTCTCTGAAAAGTATAATCTTTACAAAAAACCTACATATTGGCGAAAAATCGCTGAAAACCACTTTATAAGTCCTTTGGAAAAACTCGAGAAACTTCGTCAAGAAGCTGAAAAAATGGAGAAAAAAGCCCAACGAAAAGCTCAGATTCTTCATCTAAAACGTGGAAACCTAGCTTTTATTGATGAATTTTTCACCGAAACTGAGGATATCGACGATTTGCTTGTGAATTCTATTCAAGCGAAACTAAAACTCTTAGAAAATTAAGAAATTTAATTAAAAAAAACAATATTTTTTCGATTATAAAGCTCAAAAAGGCATTAAATCTTTGTAAAAAAAAATCAATTCCTCAAAGATTTTTTTAAATCCCTCTAAAACCGAAAAACCCCTCTTATTCAAAAATGATCACAGGAGAAGTCCTTAAATTCTATTCCGTCAAAGACGTCCCAGCAAACGATTTCATTCACGCCTATGCCAATTTCCTTAAGAAAAACGATAAATTAGAGCTCCCAAAGGTATAATTTCTTTTTCAGCATATCCAGCCGAAATTTTAGGCTTTTTCGCTTTTTATTTCTCAGAACTTTTTATCACATTTTCTTTTCTTCTCATTTTCTCTTCTTTTTTTCTCACGATTTTCTTTCGAATCCCTTTTTTCCTTTGATTTTTCCTTCTCTAATCCAATTTTTTTCTAATTAGTGGCTCGATTTAGTGAAAACTGGAAAAAACCGTGAATTAGCTCCTTTGGACCCTGATTGGTTTTACGTGCGAACTGGTACTTCCCATTTTTCCAATGTTTTTTCTTTTAAACTACCTTACTAAATAAAGCTGCTTTGGCAAGAAAAATCTATGTGAGACCTCACAGTGGAGTTGGAATTCTTACGCAATTGTATGGTGGAGTTCAACACAAGGGTGTGATGAAAAGACATCACGCAACAGGTTCTGGCAAAATTATTAGATATTGTCTTCAGCAGTTGGAGAAAATCGGAGTTCTCAAGAGAGATAAGAAGCATGATTTGAAGAAATTGTCCAGATTTGTTACAAAGGAGGGACAGACTGATTTGAACAGAATTGCCACTCAAGTCGCTTTGGACAGTCTTAAGAAATAAAGGAAAAAACTAGGAAATTTTGTGCAGATGCGAACCCCGTTTTTATGTTTTAGGACTTAATTTTAATAAAAGAGAAAAATATAAATAACAGCTTTCTTTTTTTAACCACCTTTAGTTTAAATCTTTCGTTAAGGAAGTAGTTAAAAATATGGTAAAGAGTCAAGTTTTATAGAGACAGATATATATGAAAAACATCATTACTTTCTAAGTATATTCATGTATAGACATTAAATTATTTAGGATATTCAATGTATAGATAGATATACATGAAAAACTCCATTATTTTCTTAAGTAGATTCATGTATTTATATAAACATGAAAATCATCTTTAATTTGTGTATTCATCAAAAATCCTTTCTTTTTTATTTCAAAACAAAGACAAGAACTTTATAAGATTTAAAGTTTTTATTCCAAAAAATTTAAAAATTTTTGAAAAAACAATAATTTTTCCTTTTATTAAAAGTTAGGAAAATTTCTTTATAACTAAAAAAAAAAAAATTAAATTCCTAAGTGTTTTCAAATTCTCATTAATCTCAAAATCTCAGTGCAAGTCCTAGCATATTTTTCCTTCGGACCTTGATTGCAAATAAAGCTCAGCATCGTCAAATTCCCTAGCTCTTCACAACCCTTCACTTCTATAAACATCTCAAGCTCTTCTTTAGCGACTCTATATTTCATTTCTGAAACCTTTTAGATTTTTATTTATTTTTTAAAAAAATCGAAAGAAAAAAGACCTTTAATGAAGGCACTTCCAAATCCAAAAGAGCTTTATTAAGCTCAGAAAGCAGATCTAATGGGCTTTTACTTGAAAAGCTCTTTAAATTTAAAGGTTCTTTATGTTCTTTTTGCAAAAGTATCGGTTTTTTCTGCAGAAGAATGGGTTCTTTTATGATTTTTTTGGGGTTTTTATTCGATTCAAAGCGTTTTCTTTCAATGCTTTCGTCTCTATTATTACTAATAGGTCTTTTTCTTTGAGGTTCAACACAGCTTCTATTTAATAGTTCTTTTTTCCTGGGATCTACACTCATTGGTCTCTCTTTAATCTCCACCTTTTTTGATATCACTCTATTGGTATTTTGTCCAGAATGAAGAGAAATCGAGTGTTTATGCTTGGATTCTAGTTGTTTGATCGGCTGATTATTCTGATTAGTCTTTGATTCTTTACGAATACTTAGTTCTATTGCTTTATAAATCTGCTTGTCTTTGCGAAGGATATCGTACATAAGCTCAAGCAAGTCATGGTCTTTATGAGAGGTATTAGTCGGCTTTGGACGGGGATTAGTATTAGGGTGTCTAGGAGGAGAAATCTCTTCTTTGGAGTCGGAGTCGTTCGGATCTTCTTTTATAGGCTTTTCGAAACGTTTAGTGGGAGCATTTTTCACAAAAACACTTTTTGGACAAGATTTTTGGGGGATTTTAGAAGGGTTCTTTAGTGGGGATTCGAACTTTTTTTCTAATGATTTTTCTCGCTTTTTTTCAATGATTTTTTCTTGCTTTTTTTCTGATTTTTTTTCGATGAGTTTTTCAGTTTTTTTTTCTAAGATTTTTTTTGGTTTTTTTTCGGCTGTTTTTTCAAGCTTTTTTTCTGATTTTGGTTTGATAATTTTTTCTGTTATCTGTTCTGTTTTGGCCTCTCTTTGAGAAGAATTGGGTCCAATTTCTGAATTTTGTTGCTTTGCACTAGGATTCCTTTTGCTGTTTTCATTTTGTGGTCTATTTATTTCTAAATTGGCTTTCTTTTTACCGCTTGAGCTTTTCTCTGGGAGTTCTGGTATCTCAGCCTTTTGCGCCTTTGTGGAAAAAACTTGAAGTTTTCGAACAAGAGACTGAGGCTTAACAGGCTTTTTAACTAGTTCTGTTTGAATAAGGAGAGGATTTTGGACTTTATTTGATTGTTCTTCCTTCGGGTCTTTTGAAGGAGTTTCTTCAGTAGCTTTTTTTTGTGTTTTTATATCATTTTTTTGAGTTTCTAGTTTTTGTTTTGATTCTGGCTCTAATAAAGTCTTTTCTTTTACTTCTAAATCAATTAAAAACTGTTCTTTGACTTCATTTTCTAATAAAGATTTTTCTTTGGCCTCTGACTTTAATAAGGGTTTTACTCTTCTTTCTGGCTGTAATAAAGGGTTTTCTTCGATTTTTTTATTTGATAATAGTATTCCTAATTCTATAAGTTGTGTTAAAGATTCTTCGTTAAAATCTAGCTTTTTTTCATTTATATTGCAAATCACTGTTTCTTTCGACTTTTGTTGAAATTCATCAAGTTTTTCATATTTTTCCTGTTTTTCTTCTTCTACTTTTTCATCAACTTTTGCCAATATTTTATCTTCTATTTCCTGCTGTATCAGTTTATTAGTTTTTTCTTTCTCATTACCATCAAATCCTTTAGCTTTTGGCCCCATTTTTTCTTCTAATAACCCTTTATCTAATTCTATATTTTTTTCTTCTTTTTCTTTCGCTATTTCTTCTTTTTCCTGCTTTTTCACATTTTCAGCTTTTTCTTCAATTACCTCATTTTTTTTCATTTTTTCTTCTTCTTCTTTTTCATTTTCTTTTTCATTTGTTTTTTCTTGTTCATTTGGCTTTTCATACACCTCTATTTCCTTTTCTTCCATTTTTTTCTTCATGGCCTTTCTTATATCCTTATTGGAATCATCAATTTTTTGTGCGTTTTCCTCAAATTTATTGATTTCCACACTTCGGGTCTCCAAAAAATGCTGTTTTTCTTTAGTTTTCTCTTGTAATTCTGTTGGAATTGACATAGCTTTCTTGTGTTTTTCTGGGATTTGTTCTTCGAAATCTATTAAATTATTGACAATCAGCTTTTCATTTCTTAATAACGAGCTTTTTCCTTTGTTCGAAGGAGTCTCGAAAGCAAATTTTTCTTGAGTTTTCTCTTCATCATTGGCAGAAGAATGAGCTATTGAAAATTCAATAGTCTTTTTGTGTGGGACTGGATCTTCAGAGAACTTTCGTATACTATCAAAAGAAAGATTCTTAAAGAGAGTCTGATGAATTTCAGGAGAATTTTCTATTTTTTTCTGAATTTCTAGAGAATCTTCAATGCTTTTCTGAATTTCTGGAGAATCTTCAATATTTTCATGAACTTCTGAAGAATGTTCAATATTTTCATGAACTTCTGAAGAATTTTCAATGTTTTTCTGAATTTCTGGAGAATCTTCAATATTTTTCTGAATTTCTGAGGAAAATTCAATGTTTTTCTGAATTTCTGAAGAAACTTCAAATTTCTCAACTTCTGAAGAAAGTTCAATGTTTTTCTGAATTTCTGAAGAAACTTCAAATTTCTCAATTTCTATTTTTTTCTTAATTTCTGATGAAACTGAAACTTGGATTTCTGAAGAAAATTCAAATTTATGAATTTCTGAAGAAACATCAATGTTTTTCTGAATATCATCCGAAGAAAATTTTTCTGAAAAAACTTCAATTTTTTCCTGAACTTCTGAAGATTCTTCAATGTTTTTATGAATTTCAGAAGTAACTTCCATGTTTTTTTCCTGTAAAACAACGGTCTCTTTTTTATCAAAAGGAACGTTTTGATAATTATTAGATGAATTTCTTGTTTCCTCTTCAATAATAAGCACTTTTTGCTCATTTTTGTCGTCTCTCTCATTAAAAATTATGGTTTTTTCATCTAAAAAAGTGTTTTTATGTTTTTCTTCTTCTTGAACGTATTTTTCTTCTTCTTGAAAAGTGATTATTTCATTTTTTTCTTCAAAAATTCTTTCGTTTTCATTAAACAAAACACTTTTTTTCTCATGGAAAATCACTTTTGGTTGATGATTCTCAGTTTTTTCTCTTTCTTCGACGATTAAATTCTCATTTGTTTTTTCTAGAATCTCTTCTTTGATATCTTTCTCTAAAATCTCAGTTTTTATTTCAATTTTCCCACTGTTTTCTCTCTCAATCTCTTCATTTAATCTCTCAATCTCTTCATTTGTACGAAAAATCTCTTCATTTTTTTGAATAATCTCTTTATTTCTCTCTAAAATCTCTTCTTCAGTTTTTTCTTTCGCCAAAATAACTTCTTCATTTTTCTCAATAACCTCCTCATTTTTTCTATTAATCTCTTCGGTTTTTCCTATAAGCACTTCTTTTTTTACTTGAATCTCTTCATCTTTTCCCCTGATCTCTTCACTTTTTCCTACAATCTCTTCACTTTTCTCTCTATTCACTTCATCATTTACTTGAATTTCTTCACTTTTTCTCTGAATTTCTTCTTCTTTCCATATAATCTCTTCACTTTTCCCGAGAATAACTTCTTGATTTACTTGAATTTCTTCACTTTTTTGCTGAATTTCTTCTCCGTTCTCTTCAAATCCAATCTGTTCTTCTTTAATTTGAATTTCTTCACATTTCCCTATAATTTCTTCTTGTTTAATTTGAATTTCTTCTCTTTTTCCTTCTTTTTCTATACAAATGACTTCTCTTTTAACAATCGGACTTTCTACCTCATCTGTTTCATCAATACTCATTTTTTTGTTCCCTCCACTCTTTTCTCTCACCTGCCTTTCAGTAAACTCTATTGAAGATTCTGGTCTTTCTTGTCTTCTTCCCATTAAATCTTCCTTGAGTTTCTCCTTATCACAACTGGCAATCTTCCTTAAAATATCTTCTATAGGCACTTTTCCATCTAATTCAACAGTGAATTTCCTTTTGTCCTCTTTGAATAATTTCGTTTTCTTCCCACCCCATGTCTTATTTCTGCTTTTTTCCCCAGGTTCTAGCATATTAGCAGCCATAATACGATCTAATTTCTCATTAATAATCCTTACTTCTCTCGCAATCAACAGATAATATGTTGCGGTTATATTATTATGCTTATTTTCGCGTATTGCCTTTAAAAGGTCACTTCTTTTTACTTCCATCATCTCTGCAACTTTTTCATTCAAATCATTATCGTAAACTCCTTTAATTTCTTTCACTCTGATCATTCTCTCATCTTTTAACCCTTTCATCCATTTATGACCTCGAATTTTTTCGATTCCCCATCGTTTTTCTGGATCGACGTTCAACACTTTTTCTAATAAATCCTTAACTTCTTCAGATAAATGTATTGGAGTTTCATACTTCCCTGCAATTATTTTGCGATATAAATTAGAAGTATCTTGATCTTCAAAAGGCAAATAACCACAAATCATTGCAAAAAGCACGATTCCTGAGCTCCAAATATCAGCATTAAGACCTATATACCTCTTTCCAGCTATCATTTCAGGTGCGGCATAACAAGGGGAACCACAAGCAGTGTTTAAAAGCTCGTTTTTTGTTATATAAGCGTTCCCGAGACCGAAATCAGCGATTTTCAGGTTTTTGTAAGAATCTAATAAAAGATTTTCAGGTTTTAAGTCTCTGTGAACAATTTTTTGCGAATGAATGTATTCGATCCCAAAGAGAAGCTGATGATAGAAACCACAGGCTTCGTGCTCATCCAAACGAGATTTTGTTACTATATATTCGAATAGCTCACCACCGGCAGCGTATTCCATGATTAGATGAAGCTCTAAATCAGTTTCTAGAACCTGATTATTATAAAATTCAATAAATTGAAAGAAGAAAAAAAATGATATTATTTGTGTGAATTTTTAAAAGAAATGATCCTTTTTTATGTAAAAAATAATTAAAGGAACCAAATTTTGTGTGATTTTACCATAAGTTTTTATATTCACATTCAAATAAAATGACATTAGAAAGAAAAAAAAACATAATATTGTAATTAAGACGACTTCTTCTTTAATTTTCATGAAAAAAACCCAAATAAATGAATTACATCGTAAAGCTGTATAACATGTGGATGTCGCAATTTCTTGAGAATATGTATTTCTCTTGCAATTCTTTCAACATCAGCCTGATCCTTGATTTTATCCTTTTCCATGGTTTTAATCGCGACCCTCTCTCCAGTATGTATATGTGTGCCAAGACTGACTTTGCTAAAAGCACCTTCTCCAACGGTTTTCTCTATAATAAAACCTTTATAATAAGAGAAATATCACCTTTATTATATAAAGAACCTATGAGATAATTAGTTCCTACGAATTTCGTGCGTTTTTTTTTTAAATCATTCTGCGAATTATGCTTAGATTCATCAGAAAAAGCCTTCATTTCAGGTGGATTTAAATTGGGAACTGACATCTTGGAAAATTAATAAATTTTAACAACAAAACTTAAAAAAAACTCCCAAAAATTAAATTTTTAAATTGAATTTTTCATAAAAAAACCTTGAAATGTCGTCTATAAATGCTTGTTTCCTTTGTAAATTTCCCTTTAATTCACAAACCCGAATGCCTAAGCTTCTTCCTGATTGTGGGCATTCTCTTTGTTTACAATGTCTGTTGTCTTCTTTAAAACATGAATGTCCAGTATGTTCTGAAGGTTTTTCGCACAAAAACGTTCAGAATTTCCCGAATAATCTTCAGTTAATCACTCCTTTTTTGAAGAAAAGCGCAAGTTTTGAAGTGAAAAAACAAAGCAATGATAAAGAAAAACAGTTTTTTCATCAAGAAAAACAGTTTTTCCTTCAAGAAAAAAACTTTTTCGAAGAAAATCAATCGATTTATGAAGAAAATCCTTCGTTTTTCGAAGAAAAATTATCGTTAGAATCAGCGAAAACTTCAAAGAAAGAGATTCTTTGTCCGATTCACAAAAGAAAATTAGAGGCTTTTTGTCGTTTAGATAAAAAACCCATTTGTTTAAGCTGTTTATTGGAGAATCAGCATCGTTTTCATGTGGTAATACCTTTAAAAGACGCAATTCTTGAAGAAAAGTATAAAATCCTCGATTTTCTGAAAGAAAGCGATATTTTGAAAGAAACTCTTGAAAAACGGTATTTTTCGCAGTTACAAACAGCGAAACAAGCTTTAAAAGGCTCTTATGAGGATTCTCTTGAGAATTTAAGGGATTTCTTTAATAGAATCCATGCTTTTCTCAACGAAAAACAAAGCGAAATACAAGAGAAAATCCTTTTAGAGTTTCAAAAGGAAGAAAATCGAGTGAAAAGCCAAGAACAAAATGGGGTTTCTTTATTAAATTCATTAGAAGAATTTCGAACAGAGTATAATGAAATGAAAAAAGCTCCAGATTTAGAGCTTTTTCGATGGTCTTTAGAAAAAGAACCGTTGTTTCACAAGGTGAAAAACGGTTTACAAATGAATTTCCAAGAAAAACAACAGAATTTCTTGAAAAATGCTATGAAAAAAGGTCAGAAAATTTATGAAGAAATCGGACAAATTTTCAGGATAGAAGAGGCGAAATTATTAGAAAATCGGGGGTTTTTGGGGAAAGTGAAGCTAAAAGGTAAGGAAAATTGGGGAAATTATAAGAAGACTAGTGATAATGGCAGTAGAAGCAATATAAAGAACAAAGAAATGAGCTTTTTAATTGAAGAACAAAGGAAATTTCATTTGAAAATGGCAACTTTAACTTAAAATTTTAATAATTTTTTTTGTTTTTTGTTTAATTTTCAATATATTTAACAAGAGATTTCAGTTTATTTGCTGCAAAATCTACCCAATCTTCAGTATATTCATTCAAAGGGTTATCTTTATCTAATTCTTTCACGATTTTCTCCGATAAAAAATAGAAGAATCCTTCATCTAAAAGCGTTGGAACAGGACTCAAGTCTTTTCTGAACTGAAAAGCCGCAATTTCTATTGAAAACTGCAAAAGAATTCTTTTATAAAATAACATTTCTTCGAGAGTCATTTGAATTTCCTTTTGAATTTCTGATATAGCGTGAGTTTCAAACTGTGAATAACAGAGTGTTTTTCTGATAAAAAAGGATTCACACTTGAATTTATGTTCAGGTTTTTCATTTGGAATAAACATCATTTCGCATTCCTTTGAGAAAATTGTGAGTTTTTTCGAACTTTCCGTGATTAGACTTACTGCTAAATTGATCAAATCACATGAGAATCTATTTAACATAAAGCCATTTTCTATATTTTTTTTCGATTCTTCGGGGTTGAGACTATCATCAGGTTGAAAACTCGCTGGGATTTCAAGATTAAGCTCTTCGGTTTTGAGACTATCATCAGCTTGAAAACTCGCTGGGATTTTTTCTTCGGTTTTGAGACTATCATCAGATTGAAAACTCGCTGGGATTTTAAGATTAAGCTCTATTGTTATATAAGCAAGTCCTTTTTCTGTTTTTTTTGTGTAAGAAAAATAATGAAGATCATCCAGTAAATTTTGCATCGAAAGATCGATAAAATTCGGTAAAAGTGCCTCTGAGAAACTGTGATAATCCGAAATATCGTGGGGAATTCCGATTTCATAGGGATCTTTTTGGAAATTCAAAAGGTATTTGGGGTCTGGAATAATGAAAAAAAGGGAAAAGAACGAAGGGAGCGGATTGAGTTTATCAGCTAAATGAAAAAAATCAAGGGATTTGGAATAAAAATGATCTTTGTTAAATTGAGTGGAGAGCATTTTGCAATAAAATTTCTTGAAACAATTTTTTTGGGGGTGAGAGACAAAAACTCTATTATAAATTATAAATTCTTTAAAATTTTTGTATTGATACGATTTTTTTTAAAAAAATTTTTAAAAAAGAAAAATATTTTTAGGAAATTTTAAATTAAATTTATGAAAGGTCATAGAAATAATAATAAAGAAAAAGTTTTCCTATAGAATTTATTGATTAATTTATATTTTCATATGAATTTATCGATGAAGACAGTCAGTCCCAAAGAAAAAAATTCAAATTTCGAATACTATTTCTAAAAATAGTTTCATATTATTTAAATAAAAGAAGATTTCCGAAATTATTTAGAAATAGAAACCCTTGAAAGTATTTTTTTCTTTGCATTTTGCTAAATTATTTGTAAATAGAAATTCTTGAGAAAGATGGGAATCAGAAAGGCTATTTTATTCCATTTTATTTTTTTATATTTGAATTTATTAAGACTTATTAATAAACAAAATTGTTTTTTTCAGGTTTCTTTTTAAGCTTCAAATGACTTTTTAGCAGAAAAATCTCTTTTTCTAATTGAATTTTGCTCGATTTCAATCTTTGAAGGTCTTCTCTTAACATCCTTATCTCTAATCCATATTTAAGCTCGCTGAACCCTATGTTTTCTTCAATATTTTCATTATTTTTCTTTTGTTTTATATTGCTGAAAGCAGAAAAATCCCTTTGTTTTTTTCCAGAATTTTCTAAAGGAAAACCTCTAACAGTGGATTTTTCTTCAGAAACACCTTCTTTTTCTCCAAAAAACCTTTTTTTTTCTTCTGAAAAGCTCTTTCCTATGTTTTTTCCTTCATAAAACTCTTCATTTTTATCGATTCCCTTAAGTTTTTCTCTAAATTCCTCTAATTCCTTTTCAAGTTCTTTCTCATTTTTAAACCCTTGATTTTCCTTTTGTTTTTTTCTTTTGGTGCTTCTAATATCATCATAATCTTCTTTTCCTTCTATTACCCCACTTTCTTTCAGTTGAGACCTCATTTTCTCTTCCATTTTGTCCAATAACCTGTTGGTTTGAAAGACATTTGACTCCATAATCTCGAATTTCGGGCTTTCCATTTTTTAATAAATTATTAAAAAAAATCTAGAAAATTAACAGAAGAAAAAAAAAATGTCCATTGAAATCCACAAATCTGATGTAATTCGCTTAATCCTGCAATTTTTCAAAGAAAATGGTCTTTTTTCTTCATTTCAAGCCCTTCAAGCAGAATCTTCAATAACTCTGAATCTAATCGAAAATAAAGAAGCTTTTTTCTCAGATATTCGTAATGGCCGCTGGGATCAGGTTCTTAAATCAATATCTCCTTTGAAACTGCCTTCTTATAAGCTAATGGCCCTTTACGAGCAAATAATCTATGAGCTT
>JFJP01024130.1_pt1 | contig 11119 bp, 8 predicted proteins | sample 431651 | NCBI WGS metagenome assembly JFJP01 (sample SAMN02602958, study PRJNA72255) | Microbial mat metagenome, whole genome shotgun sequencing project. | biome: fresh water; feature: sink hole; material: water; isolation source: purple microbial (photo- and chemosynthetic) mats found in... | reverse complement strand
GTGTCATGCCAAAATGGGCTTGGGTGAGTTCTTGTAGGGTTGTTTTATGGTCTCTAAAAATGGCATCCATATCGATTTTAGGATACGCTTCTTCCATTAAAGCTATCGCCAAAGCACGCGCTTTTTCAAGCCCCGCTTCCAAGTAGAGTGCGCCGATAATGGCTTCAAACGCATTGGAGAGCAAAGACGATTTTTCTCTCCCACTGTTGTTTTCCTCTGCCAAAGAGATGTATATATGCTCGCCCAAATGCAGCAATCGTCCTAGTTTTTCAAAACTTTTTTCATTGACCAACGAGGCGCGAAGTTTGGAGAGTTCGCCTTCCGCAACACCTTTAAACTCATGGTAGAGGTATTCTCCCACGATCAAATCCAACACCGCGTCGCCCAAAAACTCTAAACGTTCATTGTTGTAGGGTTGTTTGGAGTAAGGCATCGAGTGCTTTGTACATTTAACTCTCCTTTAGTTTTGTTGCTTCAACTTTTGCGATAGCATCGCAGCGTTCATTTTCAGGATGCCCATCATGCCCGCGCACCCAGACCCCTTTGACTTTGTGGATGCGAGAAGCTTCTATATACGCTCTCCACAATTCAGGATTTTTTACTTTGGCAAATCCTTTTTTAATCCAACCGCCCAACCACTCGTTGATGCCCTTGACCACATAACTCGAATCGCTCACCAGCGTCACATCGCATGGCTCCCTCAACGCTTCTAAGCCTTTGATGACGGCTAGGAGTTCCATCTGATTGTTCGTGGCATCTCTTTGCCCACCGCTGATGATTTTTTCGCTCTCGCCATACCTTAAAATAGCGCAATACCCTCCAAATCCGGGATTGCCCAGCGAAGAGCCGTCACAGAAAAGAGTTATTTTCTTCATCACTCTCTTTCGTGATCGCTGTTTGAATCGCCGCAGTGTTGATGCTTTGGCAATGCGGACAGCGGTAAAAATGAATCGGTAAAACCTGCTTGCACTCCATGCACACATACTCAAAACTTAGCGTTGCTTTGTTTAAAGGATTTGCAGCCAACTGCCCCAAGACGTCAAGCGCGAATACGCCTTCTTCTATGCGCTCATAGGGAATTTGCCCCTTAGCCATCGCGATTTGTCTCACGATAGGATGCTCACTTTCCAAGGCACTATTGGCGTACCACAGCGTATCAATCATCTGTTCAAAGGGTAAGGTTTCGATCAAAGAAGGGCTTACGGGCACTGCGTATTCTCCCATCAGTTCAAACAAACGACGCTTCAAAAAAGGCTCTTTTTCGCATAAGAGTTTGAGTTTGTCTATCTTTTGTGTTACGCCCAAGGTCTCGTCTTTGCTGATCGCTAAGAAGCGAAGGAAATGGCGTTGCAACTTTACTTTCGCCCCTAATTCCTCAAGTGAGTCTAGCACTTCATCGGCTTTATCAAACTCTTGCAGCTGTTCATAGGCGACGGTTAAGTATTTTAACGACTCTTCATTGCGGGGGTGAAGGCGCAAAGATTCTAAAAACACTTCCGCACTTCGGCGCAAAAAACCTGCTTTAAAATAGGTCTTGCCCAACGTCGAGAGAAGGTACTGCTTTTCATCACGGCCCTTGACACGTTTGAGCGCAACCAAGTAAATCGTAATGGCCTTTTCATAATCCCCACTCTTCCCATACGCATGGGCTAACAGAGCCAAGGATTCTAGAGGAATAGACGCATCTTCTAGGAGCTTTTTATATTCGCTTTCATCGGTAACGATTTCAAATTTTTTAACAAATTTTTCAATGCTTTGCTTCTCATCTTTACTCTTAAACACCCCCCACCAATAGTTGGCAAACGAGATGACAAAGACAATCGCACAGAGAATGATAATGCCAAAAAGAGGGTCACGGTAGGCTATAAAAAAATTATCCACAGACTTCACCTTTGCGTTTTTCATAAAGTGCTTTATTATAGCAAACTTGTTATAATTTCTCCATGATAGAAAAATCCTCCATAGAAACACTCAAACAGCGCCTCGATATCGTGGAAGTGGTGGGCTCGTATGTTGAGCTCAAAAAAAATGGTGCCAACTACAAGTGCATCTGCCCTTTTCACAATGACACCAGCCCTAGCCTCGTGGTGAGTCCTTCCAAGCAAATTTACCACTGTTTTGCCTGTGGTGCGGGAGGCGATAGTATCAAATTCGTCATGGAATATGAAAAACTCTCCTACCCCGAAACCATTGAAAAACTAGCCCGCATGAGCAATTTTTCGCTCTCCTACACCACCACAGATGGAATCAAAAAAGAGGAGAGCCGACTGATGGAAAACCTCAATCTTTTTTACATCAAGCACCTCGATACCCATCTACATGTAAGCGATTATTTGCACCAACGAGGCATCTCTGAAGCCTCGCGTGAAAAGTTTGGTTTGGGCTATGCGCCCTCCTCACAAGGAACGCTTGATTTTTTACGCTCGCATGGGCATGTGATGAGTGAAGCCATCGAGTACGGTGTGGCAGGTATCGGCGAGAGTGGTGGTGCGTATGCGCGATTTATCGAGCGTTTGACCTTTCCCATCCACACGCCCAATGGCAAAATCGTGGGTTTTGGTGGCCGAACGCTCTCCAACCATCCCGCCAAGTACGTCAATTCTCCTCAAACCAAATACTTTAACAAATCCCAACTGCTCTATGGCTACCATTTGGCCAAAGAGAGTATCTTTAAACGCCACATGATTATTGTCACCGAGGGTTATTTGGATGTGATTATGTTGCACCAAGCAGGCTTTACCCAAGCCGTGGCCACCCTTGGAACGGCCCTGACGCATGAGCATATCCCTTTCATCACACGGGGCGATCCTGAGGTTATCGTGGCGTATGATGGCGATAACGCAGGTGTTGCGGCCGCCCTTAAAGCCTCGATGCTGCTCTCCCAGCATGGCATCAGAGGCGGTGTGGTCCTTTTTGGGGGTGGCATGGACCCCGCCGACATGGTGCAAAATGGCTTAAGCATGGAACTTGAACGCCTCTTCCACGCTCCTCAGCCTTTTATCGAATTTGCCATCGAGCGGATTGTGAAAAAGTACCCTCAACACGACCCTTTGGCCAAACAAAGTGCGCTTGAAGAAGCCATGACGTATCTGAAAACCCTACCCCAATCCTTGCAAGAAAGCTACACAGGGCTGGTGTCAAGTACGCTCAACATCAACCAAAATCTAATCAAAGTTCAGACCCATAAACCCAAGCGCCTCGATAAAAAAGAGCGTAGTTTTGAAGACATGCTGGAACTCACCATCATCAAAACCGTGTTAAACGAACCCAGCCTTATAGACACAGTGCTCGACACCATCGATATCGCGATGTTTAAAAACCACGGTGAAGAGTTTGGACTTTTGCTCAAAAATGAGTTTGAACACCCAAAGCTGCGCCGCATCGTGATGTGGGACGATATTAAAGTGTACGACGAAAGTGAACTTATCGCTTCCATGGTCGGATTTTTGCACAGCTACTATTTTGAGGCCTTCCAAACCATCAAATCGGCCAAAAACCTCAGTTACGAGAAAAAACAATTTTTGATTCGTAAAATTCAAGAAAAACTGCACACCCTCAAAAAAGGGGAACTTGTATTAGGCGAATATTTAAAGGATGTAACGATGAGCACACGGGAAAAAATGGTTTTTTTGGTGGTGGATGATTCTAAAATTTCGCGCAAATGGCTCATTGAAATGATTCCACCCAAAATTGCAGCGCAGACAACCATCATCGAAGGCAAAGACGGCGAAGAGGCCATTGCACTCTACCAAGAGCACAGACCCGATATCGTTTTTCTCGACATCACCATGCCCATTATCGATGGGATAGAAGCCCTCAAGCGCATTATAGCGCTCCATCCAGAAGCCATCGTTGTTATGGTTTCAGCCGACCGTCAAAAATCAACCCACAGTACCGTGTTAGCCCTTGGTGCCAAAGCGGTGCTGTCTAAACCCGTTGATGGCAATGACTTTCGTGCCACACTGCTCTCTTTGGTTTCCTAAGATGGCAGCCTTTACGTTCAATGCCAACCAAGAAGACACCTTAAAAGAACTCATCAACGTCTCTTTTGGCGTAGCCGCCTCCTTGATCGGCGACTTGCTTGAAAGCCATGCAAAACTACACATCCCAGAAATCTCGACCATTGCCATTCAAGATTTTGATGCAAAAATCATAGAACTGCTGGGGATCGAAGAGCAATTCTACCTCACCAAACAGAGGTTTATAGGCTCTTTTAACGGTGAAGTTATTTTTATATTTACCCCGACATGTGCCACGTCGTTTTGCAACCTTCTTTTAAAAAGTGACGAGCGCCTCAGCGAAAGCGATACCAAGTCCTCCATCCTAGAACTCACCAACATCATCACCTCTGCATGCATCAGTCAGTTGTGTGAACTCATCAACGGCCAAACGGTCTTTCAAGTCCCCTCCATCGAAAAGCGCGAGCGTGATTTTTTAGACGACTATGAAAAAATTGTGGGGTATGACAACGTTATCGTGATTAAAACAGCCCTTGATATTGAACAAAAAAATATTTTGGGACACATGTTTATCTTACTCAACAACCGTATGCTAGAGCATTTGCAATACATCATGGAAGGACTTTAATTCATGATTCTCTGTGATCACATCATTGATTCTATGAACGTTGGCATTATCACCATTGATGAGGGCTTGCACGTTTTGTATATGAACAAATGGTTTGCGTTGCATGCACAGCTTGATGAACATGCCGCCATAGGCAAAGCCTTGCCTGAACTCTTCACCCTTACAAATGAGCATTTGGTTGCGCTAAAAAGGCACATCAAAACAACACTTGTCTTGAAAACGCCCTCTTTTTTTACGGCCGATTCCAACGGCTATCTTTTTCCCATGAAGCACTCCATCACCACCAAATCGGTTTTTGAGTACATGCAACAAGACATTACCATCGTTCCTTACGACAGTGCGCACAAGCAAGTGACACTGTTGATTTACGATCAAACGGTTTTGATGGAAGAAAAAAACAAATGCCACAAAGAGAGCCTTGCGCTCTCAAAAACCATCGCTATGGCGAATGAAACCATCAAAAAACTTGAAAATGCCAAAACCAAACTGGTCAAACAACAAGAAATTATTTACAAACAAGCCCACTACGATAGCCTAACGGGCCTTGCCAACCGAACACTCCTGCATCAACGCCTTCAACTCCTCGTCGAGGAAGGGTTTGCTGAGGGCAAAAAATTTGGCGTACTCTTTTTAGACTTAGACCGTTTTAAAAAAATAAACGACACCCTCGGGCACGATGTGGGCGATGCATTGCTGGTTAAAATTGGAAAAATTTTACTCTCGTGCACGCGAAAAACCGATACCGTAGGACGTCTTGGTGGGGATGAGTTTCTTGTGTTGATCGACGCGATTGAAGACGAAGAAACACTGATTCGTATTGCTCAAAAAATTATTGATGCCATCCGTGAGCCTTTGGACATTAAAGAAATGCCTTTACATGTAACCACCAGCATCGGGATAAGTTTTTTCCCCGAACACGGGGCTGATTTTAACGAACTCACTAAAAACGCTGACATCGCTTTGTATGAAGCCAAAGCAGCGGGCAGAAACGATTATAAAGTGTTTAAAGAATAGACTTCTTGCAAAACTCATTTTGTAAGAAGTCTAATAATCCCTAAAAGGCACATCCCATGAGCGAATCCCTTACGCGGCTGTCACAGCTTTGTGAAACCTACTCGATTTTGTACGTTGAAGACGATGCCAACACCCAAGAAGAAGTGGCGCGCACCTTGCGTCGTATTTTTCGCGTGGTCCATCTTGGCCAAAATGGTGCCCATGGCTTAACGCTTTTCAAACAGCATTCTCCCACGATTGTGATCACCGACATCCAAATGCCTGAAAAAAATGGTTTAGATATGGCCAAAGAGATCAAGGCACTTTCGCCCCAAACCCCGATTATTATCACCACAGCTTTTAACGATGAGCTCTTTTTTATCAAAGCCATTGAAGCGAGTATCGATGCTTTTTTACTGAAGCCCATCGATAAAGAAAAACTCTATGATGCTCTGTTAAAAGTTGTGACGCACCTTCGCTACCTTGAACAGGCTAAAGAGCGTGAACACCTTAAAATGATAGATAAGATCAATCATGCATCCGAAGCATCCATCAAAAACCTTGCCGATGTCTTCCCGTTTCCTGCTTTGTTTTACCAAAAAGGCACGCTTGTCTTTGTCAACACCACCGCAAGCACGACCTTAAGCTCTTTGCAAATCAAAGACTACGAGAGTGAAGATACGTTTATCCGCACCTTTGGCCTGAGTGCCAACACCAAACAGAAAATCAAACTTCCCACCTCGCAAGGCCTTCATAAAATCTTTTGGGTCTATCCCAATTCCTTGCGCATGGGTAACGACGAGAGCGTGATTCAAGCCTATATTTTTGTTGATATCACCTTACTTGAGTATCACAAACTCAAACTCAGCAACTATGCACTGTTTATGCACCAAGGCCCAAGGCACACAAAAGAGGCATCCTTTGTGGACACAGACATACTCTCATACCCACTACCCAAAGCCCAATCATCCCAAAAAACCGCCTCAACCGATACCATCTTGCATGCGGATGATAAAGAAATTTTACGTAAAACATACCATCATGCCATCAGTGCAAAGGACTATATTGAAGAAATTGGTGATGATTGTAGCCATGAATTAGAAGAGCTTAATGACGCCAAAGATGAACTCAAAAATCTCCTTTATCTCTTACAAGAACGAAGGGAGGAGGCCCTGCTGATTCCTATTGCAGGCATCATGTTACGCTATGCCATTGCAATGGAAGCCTTGTTTGAGTTTAAAGATTTAGGCTATGCCCTGAGGAGTATTTCGCGCCTTCTTTCCGATTTGGATGCCGAAACTAAGGCGTACGATATTGGGAAACTTGTGGTCTTTTTAAACTCCATCGCCGATGACCTCAGCACATGGTACCACACGATTTTTATCCATCAAGACACCCAAAACATTCATTACCTTGACAGCTCTTTGCTGAGCTCATGCCTCCAAATGGAAGCAACGTTTACAGGGGCATATGAAGATTCATTGGGGGATGATTTGGAGTTATTCTAAGATGCATTGCGCATGAAAACGAATCCAAAAACGGGCACCCTCTTCCGTGTTTTCGACACTGAGTGTTCCGCCCATGTTCTTTTCAATAATCAGCTTTGACATGTACAACCCAATTCCCGTTCCCTTGCCCTGCTCTTTTGTCGTAAAGTAGGGCTCAAAAATGCGCTCGATGATCTCTTCTGGAATACCCCCTGCATTGTCTTCGATGCAGATGCTGTGCTTAAAAAACCCTATCTTGATGCGTTTGTCCCCTGCTTGATGTTCCACGAGCGCATCTTTGGCATTGTTTAAGATGTTCAATAAGGTTTGTTGAAACTCCCCCTTCAGGCTAAAAAGCATGATATCGTCTCCGTGAATGTCCACCGCTATGGTGTGTGTTTTAAGCTGTGCTTCTTGCAAAGAAAGGGTTTCAGCAATGGCTTCACGCACCGAGAAGCTTTGTTTTTCCTTGTCTGTGCGAAAAAAATTACGAAAATCATCAATGGTTTTACTCATAAAAACAATCGTTTGTCTGTTTTTTGCAATAAAGGATTGGATAAACTCCCTATCGATTAAGCTATCTTCAAAATCATCATCCAAATTTTGAATGTTCATACTCAGTGCATTGAGCGGTTGCCTCCACTGATGAGCGATAGCCCCAATCATCTCTCCCATGGCGGCCAATTTAGACTGTTGGTGCAAAAGCGCTTCTTGCTCTTCTAGCTTTTTCATCACCGATATTTTTTCGCGCACCTGATGGTCAACTTCTTCTAAAAGATAATGGTTCAGCTGCTGCAATTTAAGATGCGTTTTCACGCGTGCTCGTACCACCGTAGGGTTAAATGGCTTGATGATATAATCCACCGCACCCATCTCAAAACCGATGGCCTCATCCTCCGCAGAGTCTTTCGCGGTCACAAAGATAACAGGAATAGCCGCCGTGCTTGGATGCTGCTTTAACGCTTTACATGTAGCGATTCCATCCATCCCCGGCATTAAAATATCGAGTAAAATAAGATCTGGTTTGCTCTGCAATGCTGTTTTTAGCGCCATCTCTCCCGTGATGGCAACTTTGACGTGACACAAATCTTTTAAAAGGGAGGAGAGGGTGTGAATGTTTGAGGCGGCATCATCAACGATCAGCACCAAGGGTATGTTTCTTACCATGTTTTCGCCTCAAACAACTGACTATGCCATGGGCTCATAAGGCTTAAAGCCTTGGTATAATCCAAGCTCAAAATAGCCTCATTCCACGCGTCCAATTCCTGCGAATCGACTTTCCCCCTCAGTGCCTTCACCAAAGGGGCTTGCTCGCTAGGCTCAATCAGCTCTGCTTCTTCAAGACGTTTTCGAAAATGTTCAAACACGCCGTACACTTCATCCTCATCGATGGCCTTTACCTCTTCGGTGGGCAGCAGCGCTAGTTCTGCTTTTAAACACCCCAAGGCTTCTTCGAGTTCATGAAGCAAGACTTCAGAAATTCCTTCTTGTTTTTTATAGCACCCATCGATGCGTGCACACGCCGCTGTTAAACGAAGGGCTCCTAGATTGCCGCTCACCCCTTTTAAGGTGTGGATACGTGAGGAAGCTTCGGGATGTGCCTCGCGAACCTCGTGTACGATGTGTGAAAACTCACCTTCAAGCTGAAGGGCAAACTGCTTTAAGAGCCTTTGAAATAAAACACGATCCCCTTCAAACACATCAAACACGTGCTGCGCTCCGATGGAAGGCTCGGGAACAAAAGGCTTTTTACCCAAAGATTTTTGACAAAAAAACTCAAGGAATTCATACAACCGTTTGGAGTTTAAAGGCTTAGACAAATGTTCATTCATTCCAGCTTCTAGCGCTTTTTTCTTATCCTCGGCCGCAGCAGCTGCCGTGAGTGCGATGATAGGGATGGTGGCATCCACTTTGCGAATCTCTTTCGTGGCTTCATAGCCTCCTTTGATGGGCATTTGGATGTCCATCAAAATCGCGTCATAGGTCTGTGGGTTTTGTAAAAAGATGTCTACACCTTCTTGCCCGTTGTTGGCCACATCCACCACCACTTCAACGCGCTCGAGCATCGCTTTGACCACTTCTTGGTTGATGAGGTTATCTTCGACAACCAGAATTCGCATCCCTTTAAGACTCTTTTGGCGTTGTTGGCTTGGCCCTTTGGTATCCAAAGATACCAGCCCCCACTCTTGCACCTCAACATCCAATTCCACGAAAAACCGCGAGCCTTTGTCTTCTTCGCTCGAAACCCCCACAACGCCGCCCATGGCCTCGGCTAAGCGTTTAGCGATACTCAGCCCCAGCCCCGTACCTCCAAACTTTCGGGTAATGGAAACATCGGATTGACTAAAAGGAACAAAAAGTTTACGAAGGCCCTCTTGGCTCATGCCAATGCCTGAATCTTCAATGCTAAAACGAAGCGTTGCTGAAGCATTCTTGCGTTTTACACAGTCCAAAGAGAGTGTCACTGCGCCTTGGGATGTAAATTTAAACGCATTGCTAAGAAAGTTAGTGAGTATTTGCGTGAGCTTTAATTCATCCGCCACAATGACACTAGGAACGCCCTCTTGAACCCTGATGGTAAAGTTGATTTCTTTTTTTAAGGCACTTTCTTCAAACATATTGTGCAAGTAGCTGAGCAAATGATTGAGATGCACAGGGGCTGTTTCCAGTTCTATTTTTCCCGCCTCTATCTTCGAAAAATCCAAAATGTCATTGATGATGCCTAAAAGCATGGACGATGAACCGATAATTTTTTCAAGATAGTTGGTCTGTTTCGCCTCCAAAGGCGTATCGCCTAAAAGCTCACTCAAGCCCAAAATCGCATTCAAGGGTGTGCGGATTTCATGGCTCATGTTGGATAAAAAATTAGACTTAGCAAGGCTTGCCATCTCCGCTTGTGCGGCAAAGTCATTGGCTTTAATGGTGGCAATTTCAAGCTCAGCGTACGCCTTTAGCAGTGCATCATTCGCGCGTTTTTGCTCTGTCGTGTCATGGGCAAAGGCTAAAAATTGTCCATCGGAGAGCTTGACAGGGGTTACAGACCAATCACGAAAAACACCATCTTTACGTTTGTATTGCATTTGAGAGCTTTTTACAATGCCCTCTTTTTCCAAAGCTTTGAAATGTTTCCAAACCTTAACAAGGTCTTTATGCGGAACCAAATCTGCAATACTCATACCCAAAAGCTCTTCTGAGCTATACCCACTTAGTGTTTCGGCCATGGTGTTAACGTCTAAAAAAGCACTGTTCCCGTCTATAATAAAAATAGCATACGGGGCATTATGAATATAGCTTTTAAACTTTTGTTCATTTTGAAGAATGGATGCTTCAGCTTTCTTGCGCTCCGTGATTTCATTGATCATGGCACACACAAAAGTGTTTTTCGCCTGCTGTTTCGATGTGTTCTTCAGCCTCTATCAAAGATGCATCACGTATGACGGTTTGGTCGTTTTGCATAAAGTGACCCGCAATGGTTTCGGGGAAAAGGTCCTTATCGGTTTTGCCAAGCACGCACTCCGCGCTAAGCCCTGTCATATCATTCCATGCAGAATTGACCAGTTTGTAGACACCTTGTGTGTCTTTGATTGCAATGAGCGTGTTCGTGTTATCCATAAACGCCTGAAGCAAACGATGCTGATAGTCGATCTGTGCACGGACCTCTTTGTCCTGCGTTTTATCGATGTGCACGCCTACAATTCGTTTGGGCTTTCCATCCGCACACAGTTCGATAGCCTTACCTCGCCCCTCAACCCACCGATAACTTCCATCCTTTTGCCTGAGCTGAAATTCAACGCAAAACATACCCCCATTGCGGATTTGGCTCATCACTGCTTCTTGCTTTTCCATGATAGAATCAGGATGCAAAAGCTCAAGCCATGTACTAAAGCTTAAACGAAACGCATTAGGCTCATACCCTAACATCGCATAGCAATTCGTATCCCATGTGACCGTATCGTTTAGCAAATCCCACTCCCAAAGACCTATCTCGCTGGCTTCGACGATAACTTCGATACGTTCCTTTGCGACTTTTAAATTTTCAAGCGCACTTCGCT
>JFJP01002347.1_pt1 | contig 11119 bp, 11 predicted proteins | sample 431651 | NCBI WGS metagenome assembly JFJP01 (sample SAMN02602958, study PRJNA72255) | Microbial mat metagenome, whole genome shotgun sequencing project. | biome: fresh water; feature: sink hole; material: water; isolation source: purple microbial (photo- and chemosynthetic) mats found in... | reverse complement strand
CAAGGGCCTCATCGACATCTCGATCGGCACCGGGCTGCTCGGAGGTCTCGGCGTGGCGGCGTTCTTCATTTGGATCGAGACGCTGATGAAGGGCTTCACGCTGCGGGGGTTCTCCACCGCGAGCTTCGGGCTGGGAGTCGGGCTGTTCTGCGCGTGGCTGCTCACGCGGGTGGAAATTTCAAACCTGCTGGAGCTGGCGCTGCGGGGAAAACTCCGGGATGACCCCGGAGTCTCCGGCGTGGAGTTGGACGTGCTGCGCCTGACGGTGAACGTCACCTTGTTCGCCAGTCTCGGATTCCTTGGTGCCGTGCTGGCCTTGCGCAGCAACCGCGACGATTTCGCCTTCATCATTCCTTACGTGCGATTTCGCCAGGACGCCTCGTCCGGCCAACCGGTGGTGTTGGACGCGGACGCCGTGATGGACGGGCGGGTGTTGCGGATTTTCCGCTCGGGCTTTCTCCACGGGCGGCTCATCGTACCGCGCTTCGTGCTCGATGACTTGCAGGCGAAGGTGGATGCGGGCAGCAACGCGGACCGCCACCGGGCGCAGCGGGGATTGGACTGCCTTGAGCAGATGCAGATGGCACCGGACGTCCAAATTTCCATCCACGACACCACGATCACCGGCGAGTCGGAGGTGCTTCACGGCCGCCTCATCGAGACCACCCGCCTGCTCGGTGCCCGGCTGATGACAGTGGACGAAAACCTCGCAAAAGTCGCGAAAATCCAAGGCTTGGACGTGCTCAACATCCACGACCTTGACGACGCGCTCAAGCCAACCATCGCCGTGGGCGAAAGAATCCGCATCGCGCTGGTCCGCACCGGGAAGGAAGACCACCAGGCGGTCGGCTACCTTCCGGACGGCACCATGATCGTCGTCAATCACGCCATCGCCAAAATGGGATCCACGGTTGACGCCATCGTGATCAGCACGCTGCAAACCACGAGCGGCATGATGGTGTTCGCGGAGCTCCACAAGGCGGGTTAGACCGCTTCGGAATCGACCGGATTTTCCAATCTCCACCGCGGTGCGTGGTTGGCCATCGGGATTTGAATTACCCCTTTTTGGCGATTTGCTTGCGGAAAAGCGGGATGAGTTCGGCGTCCATCCAGTCGAAGGCCGCTTGAAGTCCGTGCTCGCCGTAGAGCTTCCCGATGGAAGCTTCGACGCGGGTTGGATTTCCGAATGCGCTGAGGAAATCGTTGGAAGTCAGGCGGGTGAACCACTCGCCATCCATGGATTTGCGCTCCCGGAGGACATATTGACGGGCGAAAAGCGCGAGCACGGCGTCGCCGACCCATGCTGCTTCCCGTTCACTGCGGAGTTCTTCGTCTTTGCGGCTCACGCGGAGAGAATGCACGATCCTAGAATGGCCGCACGATTTTTTGCATCCGTTCCCGTTCGATGCGGTCGCGCAGCCGCGTTTCCGAGTCGACATCCCAGTAGCCGGGCTGGAGTTCGATGAAAACCGAGGAATACGGGAGTGCGGAGTTTGTGCGGATCACCAGCACGTCGAAGCTGCGGTTCGCATCCTCGATGAGGGTGAGCAGCGACTGCTGGTCCAGCTCGGTGGTCTCATGGCCGTGGAGGGAAACCTGGATCTGCTTGCGGAGTTCGTCGATGCCCGGAGCGAAGTCGTTTTCCACCGAGCGCAGTTCCCGCGGCAGGTAAATCTGGGGGCGGACGTTCTGGGTTTGCTCCAGCGTGTTGAGCACGTAGTCCAGCGCCTCCGGCACGCCCACCGAGGCGGTCACCTGGCGCATTCCCAGCCGGTTGTGGGCCGGAAACGACGCTTCCGCGATGACGATCCAGTTGCGGTAGCCAAGCTGGCCGGCCTGGCTGTCCACCGCACCCTGCCACGAATGGCCATTCTGCATGTCGACGCAGCCAAATGACATCAACGCCATTCCGAAAGCGAGCAGACCACGACAAAAATCCATGGATTTCCATAGGCTTTCGGCTCGGGACTGTCAACGGGTTGCCCGGACTCATTTCAATCCGGAATCCGTTGATTCTGTTAGTACCGCCAAATCGCTGGAAAGCGCCTTTGACGTCCGGGCCGGGAGGAAGCACATTGCGCGCGCCATGGCATTTGCCGATGTTTTCCCCGATCTTTTGAAGCGCCCCACCCCGTTGATGAGGCGGTTCCTGCAGCTCGTTTCCGAGGAAACGGGCGGTCCGCTGGAGGCGCTCGCCCGGCGGAGCCAGCAGCTCACGCGGCGGCATTTCGGCAAGACGATGCGGTTGTTCGCCCCGCTTTACGTGTCCAACGAGTGCGTGAACAACTGCAGCTACTGCGGATTCTCGCGCGACGCCGGGATTTTCCGCACCACGCTCACGGTGCCTCAGGTGGTGACCGAGGCGCGGCACCTCCACGGACTCGGCTTCCGGAACGTGCTGCTCGTCGCCGGCGAGCACCCGAAATTCGTCTCCGACGGCTACCTCCAGGACTGCCTCGACGCGCTCAAGCCGTTCATCCCCACCCTCGCGCTGGAAGTCGGGCCGATGGAGGACGATCAATACGCGGAAATCGTCGGCCACGGCGCGGAAGGACTGGTCGTCTATCAGGAGACTTACCACCTCGGGACCTATCGGCAGCTGCACACCGCCGGGCCGAAGAAGAACTTCAACTGGCGGCTCGATTGTCCGGAACGCGCTTACGCCGGCGGCTTCCGGCGCATCGGGATCGGTGCGTTGTTCGGGCTGGCGGACTGGCGGTTCGAGGCGCTCGCGCTCTGCGCCCACCTGGAGTATCTCTATCGGAATTGCTGGAAGGCGCAGTTCACCGTCGCCTTCCCGCGGATGCGGCCGTACGCCGGAAACTACGAATACCTGCCGGATCCTGAGTTGTATTTGCCGGACAAGGATTTCGTCCGCCTGATCGCGGTGTTCCGGCTGCTTTTCCCGCAGGTTGGCATCGTGGTTTCCACCCGCGAGCCCGGGCCGCTGCGGGATGCCATCGCCACGCTCGGTGTCACCCACATGTCCGCCGGGGCGCGCACCGAGCCGGGCGGCTACACCGGCGCGGGCGGCGACGACCTGCACCTCACCGTGAAGGGCCGCCGCGTCGAGCTGCAGGAAAAATCCGGCTGCGAGAAAGCCACCGAACAATTCCAGATCACCGACCACCGCAGCCCGGCCGAAGTCGCCGCCATGCTGCGCGCGCAGAACCTGGATCCGGTGTGGAAGGACTGGGACGAGTCGCTGCTCGCGCCGGTGTAGGGCTTTATTCCCTGGGTTGCGGCGTGGTGCTTCGGGCGGCGGCGAGGGCTTCCGCGACTTTGGTGGCGTTTTCTCCGGTGAGATTGAGCGACTGGAGCTGGCGGGTGAAAATTTCGAAGTCGATGGCGTTCAATCTAGACGGCTGCGAGAACTGACGGGTGTTGGTGGTGAAATGCTCGAGAGCGGTGATGATGAGTTTCGTCTGCTCGGCGGGGTCGCGGATCGCCCCGGCCAGTCCGGTTAGGCCGCTGAAGCCACGATAGGCGGAGTTGTTCGCCTGGTTTTCCAAATCCTCCGCCCGGACCTCGATGCCCTCCGGTAACAGGCTGGCGAAAATGGCGATGTCGCCCGGGTTGTTATAGCCCATCTGGTCGACCGCCTCTTTGAACAGTTCCTTTTCCCGGCCTTGTGACTGCGCGATGGCGCGCGACATCCAATCCCGCGCCGCGTCGGGATCGCCGTTTCGCGAATATTGGTTGGCGGCGGACAACTCGAGCGAGGCGCGCTCCTTGCCGGGCTCCATTTTCGCCAGCCACGCTTCCGCTTGCGCGCGGTCGGTGGTGAGGGCGTTGGTAAAAACGTTTTTGAAACCCCAGTCCTGCAGGCGGCCGTCTTTCGAGCGCTGATAGATCTCATCGATCATCTCCACCCGGTCGCCCTCGGGAAGTTCCCGGTAGCAGTTGGAAAGAATGTTTCCCTGCTGCTGCTGGGGAAGCGATTCCATGAAATCGAGAAGCGCCGTTTTCCCCAGCCGCGCCATCGCGGTGCCGATCCCGTAGGACGCCTGCCAGCCGGAATTCTGGCTGAAGGTGCTGTCGAGGATTCCCTCCCGATAGATGTCCGCCGCCTTCATCGGATCGTCCTTGGCGATGGTGCCGAGCACGGACGACAGAAGGTTGGCGGCGTTCTTCCGGGTCTTCGCCCAGGCCAGCGCCCGTTGCGGGTCTTTCGCCGCCATGGCGTTCATGATCGTGTTGAGGCCGCTGCCGCGCTTGCTGTCAGGATCGGCGGCGATCGCTTCCGCGGCCTGCTCCAGTTTGGAGACGGGCAGTTTTTCCAACAAGAGCTGGAGCTGATAGGCCTGCCGCGCGTGGGAGACGGGGCTCTGGGTGGGATCATGCTTCGAAAGCTGGAGCACGATTTTCGCCAGCTCGCTGTCGGTCAGATCCTGGGCCGGGCGTCCTTTGAGGATGCTGGCGAGCATCTCGTCGCCGGAGCTCTCGCGGGACGGCCGTTCCCGGGAAGTGGATTTCATCTGGCGCGGGTTGGCCGGCTGTTCCTGCGGATTTTCAACGCCGGCGGACGAGGCCCGGCTGCCGCCCGCCACGTAGCCGAGCCCGAGGCTGACGAGGCACGCACCCGCGATCCAATAGTGGCCCTGCTTCATTCCGCATGCTAGAGACGGGCTCCACTCCGTGGCAAGATGAAGATTCGGCGGGATTCTCCAAACCTCTAACCCTGCGGACCCGCTTCACACAACATCACCGGCGCTCCGGACGGATCCTTGACCAGGCAAAACCGCTGCCCCTTCCATCGATAGTCCATTCTCATTTCCTTCAGAATCACGCCGCCTGCTTCTACCACTTTCGCCACTCTTTCCTCAAAATCCCCGATGTCGATGTAGGGAAGCCATCCCCGCACCCAGTCCGGGAAGACCGCTTCATCGCAGATTCCCAGGACCTCGTCGCCGGAGTCGTTGTGGAGTGCATAGGACGTGTGGTCCGCATCCTCCGGGACCGGCTCTCGCGATAAGCCTAGCACTTCCGTGTAGAAGCGCGACACGCGGTCCGGGTCGTTTACGATCATGTCGATCCAATTGACCGTCCCCAGTTTCGGTGAAGGTCGCACGGCGGTTGCACGATCCGGTCGTTTCGCCGCCGGATTCAGCAGGGCATACATGTGCGAGTCATGGGCGATGTCACCCACCTTCAGCCGCAGCTGTTGGAGACCTTCGTAAACGGCACCGGTGCTCTGCGCGACCTTCCGGCTGAAAGTGTTTCCATCAGCCACGACGATCTCCAACCGGTTCAATCCCACCGTTCCGAAACCGAAATCGCGCAACAGCAAAGCCGCCTGCCGCGCCGCGCCCTGGCCGAGCCGTGACGACCGCACCCAGTATCCCAGATTGCAAACCCCGTTGACGCGATTCACACCATTGAGGCCGCACGCACCGACGATGGATCCGTCCACCGGATCGACAACCAGCTGTTCGTAGGCCTCGCCGCGATCCCAGGAATCAACCGCATGCTCCACCCACTTCGCGGCATGCTCCCGCGAATAGTCCGGAGTCATCCATCCCATCCACTTGGCGATGTGTTCCCGGGATTCATCCGCGGCGGCATAGACTTCATCAATGTCTTCCAACTGATAGGGACGGATGTTGAACATATTCATGCGGTGAAATTGATCCACGCGAGAACTTCGGTAAATGAAGAATTTACCGACGGGCTACCGCTTCAGCTCATCCAGCTTTTTAACGGCATTTTCAAATGCATCCCGCTCACCGCCCGCCGGTAGATTCCCGACGTAGTCCCGCATGGCATCCTCGTCTTTCTGCTTCCAGGACTTCACGATTTCCTCGGCGTAACGGTGAGTGGTGAAAGCCATGTCGCCCTGCACCTGCATGTTCCGCAGATAGATGAGATCGTTGAAATTCCGGGCCGCGGCGGCGGGATCGATCATCGCCCAATAGCCGCTGAACCGCAGCGACCAATCCTGCTGGGCTCCGCCGCGCTTCATTTTCTTCAGGCGGTTCATGACCGCCACGGCGTCCGCATCGGCCCAGGTCTGGAGCAAGGCGTCACCGAAGGTATAAGAGTTTTCCATGCCGTAAATCCGGAGCTGCAGCGCTTCAAGGCGGTTGAATGTCCCCTGCGGATCTTCCTTCGCCAGTCTTTGTGCGACCTCCTTGAGCTCCGCCGGCGACTGCACGTCTCCGTTCAACAACGCCTGGGTGAGCTGGTCGTCCGTCATCATTTGGATTCGGTTTTTCAGAAACGCGCGGGTGCGCATCGGGCTTTTCCGCTCGGCGAAAAGAACATCAAACGCCTTGTTGATAGGCACGTCCTCGTTCATCGCGGTGGACTCCGCGGAAATCATCCGGCTGATGCTGACACCCACGGGTTCCGGCGGCCGGGGGGGTCTTTCTGTTCCTGTGATTTGCGAAGCCGTTGAGCCGGGTTGAGAGGGATTTGCCGTTTGAACCAGCAAGGCTCCTATCAGGACACCAAGAAACAGCGCCGCCGCGTAGATCAAGACCTTCACTTCGCGCCCTCCGTTTCCAGTTCAGCGCGCATGATGTCCGTCTTCGGGCCGGGCGATTGTCGGGACAGCCAGGTTTTCACCCCTGCCGCATCCATTTCGCTCCAGCGACGGACGAAAACCTTCAACGTTTTCTTCCCCTCAGGCGTGTCCGCGAAGCTATCGGGCAATTGCTCCGCCGCCTCCGACACCGCGGCGGGATTGCTCCAGCCGGAGCCCTTGACGGCACCTTCGTAAATCAGGATCCGCTGGCTGTCGTCCTTCGCGATCCTGAGCAGATCCGGCAGGTTTTTCGAGTAATTGACCATCGTGGCGAAGGCGAAGGTCCGGATGTTCTCGCTGGTCCAGTCGTCGGGGAATCCGCCGGAAATATCGCGGACCGGTTTGGCCTCGCCCGGGATCAGGGAAATACCTCCGCAGGTGACCGCCCACCAGTAGATCGCGTCGTTGCGGGCCTCTTGCCGCGCTTTTTCGTCCGTGATGTGGTTGGCGATCGCCAGCCCGTCAAAGCCGCGGATTTTCGCCACGTCCTTGGAGATTGCCTTGAGAAGCTTCCCCTTCACCTCCTCGTCCGGATAGGAAGCTACCCAATCGCCGGCGGCAAGCGCGTTGGTGCGCGACCAGAGTTTCGCCACCCGTTCGAACAACGGCCGGTCCGCCTCGGGCCAATCCTTCGCGACCCGGTCCACCAACAGCGCTGCTTCCTGGGGTTTTCGCTCGCACTGATAGGTGACGAATTCGGTGAGAAAGCCCCGGTCATCGTTCGACTTGTCCGCCAGCATGACCACCAGCGCGCCTTCGGGATCCTGGTTCAGCCACGTCACCATTACCGCCCGTCTTGCCTGATAGGAAAAATCCCCCGCTTCTTTCGCCCGCGCCAGCGCCGCCGCCGGATCGCGCTCCGCCCAACTTCCAAACAACGCGCCGACCACCTGCTCGAACCGCCGGTGATCCTTGGTGGCCACCAATATCTGGAAAACCTCCTCCAGATCCTTCTGAGGGACCAGGAACATGAGAGCCCTCAACCGGCTTTCCGCCAGCGGATCCGGTTTTTCCGCGCCGTCGTATTCGCTCACCGCCTGCCTCACCAGCTCCAGTGAGAAGCCCCGGTCGCGCTTGTCACGCAGCGCCGGTTCCGTCTCCGGTCCCGCTTCCGACCGCGCCTCCGCGCCGGCCGCCGCCGGGGTGACTGGATTTTCCCGCGTGACGATTCCCCACCCGTAGGCGAGCAGAACGCCGCTGGTAAGACTGATCGCGATTCCTGTTTTCATGGTAAGTAAAATGGCTGTTTTCCCCAATGTGCGCGCCGCGCTCTTCGCCCCCTCGTCGAGCGCCTGCCGCGTGATCGAATCCAAAAACGACGCCGCGACTCCCGCCTCCGCCCTCGCACTGACAAAATACGCGCCCAGTGCCACGGTCGAGACCGTCACGCCGCGGCTTCGCAACTTGTCCGCGAGTTTCTCCAGTGCCCGCACGCTGCGCTTCTGCCAGGCATCCGCCGTCCCGCCCAAGCGCTGTTCGATGGACTTGAACGTGTGGCCCTCCAGATAGTGCAGCGTCAGCACTTCCCGGTCCTTCTCGCCCATCGCGTTCAGGGACAGGTCCAGCTCCGGTGCGAAATCCGGCTCCTCCCGCGACGGTCCGTTCATCTGATAGGCCATGGTTTCACGCACCCTCCGGTGATGGGATTTCCGCCGTGCTTTTTTTGCTTCCAGAATGACGACCCGGTGCAGCCAGGCGCTCAGGCAACGGACTTCGCCGAGCTCGCCCGCCCGTCTAGCCAGGACGATCAACGCCTGCTGCAGGATGTCCTGCGCCTCCGCGCGGTCGCCACAGATCCGGTAAGCCGCCGCAAACGCCATCGCCTGATGCCGCCGCGTCAGCTCCGCGAACGAGGACTCATCGCTGCGGTGGACGAAATCGTCCAGCAACGACTGATCGGTCTTTTCGGAAGCGTTCGGCATTCATGAAACTAGTGCCACCCCCTGCGGAAAAACGGACAAAAAAGTGTAGGGAATTTTGGAACCGGCTTAGCTCCTTGAAAACGTGGGTAATTTCACTACGTTGCCCTCCTGTGACGACTCTCGTCCTGAATCTTGATGATCGCGTGAAGCTGCGGCTTGACGCCCGCGTTGAAAATCACGTGGAATGGCCTGAAACGCACGTCTCCGGCGAGGGCGCCAAAGACAACACGCGAGGCGCGTGTGCTCCCCATGGATGCTTCGCAGTCTCCCCAACCGTCACTTTTAATTTTACTAACCACTAGCCGCACATGACTACACCAGCACCTTCCGCTCCTGCGCGCGGCGGAGGCGGATCTGGAGGTCGTCCAGGACATTCATGAAGTAGATGTAGGCGTCGTGGGGACTTGGATAGGGCGTGAAATACTTGTGCACGCTGCCGTCGGTGCCGCCCTTGGTGGCCATCCAGTAGAAGTGGTCCGAGGTTTGCATTTTCGCCCAGGTGTCGGTGAGGTCCGGGTCATTGACGGCGAGGATTTCCTGTTCGAGGCGGTGGACCTTGGCGATGGCTTCCTGCTGCATGACATTGCCCATCCAGGCGGATAGATCGCGCTCGGCGTCGGCCCAGGAGGTGATGGAGCCGCAGTGGTATTCGCGGGACGCGCGGTAGAGTTCCACGGCTTCGGTGGGGGTGACCCATTGCAGGCCGGCCTCGATGAGCGCCTCGGGGATGGCTTCCCAGAATTTGTAAATCCCGGACTCGTCCCAGTGGTGCTCGCCGATGGTTTCGTAGTCCATGAAGAGGTTCACGACGTCGCCCTCGCACTCGGCGAGCCATTGGGCGAATTTTTCCGCGGTGAGCGGATGCTCGGGCCATGCGGGGTCGGAGAAGCGGAAGCCGATGTCGTCGGATAGAGGGATGTTCCGCAGCAGCGTCTTGATGCGCGCGGTGGCGGGTGCGCGGTAGAGGAAATTGGGCGAGCGGCCGTTGAGGTTCCTCTCGACGCCCTCGGCGATGATGCCGTCGAAGCCCATGGTCTCGGCCTTGGCGGCGATGGTGTCGTTGTAGATCAGCTCGGTATTGCGGAAGACGCGCGGCCTGACGGAGAAGACTTCCTCGAGTTTCTGCAAATGCATTTCCACCTGGCGGTCGAACTCCTTGTTGGAGTGCACGAAGGCGAGTGAGTGGTAGTAAGTCTCCGCGAGCAGCTCGACGCCGCCGGAGGCGACGAGTTCCTGGAACGACTCGAGCACGTCCGGTCGGTAGCGCTCCATTTGTTCGATGACGGTGCCGCTGATCGAAAGCGCGATGCGGAAGCGGCCATCGTTTTGGTCGATGAGCCGCTTGAAGATGCGGTTGGCGGGCAGGTAGCATTTTTCGGCGACCTTGCTGAGGATCCCGCGGTTCATCGCCTCGTCCTCATAGGCCGCGTTTTCGCCGATGCGGAAGAAGTCGTAGGACAGCAACCGGTTCGGCTGGTGGACTTGGAAGTAGAGGCAGACGTCGGGCATTGGGTTTTGGGGGTGGGGGTGGGGGTTCGGGGAATCAACGGGCGGATTCCTCACGGACTTTCATCACTTTGAAAGTGGCAAGCTGGGCTGCGAGAAATTTCGAGGGCCCGGTCATCCCCCTGCGATTTTCCCGTCGCCATCAGGATTGAGGAAAATGAGTGGTGGGATTTCCAGCCGCGCTTGGGAACGCGAAGACGATTCATAGGGGAGGATCTGTGGGTTGTTGGGTTTTTGGGCACAACGCCCCTGTCACTCGGATGCTAAGCAAGTGCCGGGCCAATCTGCTCGCCCGAATTCACAAGAGCCCACGCGTCGCCCGGCGGTGAATCGAGTGCGGATCGCCGGCATGCCGGGCAGTTGGGTGAGATGAATGTGGAGTCCGGTGAATTGAAAATGAGCCACCCGAATCCATGGATGCCGTCCGGGGCTTCTGGATTTGATCGTTTCCATGGATGTTCCCTGACTCTCGGAATGTTTTTTACAAACCGGGAGTTTTGCCGGTAGGGCCAAAAAAATTTGGGTGGCAACGAAATTCCAGGTTGTAGTTTTCGAGTTTTCAGTATTTATTGAAAACCGTGAACACGGAAGCTGAAAGGCTCAAACAGGCGAGAGACGAGTTCGTCTCCCAGTGGGGGGCGCTCGGAACCCAGTGGGGAATCAACCGGACGATGGCGCAGATTCACGCGCTGCTGATGACCGCTCCGCAGCCGATGACGACGGATGAGGTGATGGAGAATCTCGAGATCAGCCGCGGCAACGCCCACTCGAATCTCAAGGAACTCGTCGCATGGGGGTTGATCCGCGTGGTCGTCAAGAAGGGCGAGCGGCGTGAGTTTTTCGAGGCGGAGAAAGACGTCTGGAGCATTTTTACCATCGTCGCCCGCGAGCGGAAACGCCGCGAAATCGAACCGGCCCTGGCGATTCTCGACAAGTGCGCTACGGAGAGTGAAGGCATCGAGACTCCGGAGGGGAAGGCCTTCCACGAACAAATGCGCGCGCTCCAGGACTTCGTCGGGTTCGCCTCGAAGATGGCCGATCGCATCTCAGCCATGAAACATGGATTCGCCCTCCAACTGGCGACCAAACTGCTCGGTTGAGTAAAAAAATTTCGCACAATCTTTCAGAATTTACTGAAAAATCGAAATCAATAAAAATCAGGAAT
>JFJP01010517.1_pt1 | contig 11120 bp, 9 predicted proteins | sample 431651 | NCBI WGS metagenome assembly JFJP01 (sample SAMN02602958, study PRJNA72255) | Microbial mat metagenome, whole genome shotgun sequencing project. | biome: fresh water; feature: sink hole; material: water; isolation source: purple microbial (photo- and chemosynthetic) mats found in... | reverse complement strand
GGTGCGGCCGACCGTGTTGCCGACAAAGTAGCCACTGGCACAGACGCCTTTGGCACCCGACCGGCGGGCCCCGGCGTGCTTGCCGAACAGGCCTTCGAGGGCATCAACCTGGGCCACCGGCAGTGGCGGCTGCTGCGCTGCCGCCGGGTGGCTGAACCAGAGTGCGCCAAGGCTGGCGGCCGCAAGCAGGGAAATCTTCATGGGGGGCTCCTGTGGGTCAAAAGGCGTGGAATGCCAGGGCGGCGCAACGCGATGGTGCTCCTAGGGGTTTCAGTCGACCTGCCGGCAGACTCCTTACAGTCGGCGCTCATCGGCACTCATCGGCGGTTGACCCTGCAACGTGCTTACGCAGCGCACGACGCATCGGATGCATCGCGACCCGCAGGGTCAGCACCTTCTGCCCGGCGCGGGGCCCGAAGGCGATGCGGTAGGTGACAGCCGCGTGCAGCGGCCGCAGGGTGCGCGCCTCGTCCCCATCCGTATCAGGCTCGGCCAGGTAGGTCTGCCCCATGTCTTTCACCAGCACGCCCAGGCGCGTTAGCGTCCTCATCAGCCGGGTGATGACCGTCTGCAGCAGCGCGTGCAGTTCGTCGTCAGTGGGCGCATCAACCTCGACAAAGGCCCAGACGCCATCGGCGTCGCACCGGGACACCCCGTCCAGCACCAGGCAGTGAAGGTGGACGTTGAAGTTGGCAGCGGACCCGAACCGCTAGATCAGAGTGACGGCGCCGCCGTGGCCCTCTGCGGCTCTGAGCTGGGCGCAATCCAGCAGATGATGCGTGACCACGCGCTGCACCACCTGCAGCACAGGCGCGACCACTTCGGGCCGCGCGGCCAGCAGCAATCGCAGTGGGATCCGCAGCGACAGCACGCACTGACGCACCGGCGCATGCGGGATGACGTGGTCCACCAAGTGGGCGGCGGTCCGCGACATGCGCCGCGCGCCGCATGACGGGCAGAAACCGCGGCACTTGCAGCTGAAGGCCGGCAGCTTTTCGTGTCCGCATTCGCCGCAGCGCAGCCTCAGGAAAACGTGGGCGAGGATGCCGCACTCGAGGAAGGCGTCGAACTCGTCCTTGATGAACCACGGCAGCTCCGATCCGGTGCTGGCTTCAGTATGTGCGATGAAGCTGGCCACGTGCTGTTGCACCAGCAGGTAGAGGGTGGTCTACTCCGCGCGGTGACGCTCATGGTGAACCTGGGCGCCATGCGGTGCCCGCTGGGGCTGCCGGCCAATGGCTTGCACGATGGGCTCCCGAGATGGCGAGCCCGCATGGTCTCAAGCCGTGCGCCGCACCTCAATCGCCCAGCGTGCCGCCTACATGTGTGTGCCTGCTGATGCAGGGCCACCTTCGGGAGGGAGCTACGGCAAGGATACGACCGGCTGCTTCGGGGCGACGGATTCAGGGCAGCCGATGTCGGTTCAGGGTCGAAGTGCAATGCTGAAAGACTGCTATCCGTCCCCTGACTCATTGGCACCTCGGAGATCAGCTCGGCTTTGCCCCTCGTCAGCGGTCTTTCGACTCCCCAGGCACTGCGGTGGTCGAGTTGGGCGGGTCACGAACGGCGAGTCTGGAGAGGTCGGTTGCGTTGGCCGCGACAGAAGCGCCGCTCTTCCCGGCAACCCGATGCTCGCAAAGCACTATGGCCGCGCGAACTCAGGGATGCGGAAACGCTTGCGGTATGCCCCCGGCGCCATCCCGGTGGTGCGCTTGAAAAGACGACGAAAGAACGCCCCATCTTCGTAGCCCACGCGCCAGCCGATCTCGTCCACTGGCGCGTCGGTGCGTTCAAGTCGGCGCTTGGCGTCCTCGATGCGCAGCCGTTGCACATAGGCGATCGGCACGATGCCGGTAGCGGCGGTGAAGCGGCGCTTGAACGTGCGCTCGGCGAGCTTGGACCGCTTGATCATCTCCTCCACCGGTCTGGCCACCGAGAAATGCGTGGCAAGCCAACGCTGCGCGGCCGCGATCTCGGCGTCGCCATGGTCGCTTCTTCCTTCGAAGGTGATGTACGGCGCCAGGCCTTCCTGGTGCCACTGCAGCGCGAACAGACGCGCGAGCGCCTGGGCGTCGGTGGCGCCGGCGTAGCGCGCGACCAGGTACAGCACCATGTCATGCCAGGTGGTCGACGCACCCGAGCTCACGAGATCCTCGCGTTGGCCCGATATCACCAGCACCCGCTCGGGGTGGATCGTCACCGCCGGGTGCGCGGCCGCGAACTGCCGCGCATAGGCGAAGTGCACGGTCGCATCCTTGCCGTCGAACAGACCGGTCTCGGCAAGCAGGAAGATGCCTGAGCAGGCCGAGCACAGCACCGCGCCGCGCTCGTGCATGCGCCGGAACCATGCGACGAACTGCGGGTAGCGCCCGGCCTGCCAGCCCGTGCCGCGCACCAGCAGCGAAGGCACAATCACGATGTCCGTGGCCGCTATGTCGTCGATGGAGCGCTGCACGGGCACCGGCACACCGCTGGCGATCTCCAGAGCGCCGGCTGCCGCGCCGACGATCTCGACCTGAAACGGCGCATGCGCCGAGAGGCCCATCAGGGTGTGGGCGTTCATCACATCGTAGATGCCGGCCAGCGTAGCAAAACCGGCATCGGGCAAGGCCACCAGCGAGACATGGCGGGCCGCGGGTGGCGCACTCGGGTTCAAGGCTCGGGGCATCGAGAGCTCCTGGGCAATGGTGGCGGTGGCACGAACGGACCGATCTTGGGCGATTTCAGCTCTGCCGTGAATCCGGTCATCTCGCAATGATGGACACCTGTTCAACACCCACCGCAGGATTCCACATGAACGCTCCAGCGATCGACATGGCCAAAGTCGAGGCCTTCACGATGCGTGCCATCGGCGACGTAACAGCCGGCTACACCGGCGTGATGGTCAGCCTGGGCCACAAGCTCGGCCTGTACAAGGCGATGGCCGGCGCCGGCCCGCTCAGCGCGAAAGAAGTCGCCCGGCGCGCCAGCTGCGCCGAACGCTACGTACGCGAGTGGCTCAACGCCCAGGCGGCAGGCGGCTACCTCGGCTACCACGCCGTCAGCGACACCTACGAGCTTTCGCCCGACCATGCGCTGGTGCTGGCCGACGAAGACAGCCCGGCCTTCATCCCGCCCGCCTGGAACGTGCCGGCCGCGATGTGGTTCGACGAGCCCAAGGCGCTCGAGGCCTTCCGCACAGGCCGCGGCGTGGCCTGGGGCGAACACGACGCGCGCATGGCTTGCGGCGTGGCCGCGTTCTACCGCAACGGCTACCGCGCGAGCCTGGTGCCACAGTGGCTGCCAGCACTTGACGGCGTGCTGGCGCAGTTGGAGTCGGGCACCAGCGTGGCCGACATCGGCTGCGGCCACGGCCACGCCACGCTGCTGATGGCCGAGGCCTTTCCGAACTCGCGCTTCCACGGATTCGACACGCACGCCGCTTCGCTGGACGAAGCGCGCCGCCACGCGGCCACTTCCGGACTGACCGAGCGCGCCTCGTTCGCGACCGCAGGCGCCACCGACTACCCCGACCACCGCTACGGCCTGATCTGCTTCTTCGACACGCTGCACGACCTGGGCGACCCGGTGGCCGCGGCCCGGCACGCCGCCGAGACGCTGGCACCAGGCGGCACGGTGCTGCTCGTGGAGCCGTTCGCGCACGACCGCGTCGAGGACAACCTCTCGGCGGTGGGACAGCTGTACTACAGCGGTTCTTCGCTGATCTGCTGCGCGCACGCGATCGCCGAAGGCGGCAAGCTTGTGCTCGGCGCGCAGGCCGGCCCGAAACGACTGGCCGATGTGTTCCGCAAGGCCGGCTTCACGCACTTCCGCCGCGCAGCGGAGACGCCGTTCAATCTGATCTTCGAGATCCGGCGCTGAGCGCCGACCGCGGGGTGCACGATGGATCAGTTGCGCGCGATGCGCATCTTTGCGGAGGTCGCGGAACGCGGTGTCTTCGCCGCGGCGGCGCGGGCGCTGAACCTGGCGCCCTCGGTCGTCACGCGCGCGGTGGCCGAGCTGGAGAATCTGCTCGGTGCCCGCCTGCTCACCCGTACCACGCGGCGCGTGGCTATGACAACGATCGGCCAGCACTACCTGGAGCGGGTGCAGGGCATCCTGCAAAACGTGGACGATGCCGCCGCCGTAGTGTCGCAAGGTCAGCGCGACCCGCGCGGCCTTGTGCGCCTGATTGCACCGCCGCTGTTCGCCGCCCGGCAATTGATACCGCGGCTGGCGCGCCTGCAAGCTCGGCATCCGGGGATCGCCGTCGATCTCACTGCCGGCGGGCCGATGGACGGCGTTCACGAGCGCCACGACATCAGCCTGATCGTGCGCGCCGACGGGCTCGATGGCGATTTTGTTGCCCATCGCCTCGCACACTCCCAGGTGCTGCTGTGCGCGGCACCAGGCTACCTGCGGCAGCGCGGCCGGCCGCAGCACCCGAGCGAACTCGCGAGCCACGCACTGCTGCTCACCGCGCCGGCGCGCATGCCGCACAGCTTCGCGTTGACGCATCCCACGGGCGCCACCTCTGAGATCACGCCCGGACACGTTCTGCTCACCAGCCCCAACGCCGAGCTATGCCACGCCGGCGCACTGGCCGGCATGGGCATCGCCGCGCTGCCGAGCTTTGCGGTGCAGGCCGAGCTTGAGCAGGGGCGGCTCGAGCGCTTGCTCGGCGACTGGCGGTTGTTCGACGTGGCCGTGCATGCCTGCCTGCCCAGCCGCCGCCAGGTGCCTGCAGCAGTGCGGGCGACGCTGGACTTCCTGCGCGACGACTTCTCCGGCCGCGATGGCGATCCCTGGCTCGCAAACGCGGCTTCGATGCAGTCGCAACTGCAGCTCGCGGCCTGAGCAAGACCAGCTCAGCCAGCAGCGACACGCCCATGACGACTCGAGCATCACGATCAGTGCCGGCAAAGAAGCATGGTCCGCTTCGCAGCGCCGGGCCCTAGCTCTTTGATATCTGCCGTGGTCCGTCGAAGGTGAGGTGAACTCGGTGGTTGTTGGTGATTGCCGAGCAACGTCGCCAGCGCGCCGGTGGGATGCGCAACGAGATTCGCGGGCGCCCCACCGTACACGACAGCGCGGCACACCACACGGGCATCGACCCCGCCCGAACCCCACCGTCCCCGGCCAGCAGGGCGGTAGGATCACCCAGCCTCTTGGTATTGGAAGCCGCCCATGACGCCCTCGCCCCTCGCCCGCTGGCATCGCCTTGTCGCTGACCGCGACGCCAGCGCCCTCGACGCCATCCTCGCCGACGCGGTGGTGTTCCACTCGCCGGTGGTGCACACGCCGCAGGTCGGCAAGGCGATCACCCGGCGCTACCTCGCTGCGGCGCTTCAGGTGTTCATGAACGACAGTTTCCGCTACGTGCGCGAGGTCTCCGGATCCCGCGACGCCGTGCTGGAGTTCCAGGTGACGATCGACGGCATCGACGTCAACGGCGTGGACATGATCAGCTGGGACGACGCAGGGCAGATCGTCGAGTTCAAGGTCATGCTGCGGCCGCTGAAGGCGGTAAACCTGATCCACCAGAAGATGGCAACGGTGCTGGCGCCGCCGCGCTGACAGGCAGGCCAGGGCCGGCCGGTAAACTCACCCGCATGCGGCGCCTGGTTGGCGCCTGCCGGACTCCGGCCCCGCCCACCCCCTGCGAAAGCCCCTTCCCATGAGCCTCAAATGCGGCATCGTGGGCCTGCCCAACGTCGGCAAGTCCACCCTCTTCAATGCGCTGACCAAGGCCGGCATCGCGGCCGAAAACTATCCGTTCTGCACCATCGAGCCCAACGTCGGCATCGTGGAACTGCCCGACCCGCGGCTTGGCGCCCTCGCGGCGATCGTCAAGCCCGAACGCATCGTGCCGGCGATCGTCGAGTTCGTGGACATTGCGGGGCTGGTCGCTGGCGCCAGCAAGGGCGAGGGGCTGGGCAACCAGTTCCTGAGCCACATCCGCGAGACCGATGCCATCGTGAACGTGGTGCGCTGCTTCGAGGACGACAACGTCATCCACGTCGCCGGCAAGGTGGATCCGATCTCCGACATCGAGGTGATCCAGACCGAGCTCTGCCTGGCCGACCTGGGTACTGTCGAGAAGAGCCTGCACCGCTACGTGAAGGCCGCGCGCAGCGGCAACGACAAGGAGGCCGCGGCGCTGGTCAAGGTGCTGGAGAAATGCCAGGCCGCGCTGGACCAGGCGCAGCCGGTTCGCGGCATCGCCTTCGGCAAGGAGGAGCTCGCGATCCTGAAGCCCCTGTGCCTGATCACGGCCAAGCCGGCGATGTTCGTCGGCAATGTCTCGGAGTCCGGCTTCGAGAACAACCCGTTCCTGGACCGCCTGCGCGAGTACGCAGCCGAGCAGAAGGCGCCGGTGGTGGCGATCTGCGCCAAGACCGAGGCCGAGCTCGCCGAGATGGGCGACGAGGACAAGCTGATGTTCCTGCAGGAGATGGGCCAGGTCGAGCCCGGTCTCAACCGCCTGATCCGCGCTGCCTTCTCGCTGCTGGGCCTTCAAACCTACTTCACCGCCGGCGTGAAGGAGGTGCGCGCCTGGACCATCCACATCGGCGACACCGCGCCGCAGGCGGCCGGCGTGATCCACACCGACTTCGAGCGCGGTTTCATCCGCGCGCAGACCATCGCCTTCGAGGACTACATCGCCTTCAAGGGCGAGCACGGCGCCAAGGATGCCGGGAAGATGCGCGCCGAGGGTAAGGAGTACGTCGTCAAGGACGGCGACGTACTCAATTTCTTGTTCAATGTCTGACCCAGCGCCGACCCGGATGGAATGCCGCTGGCGGGCTGGCCATCAGCGAACCATCGCCCGTGCTGCCGCGATGGAACCGAACCGGAGCGCGCGCGCTCTGACACCGCGAAACAAGCCCTGGAGACTGCCGTGCCCAAACTGACCCTGATCTTCGCCCTGCTGCTGATCGCCCTGGGCATCGGAGGATTCCTGCCGCAGAGCAGCCGAACCGCGCTGGTGCCTGCCTATGTGGGTGCGGTGCTCCTCGGGCTCGGACTTCTGGCGATGGCCCTGGACGGCGCGCGCAAGCACCTGATGCACGCGGCCGCGGTCGTCGCGCTGCTCGGCGCACTCGCACCGGCTGCCGCGCTGATGATCCGCGCCGCGCAGATGAGCCCGCTGGCGCTGACCGTCAATGTCGGCATGCTGGTGCTGTGCGGCAGCTTGTTGGTGCTGCAGATACGGTCGTTCATCGCTACGCGGCGAGCACGGATCGCCTCAAGCTGACTCCGCCCGCCGCCTGCAGCTCGGCACCGACGCGCGGAGTCACGCTCGCCTTCCCGCAACAACTGCCAGGAGCGGCACGACGCTCAGCGTGACTTGTGACCGGCTCCCCGCAGCCGCATTGGCAGCCCGCGGCAAAGCCGCTACCAACCGTCACGGATCGGCGCTGCCCCGGTGGTAGGCTCACACGAGAAAGGGACCTGCGTCTCGCTTCGGATCCGATCCGTGCACATGCTTCCCGCTTCCACCACACGGCCCCCGGCAGACCTGTCGACCATCAACACGACGGCTGGTGCGTCGCCAGTGAAGGCGACCCCGGCGCTCATCGTCGCGCTGGCTCTGGTCTATGCAATGACCGGCGGGGCGTCGATGACCTTCGCGATTCCGCCGGGCTATGCCTCGGCGCTGTTCCCGGCCGCAGGCGTCGCGCTGGTGGCCGCCCTGGTGTTCGGGACGCGCGGCGTGCTCGCTGTGCTGCTGGGCTCCATGCTGCTGAACCTCGCGCTTGGGATGCAGCACCAGAGCGCCAGTCGCGGCGCCTGGTTGTTGCCTGGGGTGCTGGGAGTCGGCGCAGCGCTGCAGGCCATGTTGGGTGCCGCGTTGGTGGGCCGCTCGGAGCGAGGACCGCTGACGCTCGACAGCCCGGTCGCCATCCTGCGCCTGTTCGGCCTTGGAGGCCTGCTGGCCGGCGTGGTCGGCGCGACCATCGGCACCTCGGCGCTGGGCCTGGCCGGTGTGATCAGCCCGGACCGCTTGGCCCTCAACTGGCTCACTTGGTGGAGCGGAGACGCGCTGGGCGTGATGGCGGCAGCACCGGTGGCGCTGGCCTTCATTGGACAGCCGGCCTCGGCATGGCGCCCGCGGCGCCTGTCGGTGGCGTTGCCGTTGCTGGTGGCGATGGCACTGATGGCGGGCGCGCTGTGGCAGGTGGAGAAGTGGCAGCGCTCGCGCGACGAGGCCCGCTTCGAACGCGATGCGAGCAGCCTGGTCACCAAGGTCGACCTGCGGCTGCGCGCGCACCTGGATGCCCTCGATGCGATGCACAGCCTCTACGTCGCGTCCCGCAGCGTCAGCGGCGAAGAATTCCGCCAGGCCAGTCGCGTGTGGTTGAACAAGCTGCCCGGCGTGCAGGCGCTCGGATGGCACGAGCGCGTGGCGCGCGAGAACATTCCTCGGTTCGAGGCCTTGGCCAGGGCCGACGGCCTGACCGACTACCGGGTGATCGATCGCGATCTGCGGCTGAGCGCTGGCGACAGCGAGGTCTATGCGATGCGGCTCATCGAGCCGCGCGCGGGCAACGACACGGCACTCGGCATCAACGTGCTCTCGATACCCGCTGCCCGCGCTGCGGTGGAGCGTGCAGCCGGCAGCGATGCGCCGGTGGCCACCGCGCCATTTCGCCTGACACAGGAGACGGGCGGTCAGAAAGGCATGGTCGCGTACCGCGCCGTACATGGGATGTATGGGCCTGGCGGGGCGCCACCGCTCGGCACGGTGTTCCTGACGCTGCGCATGGATACCGCACTGGCGCAGCTCACCCAGGGCGCTCCAGCCTACCTGCGGGCCTGTCTGATCGATACGCAGGCTGCGGCCGGAGCACGGCGGCTGGCCGGGCCCGAGGGTTGCGAGAACGAGAATTCCGCATCTCCGCTGCAGCATCACGGCAAGCTGTCGTTTGCGGGCCAGACGTGGGAGTTGCGCATCGATGCGCCGGGCGGGCTGCCAAGTGCCAGCGACGGCGGCGACCATGGCACCGCGTGGCTGTTCTCGCTCGCCGCGCTGGTGGCCACGGGCATGATGGGGGCGCTGCTGCTGATCGTGACCGGGCGCACGCGCCGCACCGAGCTGGCCGTAGCCGAGCGGACGGAGGCGCTGCGCCATCAGATCTCCGAGCGGCGCTTGGCAGAGGTGGCGCTCGGCGAGAGCGAGCGACGCTTTCGCGGCATCTTCCAGTCGGTGCCGGTGGGCGTGATCTACACCGACCTGCAGGGCCGCATCAAGCAGTGCAACACGGCGTTCTGCGCCATGACGGGCTACTCCGAGCGCGAACTGGCCGGCATGCCGGTGTCCTCGTTCACGCACCCCGACGATCGCGCGGCCGATCAGTCAGCGCGCGAGGCCCTGCTGGCCGGCGACCAGCCGCTGTACCGCCGCGACAAGCGCTACATCACCAAGGACGGACAGACGCTGTGGGTGGCCAAGACCATGAGCCTGCTGCGCAACGAGGCGGGTAAGCCACACCGGTTCATCGGCGTCGTCGAGGACTTCACCGAGCACCGGCAGCTCGAGGCGGCCGAGAGCGCACGCGAGCGGGCCGAGGCGTCGAACCGGGCCAAGAGCGAATTCCTGTCGCGGATGAGCCACGAACTGCGCACGCCGCTCAACGCCATGCTGGGTTTCTCGCAACTGCTCGAACTCGACCAGAAGGACCGGCTGGCCGAGCGTCACCGCCAGTGGATGGCACAAATCCAGCAGGCCGGCTGGCATCTGCTGGACATGATCAACGATGTGCTCGACCTGTCGCGCATCGAATCGGGCTCCCTGAGCCTGCAACCCGAGCCGCTGCCGCTGGAGCCGCTGCTGGTGGCATCGATGGCGTTGGTGGCGCCGCAGGCGGCCGAACGTGACATCACGCTGACAAGGTCGATGGCCACGCACGGACCGCTCAACCTGATGGCCGATGCCACGCGGGTGAAGCAGATCCTCACCAACCTGCTGAGCAACGCGATCAAGTACAACCGTGACGGTGGCGAGGTCCGGATCGGCACCCAGGTGGTCGAGGCACCGGGCGCCCCGCAGCTGGAGCTGACCGTGACCGACACCGGCCTGGGCATGAGCCCGCAGCAGCTCGCGAGCCTGTTCCAGCCCTTCAACCGGCTCGGCCGCGAACGCAGCGGCGCCGAGGGCACCGGCATCGGGCTCGTGATCGCCAAGCTGCTGGCCGAGCGACACGGTGGCTCGCTCGAGGCTCGCAGCGAAGCGGGCAAGGGTTCGACCTTCCGGCTGCTGCTGCCCTTGACGGCAGAAAAGCGCATGGACAGCGTGGCGGGCTCGCTCGACGAGCAGGAGGCCCACTACAACCGGCGCCACGTGCTCTACATCGAGGACAACGAGATCAACGTCGAGGTGATGCGCGGCATGCTCGCGCAGCGGCCGCAGATCCACCTCGACGTCGCCACCACCGGCCTGGACGGACTGGCCGCGGTGCGGACCGCGCCGCCCGACCTGATCCTGCTCGACATGAACCTGCCCGACATCAGCGGCATGGCACTGCTGCAGCACCTGCAAGCCGACGAGCGCACCGCCGGGATTCCGGTCGTGGTGGTATCGGCCGATGCCCTGCAGGCGCAGATCGATGCGACCCTCGAGGCCGGCGCGGCGCGCTACCTGACCAAGCCGCTGTCGGTGGGAGAAACGCTGGCCGTGATCGACGAGGAGCTCGCTCAGCTGGTGACGCGGTTCGGTTGACACCGAGCCACCGGCTCGGGCGGGACATGCTCCTCGATCGCTCGAGACCCGCAGCCGTTCAGGCCGCGGGGAAGCTCACCCTGACGCGTAAACCGCAACCGTCCTCGCCATCGAGCAGCGCCACCTGCGCGCCGTGCGCCTGCCCGATGTCGCGCACGATCGCCAGGCCCAGGCCGCTGCCTGAACCGGCCGAGCCGGGGGGGCGGTAGAAGCGCTCCAGCACGCGCTCGCGCTCGGCCGGCGCGATGCCGGGCCCGTTGTCCTCGACTTCGAGCAGCGCCTCGCCGGCCTCGCCGATGGCGGTGCGCACGGTGATGCGGGCCACGCGCGCGGCGTCGCCAGTGTCTCCGGTAGCGTACTCGAGCGCGTTGTGGATCAGGTTGGCGAGCAGCTCGCCGATCAGATGACGGCGTCCCCG
>JFJP01040502.1_pt1 | contig 11121 bp, 8 predicted proteins | sample 431651 | NCBI WGS metagenome assembly JFJP01 (sample SAMN02602958, study PRJNA72255) | Microbial mat metagenome, whole genome shotgun sequencing project. | biome: fresh water; feature: sink hole; material: water; isolation source: purple microbial (photo- and chemosynthetic) mats found in... | reverse complement strand
TTGCGTCCGATACTCGGGAGAGACGCAAATTTCTCGATCAATTGTTCTATTGTTTCTGAGGTATAAATCATAATTACTTCAAGTAGTTATTTATCGATGCGAATTGCGTCGCACACTCTGCTCAAGATGGGCATAAAGGTCATTTTTTGTTGCTAATTTTTCCCGGTAATAAATAAAAGTACCATTTGAAGTAAGCGTCACGATGATGGATAGCAAGCCCACGATGGTGACGATAATGTTCTTTGAGACGACTAAAATAACTTTCAAGCGTATTGGTAGAACTTGGTATGCGATGGTTTCTCACATAATGAAATAGATCCGGTAGTGCTTTTAGCAACATACTGCGAGCACGCAGCAAATCACTAAAGACCCAACCGCGATCGGTGGAATGTATAATCGCATATCCGAAGCGATGTTCCCAAGCAACAACATCAGCGATAACTTGGCGAGCTTCAGCGAATGTTCTCACCGCACAGATGCGAAGAAAGATCTTTCGTAAATGTTTTACGTCGGTTCGTTTTGGATTTCGACGACACCAACTCAAACCTTGACGTTGAACGTGAACGATGCATCGCTGTAGCTTTATTGATGGCCATACTGCACGTAAATACTTGATTTGATAAGGGTTTCCATCAACAGTGACACTCTTTGGTGATAATCCTGCATCAGCGAGTGATCGATAGACAATTGGTAAGATGCCAGATCCTTCTGATATATCATAAGCAGCATACACCAATTGTTTGGTATCGGCATTCATTACAACATAAATACCAATGCGATGTTCTAAGAACGTTCCATCGCAAATGATATGACGAACCGTCGACAATGAATACGTACTGTGTGGTGGATGTTTCAACCAATACTGAATACAACGTTTGAGTGTTGCTCTGCTCAGTTTGCTGATGCTCGAGAGTTGGCGAACACTGTATCCTTCAATGATCCATTTTTTAAACCAATGGATATGATGAGTTGATGGCAGTTTCCAAATAAATGTTCTATGACATTGACGGCAATACCATCGCTGTTGTTGAGTTGGTGTTTTACCAAATCGTTTTACGTCGGATGATTTACATCGTACGCAGTGCTTTTTTGGTCACGATTCTTCACCTTGTCAGAGTTTTATACCAATAACGCTATTTCAAAGAACAACTTACAGTTATTTTAGCAACATTTTTTGACCTTTAAACCCAGAATGACGAACGATTTACGTCTGGCGTTTTACAATAAATTACTTGCTAATTCCGCCAATTTCGAGCGCTCCCCTTTTTCAAGATTAATATGAGCGTAAATCTTTTGTCCCTGCATCTTTTCGATCAAATAACTCAGTCCATTAGACATACTGTCGAGATACGGATGATCGATCTGATAAATATCGCCGGTGAGCACGATCTTCGTTCCTTCCCCGGCGCGAGTGATGATCGTCTTTACTTCGTGCGGTGTAAGGTTCTGCGCTTCATCGACAATAAAGAAGATCTTTACTAAGCTTCTTCCGCGGATATACGACAACGCTTCGATCACCAATTTTTCTTCTTCCAGCAATTGATCGATACGCTGATACTGCTGATCCGATTCCTGATATTGATTTTTAATAACATTCAAATTATCAAAGAGGGGTTGCATATACGGATCGAGCTTCGATTTAATATCTCCCGGGAGATAACCAATATCCTTATTGGAAAGCGGAACGATCGGCCTTGCCATAAAGATCTGTCGGTACAATTTACGCCGTTCAAGAGCGGCTGCGAGCGCAAGAAGCGTTTTTCCGGTCCCCGCTTTTCCGGAGATCGTTACTAATTGTATATCGGGATTAAGGAGCGCGTTCAACGCAAAGATCTGTTCTGCATTGTGCGGCGCAATTCCATACGCAACATTTTTTTCGATCTTTGTGATCCGTTGATGTTCCGCATCGAATGTTCCAAGTGCAGATTGTTTGCCGTTCCGCAGAATGATGAATTCGTTCGGTTGAAAATGATTTGTCGGAAGTTCGGTTGGATTTACTTGGTACGGATTCGAATGCAGCCGGGTAAAAACACCTTCCTCAACATTTTCTACCGTACGATGGCCGGTATATAGTTCCGTAAGATTCTTTACCTGATCGTTCTTATAATCCTGCGCAGGTAAACCGACTGCCTTCGCCTTCATCCGCAGATTGACATCTTTGGAAACAAGAATTACTTCGCGTAACATTTGTTCTTTTGCAAGACAGTATGCCGTATTCAGAATTTGATGATCCGGCTTACCGTGCGAGAACGATGCTTCAATATCTTTGTGAAACTCTTCTTCTAAACGAACAGTGATCTTTCCAAGTCCGGCACCGATCCGAATTCCGCCGTTAAAGATATGATCGCCGCTCATCGCATCAACATTCCGTGCAAATTCGCGTGCGTGGAAATTGATCGACTCATTTCCTTTTTTGAATGCGTCGAGTTCCTCCAGAACTGTGACAGGTATTACTACATCGTGCTCCTTGAATTGATAGATACATGAACTGTCATGCAAAACAACGTTGGTATCGAGAACAAAAATTTTCTTTTTGTCTTTTCGGTCTTTTCGAACTTCGGCTGACTTCGTCAAAATATTTTGCGCCATTGCGTTGTTTAAACCCATTTAGTGAATGGAAATAGTGGATTAATTTTTCAAACCATCCCATTAACTTAAGACCATTGTCATTGCGAGCCTTTCTTTGGCGAAGCAATCTTGTTCGTAAAGGATAAAGATTGCTTCGGTCGTTTTGCTCCCTCGCAATGACTATTAATTTTGTGATGGTTTTTATAAAAAGTATATGACTTTGCAGACGAATTTGAAGATTCGGGAAACTAGGGAGAACAACTTTTGTTGTCTTTATTGGCAAGAATGGTCTCTTGTTCAAGAATAACTTTAAGTCATTGTAACAAATAGCTTGGATATACGCAAGAGGTTAATGATTAAATTATTAATAAGATTTTGCTAAAATCTAATGAAGGGATAATTTGGGAGTTTATTTTAGGCCAATTTTTAATATCCAATCCCATACTCCACCCCCATTTCAGTACAAATCTTTTTCACCAATCCATTTAGATTTTTTAATATTTCTGTGTGACATAATCTTGCTGGGAAAATTGTTTCTTGGAATTTAACTCCGCCATTTATGGCGGAGAATCAATTCAAATAAAACTATTGGCTTTAGCCGTGATGCTCAAAATTGTAAACACGCATAAATTCTTCATATTCATCTTGAAATGTCACTTTTTTATGATGTTCTTCTTGATTAAGAATGTAGGCTCTCACCTTTTCAAGTTGTGATTCACTAACGGAGACAGCATAATATTCATCTGCCCATTCAAATTTTGTTTTGGTGATCTTATGTACATTCATCCAAAACGCCGATTCACCCTTCATCAATTGTAATGCCTTCGAAATAGACATCTCGGCATTGAGTCCAAAAAGACAATGAAGATGTTCTGTAGAACCATCAATCGTGTCGATGAATATTTTCTTCTCTTTGGCATTCTCACGAATATGCTTAATAACGACCGGTTTTATTTCCGTTGTCAGAAAGGATTCTCTATTTTTAGTTCCCCATACTGCATGAATCATTACTTTTACGTATGCTATATTTTTGCAGGGCTAAAGCCCTGACTGGATTTGGTTGATCAGATTAACTCCGCCTTAAAAGGCGGAGTTAAATTTCAATTAAGGATTCACGTAATTTTGATTTTACTTTTCGAAGATACTACATCTCTGCAAACAAAATATTGCTCACTATTCTTTTAACAAATACATCGGCGTAATTCCCATATTCCACCATGTAAATGAATAGATATCGGAAGTTTCCTCGATGATCTTTGACGTTGGTTTTCCTGCTCCATGACCGGCAGAGGTTTCAATTCTGATCATCACCGGATTTGGTCCTTTATATTTTTCCTGCAGCGTGGAAATATATTTGAACGAATGTGCAGGAACAACACGATCATCATGATCAGCAGTTGTCACCAGCGTTGCAGGATAATTCACTCCCTCACGAATATTATGAATGGGAGAATATTTTTTCAAATAATTAAACTGGACGGAATCGTCGCTTGAGCCGTAATCATTCACCCACGCCCATCCGATTGTGAACTTGTGAAATCGCAGCATATCCATCACACCAACTGCGGGAAGAGCCACTTTAAAAAGATCAGGTCGTTGATTGGTCACCGCACCGACGAGCAAACCGCCGTTTGAGCCTCCCTGGATTGCCAGCTTTGAAGCATTGGTATATTTTGCCGAGATGAGATATTCCGCCGCCGCTATAAAATCATCGAACACATTTTGTTTGTTCAGCCGCATTCCCGCTTCATGCCACTTCTCTCCGTATTCACTTCCGCCGCGGATATTGGCAACTGCATACACTCCCCCTTGTTCCAGCCACAATAACCGTGAGGGGCTGAACGACGGATTGATGGAAACGTTGAATCCGCCGTATCCATATAATAACGCAGGATTATTTCCATTCAACGGAATTCCCTTTTTATGGATAATGAATATCGGAATTTTCGTTCCATCCTTGCTGGGATAGAACACTTGTTTGGTTTCATAATCGTTCGGATCAAAATCGACTTCCGTTTTTCTGAACAACGATGACGTTTTGGATTTGAGATCATATTTATAGATCGTTGCGGGATACGTAAACGACGTGAGCGTATAGAATGTGAATTGATCTTTTCGCTCTCCGCCGAAACCGCTGACATTCCCGAGTGTTTCGAGAGAAATTTCATTCTCAAATTTTCCGTTCAGATCGTAGACATACACGCGGTGACTGACATCTTTCATATAAACGGCGAATATTTTATTCCCGACAATGGTAACCGATGTCAACGGCTCCGGTTTTTCCGGTAGAATTATTTTCCAATTCGTTTCTTCCGGACGGGTGGGATCACACAAGACTATTTTTTTATTGGGTGCGTTTCTGTTTGTTGTAAGAAGAAGTTTATCGCCGATATTGTCAATAATGCTGATATCATCATCAAATGAAGTGGTGATAGGGAAAAATTCCATTTTTTTCTTGCGATCACGATAATAGAGCGCGTTACCGTTCGATCCGCGCTGGCTGACGTACAATGAAAGAAACCGAGCATCTTCAGTTACGCCTATTCCAAATAGACGCTGCGGATGCTCTTTGTCTTCATAGATCAATGCATCTTTCGACTGGTGTGTGCCGAGAACATGATAATAAACTTTATGATATGCATTTGATGTTGATAATTTTGAACCGGTATCGACAGGAGTCGGATAGCGTGAATAATAAAAACCATTGCCGTACCAGGTAATACCGGTGAATTTTGCCCACTCAATTTTGTCACTCATTAGTTTTTTGGATTTCACATCCATCACATAAATTTCGCGCCAATCCGAACCGGCTTTGGAAATTGAATACGCAAAATATTTTCCACCCTTATCAAATGCTGTTCCGGAAAGCGATGTTGTTCCATCTGTAGATAATTTGTTCGGATCAAGGAACACTTCCGGCTTCGCCTCAAGTGATCCGTGTTGAATATATAGTACGCTCTGGTTCTGCAATCCGTCATTTTTATAGAAGTACCAATTTTTACCGGCGCGGAACGGTGCTCCATACTTGGGATAGTTCATTAGCTTTGTCAGACGATCTTTTACTTTTTCCCTGAAGGGAATCTGATCCAAATATCCGAACGTCACTTTATTTTGCTCACCAACCCATTCCTTCACGGCAACAGCCGTATCCTGTTCCATCCATCGGTATGGATCAGCTATTTCAATTCCAAAGTAGGTATCGGAATGATCACTCTTTGTTGTTTTTGGATATTGCAATTGTGAAAGAAGCGTCGCAGATATTACAACCAGCAGCATTAATACTCTCTTCATACTATTCCTTTAGTTATTGGTGGTCAAAATAATTCACACAGTTTCACAATCGGGTAATACTTTCCATTTCCAAAATATTTATCCATAAAATTCCATGCAACAATTCCATCTTCCGATTCCGGCTCAAGCAGATAGAATGCAAGGCGCGACAACGGCTGATTCATTTTAACAACAAATGTTCCGGCAGGAAATATCATCTCCGTTTGCTCGAACGTTCCTTTAAGCGTCCTCATTTTATGTTTTTGAAACTCCCGTTCCGCTGTTTTATTTTCCCCTATTGCAAATCGTTGAATGTTCTTTCGCTCTTCCTTTTTGAGCATCGTCAGCCGGATTCCATGTCCGCGCAGCAGAGTAATCACATCCTCTAATGAATCGGGAATGTAATACTGAACAGGAACTTTCGCTTTTTTTGTAGCTCTGGATGAATAGAATTCGGCAGTGACGATCTTCTTTAGACTGTCTTCGTTCATCAAATACATGATCTCGTTGCTGTACGGATTTCGTTCTTCTTTCGCGGCTGCAAGAAGTATTTCTTGGGCAGGATTTGATTCTACGATTTCCGCTCTTACGGCAAGCGAATCGAATGTTCTGATATTCGTTGCTGCCTCATCCGCTTTGCGGATCGTTTCTTTAATAGATTTTGAATCGGTATTTGCTACATCAAGAATGTTCACCACGAGCGATTTGGTTGAAGCGATTCGCTGTTGAAATGAGATATAGGAGTATGATTCGCTCAGTATCGCTAAACGATTTCTAAACCCGACATAATTGCTGTTGAAACGCGGTTCACTTGCCCAATAATAGTAGCCAGGTTTTCCGGCTGGTGTTTTTTCAAGATAATCTCCATACCGATGGGTGCGCCAATGTTCTGATTCAACTCGTCGTTCAACGTTAGGGAAAAAAACATTGCGAGTGAAATCATCCAGCGTCTGATCGATGACCGGATTCACTGCAAAGCTATAGGTAATGTGATATCCATGGAACGATCCATTGGTCGTATGAAGATCGATCGTCATATACGGATCATATTCATTCAACATCTTCACAAATGAAACTACTTCGGGCGTTTCTAATTTCATGTGATCACGATTCAGATCAAGTCCCTGTCCGTTTGCGCGCTGTCCCATTCCGGCAATCGGTCCGTGCTGCCAAGGGCGATTATATAAACTGATCATATCGTTTCCGTCAGCATTGAAGATTGGAACAACCAATAGAACAAGGTTTTTTCTCCACTCAGCATGCTTGCCTGCTTTCAATTCGCGAAGCAATTCCAGCATCGCTTCTTTTCCTTCCACTTCACCGGCGTGAATATTTCCTTGAATATACACCACTAATTTACCCGACTTCCGAATTGTTTCCGGTTTTGTATCAGTGACATCTCCGTACACGATCATCGGCAGACGTTTTCCTTGAGTGGAATATCCAAGAGTGGTCTGCTTCAATTTTTTCCCGTCGATCTTCAATGCGTCAATAAAATCGATCACATCCTGATACCGCGAAGTCTCTTCGTAGTTGGACTTTTCTGGTCTGGTGAGTTGGGAGAATGAAATGGAAATGCAGGTGAGAAGGAGAAAAAGTTTCTTTACAGTTGTCATTATTCCTCTAAAATTATATTGATAAAAGAATATACTTTGAATTCTTCGACGCCACAACACAATATCAATCGGTATCAATTTGTGAGAACGAAAATACGACTGCGTTCGACAACGAAAGATAATCAGAAGTTTTCATAACGATCGAATCAGTAAGTGAACCAGCATTAAAGGCGATCTTTTCATTTTCCACAACTGATGAATCAACAAAGAGATCAAAATTCAAAATCGGTCTTCCGAACGGCGGGACCGAGCCGGGAACAAGTGTTGTCAATTCGAAGAGTTCTTCTTTTGAGGCAAAGCGGATGCTTTTTGCTTTGCAATAGTGTTTGATCTTTTTTGAATCTGCTTTTAACGAAGCACTGATCACAAATAGTTTGAATTCATTATCCACTTTCATCAGCAAGGCTTTCCCGCCAATCTTCACTTCTTCTCCGCGTGCCGCTGCTGATTCCTCCGAAGTGAAGGTGGGCTGATGATGAATTGTCCGAAACGCGATATTTCGGTCTATAAGTAATGTGCAAATATTCGCAAAAAGGCTCATTGTAATCTTTCAAACAATAATAATTGAAACACTTCATTCAAAAATAGAGTTTTTATTCGTATCTTTCTAACCAAATTTCATCCGAAACTGACAATATTATCATTTCATTTTTCAAGGAGCATCTTATGGCAAATAATCATTTCCCAATTCTCATCATCACCGGCAGACCAGCCGCGGGCAAATCCGAGGTGATCGATTTCTTAAAAAAATGCGATCCGATCGTTCGGTTGGAAAAATTCCATATTGCAAACTTTGAAGAATTGGATGATTTCACATACGTTTGGGAGACTTTCGAACTAGACGATTTGATGACGCAAATGGGTAAACCACGCGTATGGAGTGATGAAAAATATTGGTTCAAGGATCAATACATCTGGGATCTTTATATGAAACGTCTTGCGTTGGATTATCAGAAAAAAGTGATGAAAGATCCTGAATATCATACTAAGATGACTTCATTGGTAGAATTTGCCCGAGGCGGAGAGAATGGAATCGTCAATGCAATGTCATTTCTTTCCGACGAAATGTTGAGTAAAGCGTCGCTCGTCTATATCAAAGTTCCATACGAAGAATCCGTTCGAAAGAACAGACGCCGTGCACGTCCCGGACAGGAAGATTCAATTCTGTATCATTCGCTTCCTGATGAAAAAATGGATTTCTATTACAAGATCAATGATTGGGAAAAGATCGAAGCGAAAAATCCAACACACATCGAAATACGCGGACATAAAGTTCCATACGTCGTCTTCGAAAATATGCCTGAAAAAACACATGATCCAAAACTGATCGAAGCGGAGTTGGAACGGGCAACAGCTAAACTCTGGAATGTGAAGAAATAGATTTTTTTAATATTGAACCGTTCGTGTGGTACGAACGGTTCAATTATTTTGAACAGGTTTGTTATCCACTCGCCGTACCACCCACTGATATACAATCAATCCTATTCCGGCAAAAAATCCAATCACCGAAAAATAATACCAGATGTAATGTGCATTGTCGTACGCGTGAACAAGCATTTCCGGTGAAAGTGTTTTGGGATCAGGACAATAGTTCGTCAGCAAATATCCTGAGAGCCCAAATCCGAGCAGAGAAGCAAGAAACGAATGAAGATGACCGAATCCAAGATATAAACCTTCTTCTCCTTTTGGCGCCTGGAGCGAGAAGAATTCATAGTAACGCGGAGAGATAAAACTTTCCGCCAGACCTTGAAAGATAATCCCAACAATCATCATCAGGGTAATGGGATGCGCAGTAAACAATCCGAAGATCGAAATTTCATTCCCGATAGAATGCTGTATGACAGAACCGCTTGCCATTGCGATTGCTGAAAATGGCATGATAAACATTCCAACCGTCATTGAAGTGATTGCTTTTCTTTTTTTCATCAACTGTGTAATGAAGACCACCGACAGCACCACAACAAATGGATTCACATTTGCAATCCATTCCGGAGACGCTCCTTCGCCGACCAATCGCAGAACATATTTTGGCATCGTCGCGTACATCTGCTGTTGAATGATCCAAAATCCAGTGACGATTGTGATCAACATTACAAGACGAACATTCTTTACTACGCGAATGAATCCAGCCCATACTTCGCTGAATGATTTTCCATTTTCATCTATCGGTGATGTTGATTTATAAAAGAAGAAAACCGTTACCAACGCAATAAATGCAAGAAATGCTGAATAATAATTAATTGATGCGACACCCCATTCTAACCGCAATGGATAGGCGAACGTTTTTCCCAGAAAGGAACCGATATTGATCATTCCGTAGAAAATAGAATATCCGCGTGCGCGAGTCTCTATGGTGGTATTTTTTGCAACTGTTCCCGTAATAATTGATTTAATGAACGAACCGCCAAACATTGTAATAATAAGAGCAGGGATCACTGTTTCTTTGTAAGGAAGCAAACCAAGAGTGAAGTATCCGATAAACAGAAGCGAGAATGCAAGCAAGATTGCTTTTCGAAATCCGATTTTATCTGCAAGTGCTCCGGTAAATGGAGGAAGGAAAAACATTCCAGCAGAAAATGCACCTCCAATCCATGCCGCCCATATATCGTCGTATCCAACAACACGCGATAGATAGAGTGTAATTGAAATGAACATTGCATAATATGCCGAACGTTCAAATAGTTCTACAATATTGCCTGTCCAAAATACGCGGTTAAACTTCCAGGTGGGCTTTAGCGTTTCTTTTTTTTCTGCCATTATTTCCTTTTACAATGATGTTTGGAATGCAGAGACGATTCTGTTAATTCGTTTTAGATCTCTTTCGCTATGGTAAGTTCTCGTGTTCGTTTTTTTTCTGCGCGTGACAGGAATGCAACTGCTATCAAAATAAATACCAGGGAAACCCAGTCTTGGGTTTTAGGAAACGTTCCTTGAAACAAAAAATATGAAACCAATGTTGCGCCGGTTCCCGCAACAAGCGATGTCAACCGATTGACGAGTCCGGCAAATGTTGCCGTCCTTCCTTTGAACATAAAAATAAACACCGAAAAGAACGCCACCATACCGAATGCCGTTCCGGCAATGATTGCAAACCACCAATCCGGATGAGGCAAGGCAATTGAATCTCTGAAGATGACCAGCTGTTCATTTGTTGTTTCAAACCATGTTGGTGAATTGAACAGAATATAACCGGCACCGAACATTACAACTGATGCCGCAATCTGTTCAATGGCAAAAAATCCGTTGTTATCAAGTTTTACACCGTTTGCGCGTGTATTCTTATAATAGTTCATGATATATATACGGATAGAATACGCGACGATATAACTTCCCAAAATGATTACCGCTGCAGGTGAATGAACAAAATCAAAATCACCGGGACCAACGTAAAAGATATTAATCGCTGCAGCAAAAAGAGCGAACAGCACCGCAATATTTTCTTCCACGTACACACTTTTTTTCAATATCCCTTGACGAATTTGTATCGCATCAACTATTCGACTGATGATGATTACACTTGCACGCATGATCACCATTGCTACCATAACAGAGATCGGCAGCAGATACATCAACGTTGTTGTGGGAATGACAACTGCAGTGCAAATACCGGAAGGAATGATGTAGAGAATTTCCTGGGGGAATTTAATCTTTCCCCAGGTAATGATTT
>JFJP01003158.1_pt1 | contig 11121 bp, 10 predicted proteins | sample 431651 | NCBI WGS metagenome assembly JFJP01 (sample SAMN02602958, study PRJNA72255) | Microbial mat metagenome, whole genome shotgun sequencing project. | biome: fresh water; feature: sink hole; material: water; isolation source: purple microbial (photo- and chemosynthetic) mats found in... | reverse complement strand
CCGGCTTGACCAACAGTTTGACGGTGACTTCGACGACGATGCCGAGCAGGCCTTCCGAGCCGGTCATCAATGCCAGCAAGTCGTAGCCGGGACTGTCGAGCGCGCCAGGGTTGTCCGCCGCACCGATCTCCAGCAATTCGCCATCAATGGTCAGCACCTTCAGCGCCAGCAGGTTGTGCACGGTCAGCCCGTATTTCAGGCAATGCACGCCACCGGAGTTTTCCGCCACGTTGCCGCCGATGGAACAGGCGATCTGCGATGACGGGTCCGGTGCGTAATACAAGCCAAGATGCGCCACCGCCTCGGAAATGGCCAGGTTGCGCACACCGGGTTGCACGCGTGCCAGGCGGTTTTCGGCGTCGATCTGCAAAATCCTGTTGAACCGCGCCAGTGACAGGATCACGCCATCAGCCAACGGCAGCGCGCCGCCAGACAAACCGGTACCAGCGCCGCGCGCGACCACTGGCACCTTGTGCTCGCGACAGATGCGCAACACCGCTTGCGCCTGTTCCAGCGTTTCCGGCAGGCACACAGCCAGCGGCACTTGCCGATAGGCGGAAAGGCCGTCGCACTCGTAGGGGCGCAGCGCCTCCGGTTCGATCAGCAACGATTGCGGCGGCAGCGCGGATTTCAGCGCAGTGATGAAAGTGGGTGTCATCTTGAACAGTAGGGCGGAAAAGCCGATAGGCGCCTTCCGCCGGAAGGTGGGACATTCATTCGGCGGAAGGCGCCTATCGGCTTTCCCGCCCTACGAGGGTTGCGTTGCATGGTTCGATTATGACAAATCCGGTGCCGAAAGCCGCTGATATGCCGTCGCCAACGCGGCGTCGTCGCCAACGTTTCCGGGAAAGATCACCACTGGCAAATTCGGATAGCGCGGATGGTCTTCGGGGCAGCGCACCACCGAGCAGCCGGGCAGAATCTGGCCGAGTACGGTGGAGGTGCGCAGTGCCAGGCCATCGGACAGCACGTCGTTGGAGGTGATGCCGCCCTTGCTGATCAGGAATCCCAGCGTGGTCGGCAGACTGCGCACGACGTCCATCAGGAAGGCGGATACCGCCTCGCCGAAGGCCAGTCGTGTCGCCTGGTCGGGAAACTGGCGTTCGATGCGGCTGGTGTAGATCACCGATGTTCTGCCCTGGGCATGCGCATCGCGCGCCTGGGTCTGGATTTCCGTCAACAATTTTTCGCGCTCGCTCTCGATCCGGTCGACATCGACTTCCAACGGCACGATGCCGGGCTGTTCGAGCAGGATGGCCAGTTGCGCGGTGGTCTTCTTGACGTGCGAGCCGACGATCACTGCGCCTGGCTTGTTGTCTTTCACGTAGGCATGCATTGCCTCTGCGGCTACCGGTTGCGGCGGCAGTTTGGCCAGCGCGGTAAGCAGGCTGGCGGCGGAGCGGAACAGGAAACGCTTGCCCTGCGCGGCAGCGGCGGTGAGCTGTTCGGCAAAATGATTCAGATCGGACTGGTATTCAGCATCGACGACGCAACAGCGGTTGCCTTTTAGTGCGATGAGTCGGTCAGACACATCTCCGCGCACGTCGGCCAGTACGAAGCGTTCAACCTCGCTCGCCTTGATTCGCCCGGCAGTCTTTTCCTCGACGTAATCTGGCAGATAGCTGTGCCGATAACCGAACACCGAATCGCGCGCGAATTCGGTTTCATGCACCGGCGTCGGCACGCCGTTGACGATCAGATAATGAATGCTGTCGCGGGTAAAACGGCCACCTTCGAAAAAGGCAGGGGTCAGGAAATGGGCATCGAAACTACCGAGCTCTTCCGCCATGACATCGGTTTCCACCGGGTAATGCCCGCGCAGGGTGGAATCCGAGCGGCTGACGAAGATCGGGTTGAACAGCTTGCCGCCCGCCGCCAAGTCAGCCAGCGCCAACTTCATGTTTTGGCAGACTTCCCGCGTCACTGCCGCCGCCCGCGTCGCATCCATGCCGCGTGTGTTGGTCAGCACAAAGAACAGGGGCGAGTCGTCGGTGAGCGCTTCCTGCAACGTGGCAGCATCCCAGCGCGTCAACAACTGGCAGGAATGCACCGTCTGCGAACCGGTCGGGTCGTCGTCGAGGACGATGATTTTGGTTTGGGTCATGGCTACCTATCCGGTCAAGGTGTTCAAGCCCCTCCCCCGCAGGCGGGGGAGGGGTTGGGGAGAGGGCGGTTATATCAGCGAGGCCAGCGAAAGGCCCCTCATCCCCGGTCCTTCTGATGGAACGACCAGCCAACCGACTAGGCCGAAAAAAACGTCGGCCAAGTCTCTGGTTGCCCCGCTTGCGGGAGAAGTGGGTTTACCCCAAAAGCGCCATCGCCCGTGCCGCCATCGCTTCGCCGGTCAAGCCATTGAAGGCCATGATTTCACCCGGGCTGGCGGTGGTTTCGCCGCGCTTCCAGGCCATCACGTCGCGGCGGGCGGCGCGGGTGCGCAGCATGATCGGCTCCAGCGGGCCGGACGGGCCGCCGGTGACGCCGATCAGCGCATCCGCATCGAACAAGGCATTGAAATGGTCGTCATCCATGAACGCGTTGTCGGGTTCCGACACGGTATCCCACGACACATCGGTCGGGCGATACAGCCGGCGCGGGTTGGCGGCGCTGACGATGCGAACCTTGTGGCCGGCGGCTTCCAGCTTGTCCTTCGCCTCGAATACCGGCAGCAGCACCATGTCGCCAGTCACCGCGAACACCACGGTTTTGCTACCAGACTTGCTTTCATACAGCGTGATCGCGCCGCGTTCGATACCTTCACGCGCCTGATCCAGCGTCGTGTAAACCGGCAGCGGCGACTTCGAGGCGATGATCGCGATGCCCTTGTTGTGCGTGCCCAGCGCCCAGTCGTAGGCGACCTGGATCTGATTGGCGTCGCACGGGAACAGCGGATACATGTTGCCGTTGCGCATTTGCGCTGCGAAGTAGTTCTCGATTTCCGGACGTTGGTGAGTCCAGCCGTTGCGGCCCTGTTCCAGCGCGCCGGCGGTGAACATGCAGACGAACGACGGCGTCTTGCGGCGTAGTTCGGCCATCGCCTGGGTCACGGTTTGCACGATCGGCCAGCCGTTGATGGCGAAGCTTTCATACGACAGCCAGATCGAACGCGCACCGAACAACGCCATGCCCGCAGCGAGTCCGGCGCACGCATCTTCATTGAGCGGCTCGTAGACCTGGCCGTTCGGCTCCTGGAAGTACAGCGGGTCTTCCACCGGGTGACGAATTTTCAGTGCGGCGTTGATGTTGGCCATCGCACTGGCTTCGTTGCCATCGGCGTTGGTCACCACAAAGTACGGATCGCTCTGGCCGACGGCGGCAACCAGCGCGCCAAAGGCGGTTGCCGGCACCTGTTTCTCGCCCGGCTCAAAGGCGCGAATCGGCAACTCGGGCAACGGCACGATGTCGAGCACATGTTCGGTCACCACGGTCTTGGCGGCGGGGCCACCACCGGCGCGGGTGAAGTTGTCACGCACGATCTGCCAGGCCTCCGGCGCCAGCGCGCGGCGCTGCAGGCCGGCGATGATGTGCTCGGCATCCAGCGTATCGGCCGGGTACAGGTTGTGCGCCTTGGCGCCCACCTTGTGCACGCCGGCGCCCTTCAACTGCTTCAGGATCATGACCGTGCGCTTGCCACCCAGTGCGCTTTTGGCGGCGCTGTCGGCGGCTTGCAACACAGCGGCGGCGAAATCCTGGCGACGATCGAAGGCAAACGCGGTGCTGTCGACATAGGCGCCAACCTGATCCTGATCGTCAAAGTTCTTCGCATCGACCAGGTAAACGTTTTCAAAGCCGTGGCCTTTCCAGTACGCCGTCATTTCGGCGTTGCTCCAGGTGGTGCACATCGAATGGTGTTCCTGGCTGTAGCCGTTCCAGATCAGCACCGGCAGGAAGTTGGTCACCTTCGGGTACGCGGTGTTGAAGTGCATCATCGAATTCAGGATGTACGGCTCGCCCATGCCGCCGTCGCCGATGGTCACCGGGAACAGCGTGCCGGGATGCAGCAGCGCGCCTGCCATGGCGAAATGCTGGCCCTGGCCGAGCGGACCGGCGGGGGCGAGCAGGCCGGGAATTGCGCCGGACAGGTGGCCGAGCAGGCCATGCTTCTCGCGGAAACGGTCGCGCAATTGCTGCACGTTGTTGATGCCCATTTCTTCCAAAGAACGGTCGAGGAACATCGCCGAGTAGAAACCGGGTGCGTGGTGGCCGACTTCGGTGACGATATTGGTGTGGCCCAGCATCACCAGCGCGGCATAAGCCTCGGCGCCGCAGATTTGCAGGGTCAGATAGCGCAACGCGTCGGCGGCCATCAGAGTCTGATACGCGGCGGCAGTGGAGTTGGCGCTGGCGATGGCTTTCATGTTGGCGGCAATCGCGGGCTCGCCGGCATGCTCGGCAAAACCGGGCCAGGCAGGAGCGTAATACTGGATGCCGGTGCAGAATTCCGGGGCGAGATCGGCGGGGAGGGTGGTTGCGTTCATGTTGGGCTCCAAGGGGAAAGTGAAGGGGTAAGTGGCGTTGGGAAATACTTTACAGAAACAATCGACTTTTCACAATGCAGATTACGTTTCATAATGCGAAATATGAACGAAGACAAAACCTCCCCCATACAAGTCATCGACCGCATGGCTGCGTTGCTCGATTCCCTCGCCGCGCAGGACGGCAGCACCTCCTTGAAGATTCTTTCAGCGGAAACCGGCCTGCATCCATCGACCGCGTTTCGCATTCTGGCTTCGCTGATCCAGCATGGCTTCGTCGCCCGTGATGAAGCCGGCCTCTACCTGCTCGGTCCGCATTTGCTGCAACTGGCGGCGAAGGTCCGCGTCGGCCTCGATGTGCGGGCGGTGGCGCGGCCGGAAATGGAATGGCTGCGCGATCAGGTTGGCGAAACGGTGAACCTCACTGTGCGCCAGGGCGACGAGATGGTGTACGTCGAACGCGTCACGCCGAACCGCATGATGCGCGTCGAGCAACTGATCGGCAGCCGCGCGCCGTTGCATGTCACCGCCGTCGGCAAGCTGATGCTGGGCGAAGCCGGCGCCGCCGCGACGCGCGACTACGCCAAACGCACCCGCCTGCCGGCCTACACCGCCAACACCCGGCACGACGTCAAAACGCTGCTGGAAGACATCGGCATCTGCAGCGCGCGCGGCTACGCGCTGGATGACGAAGAAGCGGAACTCGGCGTCGGCTGCATCGGCGCGCTGATCCGCGACGCAACCGGCGCTGCGGTGGCGGGTCTGTCAGTCTCGGCGCCGATGGAACGGCGGCAGATGGATTGGGTCAAGCTGGTGCAGGAAGCGGCACGCAGGGTCTCGGCCAGGCTGGGGTTTGCGGAGTGAGATGGGGGTTTGCGGCAGAATGAACACGTTTCTGAAAAGAGTATGAAACTGGCTACTTAGGCCGCGCTTTGGACACTACATGCAGAATCGCCCTCAATCGAATGCGGAAGAACGCGCCAACAGCCTGAGTCATGGCTTTGGCTTTCTGCTGGCGCTGTGCGCCGCGCCGGTCCTGATCATCACCAGCGCGCGTCAGGGAAATGCGCTGAACATCGTCGGCGCCAGCGTCTTCGCCATCACCATGGTGATGTTGTACTTCAGTTCGACGCTCTATCACGCGCTGCCGCCGGGACGCGCCAAAAACCTGTGCGGGAAGATTGACCACGGCGCAATCTTCCTGTTCATCGCCGGCACCTATACCCCCTTCTCGCTGGGTGTCCTGAATGGCGCCTGGGGATGGACGTTATTCGGGTTGATATGGGGGCTTGCAGCCGCTGGGCTGGTGCTCAAAGCATTCGATAAACTGTCGCATCCACTGCTTTCGACCGGCCTCTATCTGGCGATGGGCTGGCTGGTGGTGATCGCGGCGGTGCCATTGCTGGAACGTGTATCGATTGCTGGCGTCGGTTGGCTGGTTGCAGGCGGACTCGCTTACACGCTAGGCGTCTTTTTCTACCTGACCGACGCGCGTTACAAATTCGGCCATTTTGTCTGGCACCTCTTTGTCATGGCTGGCACTACCTGCCATTTCTTCGCCGTGTTGTGGTACTCGTTTTAGGCGGGATGACTGGCGCTATCAGCGCACTCTCACCGTGTACCGGCTCGATTCCAGCCAGTGACACTGGTGCCGTCCTGGCCATCAAGCAGCAACCCGAAAATGACACATTGCAATAAGTGACCCGCTGCTCAGTTATTTCCCGGGGTTGTATCCAGATGCATCCAGGTGGATACGCCGCCGGATAGCGGCATTGGGGACGTACCACGGTTTAATAGACCTGATATCGAGACACCCAGCATGATGATCCGGCGCAGTTCAGGTCGTAATGTTGCTTTCCAGGTCGGAGAAATTGCTGATCTTTACCGCACCGTCAGGAAAGCGCGCTACCACCTCCAGTTGGCCGCCCATGGCCTCGATATGGCTACGCAGCGTGGAGAGGTACATATCCGTGCGTTTCTCCAGCTTCGCAATGGAGGGTTGCTGGACGTGCAAGACTTCGGCCAGCATCTTTTGCGATAGTCCACGTGCTTGACGCAGTTCGTTGAGTGGCATTTCGGCCAGCATGGCTTGAGTTTGGGCATCGGCCCGTGCCTGAGATTCGGGAGACATACGCGCGCGCAGTTCTGAAAATTTCTTAGCCATCGATTCGCCCTTCCTTTCGAAGTTGCTCCAGGTGTTCGTCGTACAGTCGGTCAGCCATGGGAACGTGGATGTCGTACCAACGGTCGTCCCCGGTCTTGTCCCCGCCGATCAGCAGGATGGCTGCTCGTTGCGGGTCGAAGGCGTACAGGGTACGCAATGGCCTGCCACCACGCTGCGTGCGAAGTTCCCGCATGTGGCTGTGCTTCGACCCTTTGATGCCACTGCTGTGCGGGAAGCCCAACGCCGGGCCGTGTACTTCGAGCAAACGCACTGAGGCGGCCAGCGCTTCCTGCTCCTCTTCAGACAGGCCGCTCCACCAGTTGCCGAACTCATCGGTGTATTCGACTTCCCATTTCATGGCGTCACTATAACCAAGACAATATATTCCATCAATGGAATGTATTTTCAAGCGTCGATGAGGTCAAGGGTGAGTGGGACAGCTTCGGTATTCATAAGCGAGGTAGCCTGGATGGAGCCCGCCGCAAAGACCGTTGAACTGTCCACCGTCGCTACGCGGGTGGAATCCGGGGTGTTTGCACACTCCATACCTCCACGCTCGGCATCTCCCGGATTCCGCTGCGCTGCATCCGAGAGCATTTTGGGACGGATACGGTTTCCGCCATCCCGATCCCCCCTCTGCCTTGGCATTGACGTGTCAGCTCGGGCAGGGCGGTTCAGACGCAAGACCCGCTGCTCAGTTATTTCCCGGGCTTGTATCCAGATGCATCCAGGTAGACACGCCGCCGGACAGCAAGCTGGCCTGGAAGCCGTTTTGGCGCAGCATGCAGATGGCGTTGTAGGCGCGGATGCCGACGCCGCAGACGACCTGGATCGGTTTGTCTTTCTGCAATTCGCTCAGGCGATCACGCAGTTCGTCGATCGGGATGTGCTTGCCGCAGGGCATCGGGTCTTGCTGCAACTCGCCGGCGGTGCGGACATCGAGCACCAGCGCGGTTTGGCAGCCGATTTCGTTCCAGTGCGTGATCGGCAGATCGCCGCGCATGGCGTTGGCCGCGACCATGCCGGCCAGGTTGACCGGGTCTTTGGCGCCGCCGTATTGGGGGGCGTAGCAGAGTTCTGCTTCTTCCAGATCGAACACTGTTGCACCCATCTGGATCGCCATCGCGATGACGTCGATGCGGCGTTCGGCGCCATCCGGGCCGATCGCTTGCGCGCCCAGGACGCGGCCGCTGCCGGTGTCGTAGAGCAGTTTCATGTTGATGGTCTTGGCGCCCGGGTAGTAGCCAACATGGTTGCGCGGATGAATGTAGACCGCTTCGTAGGGTGTCTTGTGGCTGCGCAGGGTGCGCTCGTTGAGACCGGTGCTGGCCAGCGTGAGGCCGAAGGCGCCGCAAACAGCGGTGCCTTGCACGCCGCGAAAACCGCGCCGCTTGCCGGTGATGATGTCGGCGACCATGCGACCTTGCCGGTTGGCGGGGCCGGCCAATGGCAGCGCGGTGCGTTTGCCGGTGATCGCGCATTGCACTTCGACCGCATCGCCCACCGCGAAGATCGATGGGTCCGAGGTTTGCATGCGGGAGTCGACGACGATGTGGCCGCGGCTGTTGGTTTCCAGCCCGCATGACTGCGCCAATTCGGTGTCCGGACGCACACCGATGGCCAGGATCAGCATGTCGGTGACCAGTTGATCGCCATTCGACAGGGTGATGCGCAGCGGTCCGGGCGCACCATCGCTGGTCGTGCTGTCGATGCGGCTGACTTCAGTATTCAGGCGCAGATCGATGCCGGCGGCGCGCACCGCGTTGGTCATCGGCTGCACCATCTCCGGATCGATCGTGGTCATGATCTGCGGATCGCGCTGGATCAGGGTGACGCCGATTTCCAGGTGATGCAGGTTTTCGGTGACTTCCAGGCCGATAAAACCGCCACCGACGACGACCGCGTGGCGCACGTCGTAACGCTTGATCCACTGCTTGATCTGGTTGCTGTCCGGCACCGTGCGCAAGGAAAAAATGCCAGGCAGGTCGATGCCGGGAATCGGCGGCTGGATCGGCTGCGCGCCGGGTGACAGTACCAAATGATCGTAGGCGATCTGCTCGCTGCTGCCATCGTCGCGGCTGACCTGGACGACTTTGTTGGCGCGGTCGATGGCGGTGACGTTGTGGCCGGTGCGCACGTCGATGTTGAAACGACGCTGAAAGAATTCCGGCGTCGCCAGCAGCAGGTCTTCTTCATTCGCGATGACGCCGCTGACGTAATAGGGCAGGCCGCAGTTGGCGAATGAAACATGCGGGCCGCGTTCGAGCACAATGATTCTGGCCTGTTCGTCGTTGCGGCGCAGGCGCGCTGCGCAAGATGCGCCGCCGGCGACGCCGCCGACGATGAGAGTGGTTTTTCCCATGATTTTTCAGTCAGGTGAGTTGATCAGCAGGCGCACTCCGTCGCCCAATTGTTCACGTGAGGAATCATTCATTTTGGTGTAGGGCGCTACACCGAGGTTGCGCAGGTAATCGAAGGCTTCCGATGAGATGAGCGGCTCTTGGTTCACTCTGGTTCTCCTGTCTAAGTTGTCGGTTGTTGGTTGTTGGTTGTTGGCGAAGGCTGGTTCTTATCTCCCGCGCAAAATGGAAATGTCCTGCAAAAGCGGGGTCAGGACTGGCTCAATCTTGCGCCGCATCAATGAACCGATGGCGGTTGAGCGCGCAAAGATGGGTTGGATCAGGCTGTCGTCGCGACGTGCCAGGCGCGCCGCCGCTGCCAACATATCAGCATGCGGATGCCAGGCGGCGCCGGGGCTGGTTGCGAGTTCGTTCAAGTTGATCTGGGATGAAAGATAGCGGCCGATAGCATTCAACGTGCGACTGACCACTTCCTGGGTTTCCGGCCGTTCGAGCACGTCGGCGGCCGCGTCGAGGAAGGTCTGTCCCTGGCTGGACAATGCGCGCTCCAGGACGTGGGCTGCCGCATGGGGTTCGCCGCTCAACAGGGTGACGATCTCGTCATGCAAGGCGTGCGCGTTGAGCGGCAGCGGCAACTGGCCGGCGGCCATTTCAAGAAACGCGACGAAATGCGTATTGCTGCGTCGGCCGAATTTCCACATGGTTTCCAGCCCGGCCGGTGTGACCGCGTTGGAGTAGATCAACACTGCGACGGTATCGATGATGCCGAGATGGTCGTCCTGCAGAAACGGCAGATGCTCGACCAGAAAGTCGGCCAGCACACGCCCCATCGGGCCTTGCGCGACGGCTTCGCGGCTGAGCATCAGGCGGGCGTTTTCGATGGTTGGCAGCGTCCACCAGGCATGCCGCGCCAGTTCGTCGGTGAGGCCGGGCGAATGCACGACAGCGACGACGGCTTCCGGTTCGCCGGTGAGCAGCAGCTTGCCCAGATTGACGCCGGCCATCTGGCCGTGCCGGGTCCAGCGGGTGAGAAACACCGGATAGCCGCCGGGTGATCCGAGCGCATGGCCGGATAACAGTTCGCGCACCTGGCGCAGGTATTTGTCTTCCCGGCAATTGGGCGATAGCGGAATGCTGGCCTCGCCCTTGTCGGTCAGCGCGTGCAGCGTCAGCGTCGATTCGTCGATCCGGATCGCTTTCAGATCCTGCGCCAGCAGGACTTGCAGGCGGAAGCTGTCTTCCGCGGAAAGCCCGTCGCTCATGCGCTCAACTTCTCGAAACACTTCGCGGCGGCAGCAATCGTGGCGTCGATGTCGGCGTCGCTGTGCGCGGCGGAGACAAAGCCTGCCTCGAACGCGGATGGCGCGAGGTAAACGCCTTCGTGCAGCATCAAATGATAGAAGCGGTTGAAGCCTTCCTTGTCGCTGTCCATGACTTCGGCATACGACGTCGGCGGCGTGGCGCGGAAGTAGACGCCGAACATGCCACCGACCGAGTCGGCGCAGGCGAGAATGCCAGCCTCGCGCGCGGCGGCGGTGATGCCGGCGCACAGGCGTTCGGTCTTGGCGGTGAGCGCTTCATAGAAGCCGGGCGTGGAAATCTTCTCCAGCGTCTTCAGGCCGGCGGCCACCGCCACCGGGTTGCCAGACAGCGTGCCGGCCTGATACACCGGGCCGAGCGGTGCCAGTTTGTCCATGATTTCGGCCTTACCGCCGAAAGCGCCGACCGGCAGGCCGCCACCGATGACTTTTCCGAGCGTGGTCAGGTCGGGCGTGATGCCGTACAGACCTTGCACGGAACCTTTGCCGACGCGGAAACCGGTCATCACTTCATCAAAAATCAGCACCGCGCCGTATTGGGTGCAGTTCTCGCGCAGGCATTCGAGGAAGCCGGGTTTCGGCTTGATCAGGTTCATGTTGCCGGCGACGGCTTCGACGATGATGCAGGCGATTTCGTTGCCCTTGGCAGCAAAGAGCTGGTTGACCTGGTCGATGTCGTTGTAATCGAGCACCACGGTATGGCCGGAACAGTCGGCCGGCACGCCGGCGGAACTCGGCTGGCCGAAAGTCAACAGGCCGGAGCCGGCTTTCACCAGCAGGCTGTCGGCGTGGCCGTGGTAGCAGCC
>JFJP01002346.1_pt1 | contig 11121 bp, 5 predicted proteins | sample 431651 | NCBI WGS metagenome assembly JFJP01 (sample SAMN02602958, study PRJNA72255) | Microbial mat metagenome, whole genome shotgun sequencing project. | biome: fresh water; feature: sink hole; material: water; isolation source: purple microbial (photo- and chemosynthetic) mats found in... | reverse complement strand
GGCAAAAAGCGCCGGCCCGAGCATGTACAGCCAGACCCGCCCGCGCCCGAGCGTCGTCATGCTGCGCTGACATGCCAGTAACACCCCGGACATATTCTCTCCAATAAACGTTTATGCGCAGTTTATAACGCAAAGCGCCGCCTGCACGTAATTGAATACGCCATTTACCGAGAAGACCACTAGCAGCCTGTCGGACCTGACCGAATCGGCTGCAAAAAGTGGGAAGACGGCCCATTTCTCCCAGTATTCCGGCGCGAATAGAACGACTATTCGCTTGAAATCCGTGAATAACTGTTCTCGTCTCCCACATTTTTCGCTTCGACCCATCAAGTCCGACAGGCTGCTAGAATGCATGTTGTAACGACAGCGGCATGTCCTGCGCCGTTCGCCAACCCACAGAGAGACGAATAATGTCCACCTTCCTGATTCTCTATTCGACGACCGACGGTCACACGCTGACGATCTGCCAGCGTCTTAAAGCGCTGATCGAGTCGGCCGAACACCCGGTGACCCTGACCGCGATCGCTGACGCCCGCCAGCTGAGCATCGGCTCATTCGACAAGATCGTCATCGGCGCCAGCATCCGCTATGGAAAGCACCAGCCGGAGGTCTCTGATTTCATTGAGACGCATTTGCCGCTCCTCGAGAGCCGGCCGAACGCCTTTTTCTCGGTCAACATCGTCGCTCGCAAGCCGGAAAAAAACCGCCCGGAAACCAACCCCTACCTGCTCAAGTTTCTCAAGCAGATACGCTGGAAACCGCAACAACTGGCGGTCTTTGCCGGCAAGCTCGACTACCCGCGCTACCGCCCGCTCGATCGCCTGATGATCCGCCTGATCATGCTGATGACCAAAGGACCGACCGACCCGCAGACTGTCGTCGAATTCACCGACTGGCAGCAGGTGGACAATTTTGCCCGGGTGATCAAGGAAATGTAGGCTGTCCGGTGCGCACCCCAAGAGTACTTCCTTCGGGCGCAACGCCTTGCGTTTCGCACCCTACAGCCCTTCCCACAATTTTGTAGGGTGCGTTAATTCATTTGCGCACGCGGAATTTCACAACCCTTCCCACATTTTCTGCAGGCGTTTGCTCGACACCGGCGCCGGGGTGCGCAGTTCCTGGGCAAAGAGTTGCACGCGCAGTTCTTCGAGCATCCAGCGGAACTGCTCGACCTGCGGATTGCTCACCCCCTGCTTGGCCAGCACGATGGCGCGACGCTCATAGTTGGTCCACAGCGGCGCGTACTCAGCCAGCAGCCGGGCGTCGCGCGCCGGATCGGCCTTGAGCTTGTCGAGACGCAGAACTATGGCCTTGAGGTAACGCGGAAAATGCTGCAGCCGTTCGAACGGCGTCTCGGCGATGAAACGCTTGCCGACCAGCCGCGCCAACTGCTTCTCGATGTCCTGCAGCGCCGCCGCATGAATTTTGAACGCCGGCAGTTTTTTCTGCAGCGCCTGCCAGTCGGTCAGAATCTGTCCGACCAAGCGGCATATTTCCTGCGCCAGCAAGCCCAACCGCGACTTGGCTTCGGCACAGCGCAACTTGAAGCTCTCGGCATCGGTTGGCCACGGCTCGACCAGACAGGCGCGGGCAAAGGTCAAATCGACGAGTTGCCGGCGCAAATCGTCGAGCGAACCGAGCGGCATGAACTGCATGCCCATCTGCGTCAGCCCGGGTAGGTTCTTCTCGAAGTACTTGAGCTGATCACGGAACTGCAGCATGTACAGGCGCAGCAGCCCCGAGGCATGGGCTTCACGCGCTTCTTCGGGGGTATCGAAAACGCACAGCGACACCGTCTCGCCGTCATCGGCCAATCCCGGATAGCCGACGACCATCTGGCCATTCCCGACATCGACTTCCATCAGCTCGGGCAACTCGCCGAAAATCCAGTCGGTCATCCCCGAGTATTCGGATGGTGTTTCGTGCAGCTCGGAAAATTCCTGCTTGGCCTTGCCGCCCCACTCGCCGCGCAATTCGGTCAGGCTGCGGCTCTGCCCAAGTTGTCGTCCATGTTCATCGACCAGCAGAAAGCTGAAGGAGAAATGCGCCGGCAGGGCGTCGGGGCGAAATGCATCCGGGGTGATTTCCCAGCCGCGCGCATTCAGCCCGCGCGATTGCAGGATGTAGTGAATCAGCGAAGAGACCAAGCTCTTGTCCGCCGGTTGCACGGCGGCAACAAAATCGGCGGCAAAGTCCGGCACCGGAACCAGCTTCGAGCGGATTTTCTGCGGCAGCGTCTTGATCAGCTGGATGACTTTTTCCTTGAGCAGACCCGGAACCAGCCACTCGCAGCGCGCCGCCGGAATCTGGTTGAGCTGCGCCAGCGGCACCGTCATCGTCACGCCATCCTTCGGCGAGCCGGGCTCAAAATGGTAAGTGAGCGCAAACTCGACGCCGCCGAGCTTGATCTGGTGCGGGAAGGCTTCGGTGGTGACCCCGGCCGCTTCGTGGCGCATCAGGTCTTCGCGCTTGAGGTAAAGCAGCTGAGCATTCTCGCGCTCGGCGTCTTTGCGCCACTTGTCGAAATCGGCGCCATTGGTGATGCCCTCGGGGACGATCTGGTCGTAGAAGGCAAAGATCAGCTCGTCGTCGACCAGCACGTCGGGGCGCCGCGACTTGTGTTCGAGCGTTTCGATGTCGAGCATCAACTGGTGGTTGTGCGTGAAGAAGCTCCAGCGCCGGGCGAACTCCTCGGCGATCTCGCCCGCAACGAGTCCCTGGCGAATGAAAATCTCGCGTGCTTCCTTGGGGTTCATCGGCCCGAAGTTCACGCGTTTTTTCGGATTGACGACGATGCCGTAGAGCGTTGAACGCTCGAACGCCACGACCTGCATGGCCTTCTTTTCCCAATGCGGATCGAAGAAGCTGCGCTTGATCAGGTGAGCGCCCACTTTCTCCAGCCACTCCGGTTCGATGCGCGCAACGCAGCGGGCGAAGAGTTTGGAGGTCTCGGTGATTTCCGCCGCGGCGATCCACTTGCCAGCCTTCTTGTTGAGTGCCGAACCGGGGTGAATCAGGAACTTCATTCCGCGCGCACCGAGGTAATGCGCCGAATCCTCGGACTTGCAGCCAAGGTTGCCGAGCAGCCCGGCGAGCAGCGCACGGTGGATGGCCTCGTAGGTCGCCGGGATCTGATTCTCGGTCCACTGATGCTCGGCAGCCAGCCCATGCAGCTGGCTGTGGATGTCGAGCCACTCGCGCATGCGCAGTGCCGACAGGAAATTGGCGTGACAGGCTTGAACCAGCTTGCGCTGCGATTTCTTGTGCTCGAGTTCGCCTGCGTACCAGTTCCACAGCTTGAGCCAGGAGAGGAATTCCGATTTTTCGTCGGCAAACTTCTTGTGCGCCGCGTCGGCAGTGCCCTGCTTTTCCTGCGGGCGTTCGCGTGGGTCCTGCACGGTCAGCGCCGCGGCGATGACCAGCATTTCCTTGAGACAACCTTCGTCACGGGCAGCGACGATCATCCGCGCGACGCGCGGGTCGAGCGGCATCTTGGCCAGCTCCTCACCCACCGGGGTGAGCGCCCGCTCTTCGGTCACCGCGCCCAGTTCCAGCAACAGCTGGTAGCCATCGCTGATCGCCTTGGGTGGCGGCGCTTCGATGAAGGGGAACTCCTCGACGTCGCCGAGGCGCAGCGATTTCATGCGCAGGATGACGCCGGCCAGCGACGAACGCAGGATCTCCGGATCGGCGTACGGCGGCCGCAGCGTGAAATCCTGCTCGGAATACAAGCGGATGCAGACGCCAGCGGCGACCCGCCCGCAGCGCCCGGAACGCTGGTTGGCCGAGGCCTGGGCAATTTTCTCGATCTGTAGCTGCTCGACCTTGTTGCGGTACGAGTAGCGTTTGACCCGCGCCAGCCCGGTATCGACGACGTAGCGAATTCCTGGAACGGTCAGCGAGGTCTCGGCGACGTTGGTCGCCAGGACGATACGTCGCCCGCTGTGCGCCTTGAAGATGCGCGACTGCTCCTCGGCCGACAGACGGGCGAACAGCGGCAGGATTTCGGGGTGTACGCCGCCACGCCCGAACGCATGCTTGCGCAGGGCTTCGGCGGCATCGCGGATTTCGCGCTCGCCGGGCAGAAACACCAGGATGTCGCCCGACCCGACGCGATGCAGTTCGTCACAGGCGTCGACGATGGCATCGTAAAGATCGCGCTCGTCGTCATTTTCGGCTTCTTCATTCTGTACCGGGCGGTAGCGCACCTCGACCGGATACATCCGGCCGGAGACCTCGATCACCGGCGCGTTGTTGAAGTGCTGGGCGAAGCGGCTGGCGTCGATCGTCGCCGAAGTGATGATCAGCTTGAGATCGGGGCGCTTGGGCAGCAACTGCTTGAGGTAGCCGAGCAGGAAGTCGATGTTCAGGCTGCGCTCGTGCGCCTCGTCGAGAATCAGCGTGTCGTACTGACCGAGCCACGGATCGCCTTGCGTTTCGGCCAGCAGGATGCCGTCGGTCATCAGCTTGATGTACGACTGCGGCGAGGTGCGATCGGTAAAGCGGATCTTGTAGCCGACCAGGCGGCCGATTTCGCTCTCGAGTTCCTGGGCGATGCGCGCCGCCGTCGAACGCGCGGCGATCCGGCGCGGCTGCGTATGACCGATCAGGCCGGTGGTTCCGCGTCCGAGTTCAAGACAGATTTTGGGAATTTGCGTCGTTTTGCCGGAACCGGTTTCGCCGCAGACGATGACCACCTGATGCTTGGCGATCAGCGCGGCAATTTCGTCGCGGCGCTCATTGACCGGCAGTTCCTCGGGGAATTTCGGTCGCGGCAAGCCGGCACGACGGGTCGCAACGGCCGCACGGGATTTCTCCAGCAGCCTGTCGTACTCGGCCTGCAAGGCATCGCGCTTGGCGCCAAACAGATGGCGCAGGTCGCGGGCCATCGAGCGCAGACGGCGCTGGTCGACGGCAAGACACTCGTCAAATTCGGAACGGGGGGACTGGCGTTTCACGGAAGGGCGGCAGCAAAAGCGACCGAATCAAATGGAGGTCGCCATTCTATCAAAGCGCAGCGGGCTCCTTAAGGCGAATTCGCTGGGTCAGGTGAATCAGCACCGGACATCGCCTGGCGCTCTCAGCAAACAGTCGCCTCCGCCTACTTGATCAGATTGAGCAGATTGCGCGCCACAAACCAGCGGCTGCCGTTGAAAACTGTCACGCCATCGGAATCAACTTCCTTGCCGTTCAGCCAGGCCAGGCTCTTGTTGCGCGGAATTCTGAGCTCCTGATCGTTGCGGGTCACCACGAGCACCGGGTTCTCGGCATCGCTTGTGTCGACGGTAACCCGCGCCCCCTTGTCGGCAAATGCGCTTTCCGCGTCGACAAAGAGTCTTTGGGTCAGCGCATCGAGTTCGACACCGAGTGCCCTGGCCAGAAACCGGCCGACCTCGGTGTTATCCATCAGGCCACAGGGAGAAGGTGTCCTCGGGTCGTACTTGTAGAGCACGACGTCCTCGCCGGTATGACCGTTGCTCGTGAATCCTATCCCGGCACGCTTGGCAATAATGGCGCCGACCGCATTATTGACCCGCCCCACCGGCGCCTTGATCAGGCTGTCGACCTCGGGGTCGCTCAAGTCGTCTATGCCGAGCCATTCCTTGGCCAACGAGCGTATTTCACTGCCCAGGCTTTCTATCGAGCCCGTGCGGCGCGCCGCGGGCAACAGGGCCTCGAACCCCTCTCCGGTCACTCTGGCGCGTTTGAGCGGGTCGGTGAAACGGGTCCATGGCGTTTTGTCGTAGGTCGTGCTGGTCGAGCGGTCGCCGATGGAGATGCCGGAGTTGCCGTGATCGGACACCGCCAGCACCAGCGTCTCACGGTTACTCCTGGCAAAATCGACGGCCACCTGAACAGCACGGTCAAAGGCCAGCACATCGCTGACGATGCCGAGCGGATCGTTGGCATGTGCCGCCCAATCGACTTTCGAACCTTCAACCATCAGGAAGAATCCCCTGGGCTGACGCGACAGCAAACGGATCGCCTTGCGCGTCATCTGCTCCAGCGACGGTTCGCGCTGCGGGTCGCGGTCCACATCGTAAGACATCGCGGCGTGCGCATCGGTCTTGCCGAATACGCCAACCAGTTTCCCTCCGGAAAACTGTTCGAGTTGCGCCGTGTCCCTGACGATAGCGTAGCCCCGCGAAGCCAGGATGGCCGCCATATCTTCCTGGTCTTTGCGCGACTCCGGAGCGAGATATTTCAGGCCGCCGCCGAGAATGACATCGAGCTTGTTGTAAACGATCTGTTCAGTCAGATTGTCGTAATTTGCGCGCGAAGGATCATGGGCGCTGAAATCCGCCGGCGTCGCGTGCATGAATTCACTGGTACTGACAATCCCGGTTGCCCGGCCACTGAGCCGCGCCGCTTCGAGGATGGTCGCCACCGGGCGCAAGGCATCGCCGGCTGCCGGAATGCGTGCGTCGGGCAAGGAATACACGCTTCCGGTACTGGCGATATTGCCAGTTTGCGATTTCCAGCCCGAAGCGATGGCCGAACCGGCCGGGGCCGAATCAGCGATCGTACCGTCGCTGTTCCAGGTGCTCATCAGTCCGCAGGCCAGCGGATCGAGAGCCAGCGAGCTTCCTTTAACCAGGCGGGCGAGTGTCGTTCCGGCGACACTCATGCCATCAGGAATCATCACGATCACGTTACGCAGGCTGCGCTGAGCGCCCGGCTTGTGGTGGTGATCGGCAAACACCGGGGAGGACAGCGCCAGTGACATCAGCCCCAGCACAATAACCCTTGCTCGCATTGACATGGTTTTCTCCTCTAGAAACACCCGTCAGGATTGTAATAAAAAAGAATGTCAGCTACGTGACAGGCTTACTCGGCCGTGGCCCCGGCCTTGCGGCGCAGGACGCGCAGCCCCCAGGCGCGGGCATCGTCGACGTAGGTAAACACCACCGGAATCACCAGCAGACTGAGGAAGGTCGAAGTGACCAGGCCGCCGATGATGACGATGGCCATCGGCGCGCGGAAGCTCGGATCGGTACCCAGCCCGATGGCAATCGGCAGCATGCCGGCACCCATCGCCACGGTCGTCATCACGATCGGCCGCGCCCGCTTGCAGCAGGCATCGAGCAGCGCCTCCCAGCGGTTCATGCCGAACTCACGGCGCGCCATGATGGCGTACTCAACGAGCAGGATCGAGTTCTTGGTCGCCACGCCCATCAGCATGATCAGGCCGATCATCGCCGGCATCGACAGCGCCGTGCGCGTAATGAACAGCGCCAGGATCGCGCCAGGAACCGAGAGCACCAGCGCCGCGAGGATGGTCACCGGCTGCACAAAATCCTTGAACAGCAGCACCAGCACCACGTAGATGCACAGCACGCCGGTGGCCATGGCCAGACTGAAGCCCTGGAACAGTTCGCCCATGGCCTCGGAATCACCGATCGCCGCCTGCCGGACGCCGGGCGGCATCTGCTGCAGGATCGGCAAGCGCGCTGCGGCGGCCTCAACTTCCCCGAGCGGCACGCCGTTCAGCTCGACATTGATGATCACGTTGCGCGCCCGGTCGTAACGGTCGATCTGCGCCGGCCCGCCGACCAGCCGCAGGTCAGCGACGGCGGCCAGTTGCACCGGCCCGCGCGCGCCGGGAATCGACAACCGCGACAGCAGTTCGATGTTTTGCCGCGCATCGTCACGCAGCTTGACGACGATCGGCACTTGTCGCTGCGCCAGATTCAGCTTGGCCAGCGCCTGCTCGTAATCACCGACCATGGCCACGCGCAGCGTGTCGGCAATGGCTTCCGAGGTCACGCCGAGATCGGCGGCACGCGCGAAGTCGGGGCGAATTTCAAGCTCCGGCCGGATCAGGCTCGAATTCGACGTCACGTTGCCGATGCCCGGTATTCCACGCAGCTCGCGCTCAACCTTCTGCGCGTATTCGGTGAGCACCCGACCGTCGTCGCCGGAAAGCGCCAGCTGGTATTTCTCCGAACTGCCGCCCAAGCCGACGCGGATGCGCACACCAACCAGGTTTTCCAGCGCCTGACGGAATTCGTCCTCGATCACCTGCTTGCTGATACCGCGCCGCTCGCTGCGGGGGGTCAGGTTGATCGTCAGTGTCGCCTTGCGCACCTCGGCCGCACCCTGCGGCGCAAAGGGGTCGCTGCCCGAAGCGCCGCCACCGATCGTGGTATACACCGTTTTCACGTGCCGGTGCTTGCCGATGCTCGCCTCGGCCTGCTTGACCAGATCCAGCGTCCCGGCAAACGTGCTGCCCGGCGGCAAGGTCAGGACTACTTGCGTTTGCGACAGGTCGTCCTGCGGCATGAAGCCGGTCGGCAGGAACGGCATCAAACCGAACAGCGTGCCCAGGAAGAACAATACGGTAATGAACGTCGTGCGCAGCCGGTGCTTCAGACACCATTGCGCCAGCCGCATGTAGGCCTTCTCCCAGCGTGCTTCCTGATGCCCCGGCGTACCCGGCTGCAGCAGATAGGCGGCCATCATCGGCGTCAGCATGCGCGCAACAACCAGCGAGAAGAACACCGAAATCGCCGCCGTCCAGCCGAACTGGACGAAGAACTTGCCGACGATGCCGGTCATGAACGCAGTCGGCAGAAACACCGCGATCAGCGTGAAGGTCGTAGCGATCACCGCCAGTCCGATTTCATCGGCCGCCTCCATCGCCGCCTGATACGGTGTCTTGCCCATCTGCAGGTGACGCATGATGTTTTCGATCTCGACGATGGCGTCATCGACCAGAATCCCGACGACCAGCGACAAGGAGAGCAAGGTCACCACGTTGATCGAGAAACCGAACAGATACATCAGTGCGAAGGTCGGAATGATCGACAAGGGCAAAGCCGTCGCCGACACCAGCGTCGCCCGCCAGTTGCGCAGGAACAGCCAGACCACCAGCACCGCCAGCGCCGCGCCCTCGTACATCAGCGCCAGCGAGCCTTCGTAGTTCTCGACCACCGGATCGACGAAGTTGAACGCCTCGGCCACCTCGATATCCGGGTGTTTTTCCTTGAGCTTGGCGATTTCGTCACGCACGCCGTGCATCACATCGACTTCGCCGGCGCCGCGCGCGCGCACGATTTCGAAACCGACCACCGGGGCGCCGTTGAGGAAGGCCGCGCTGCGCCGCTCGGCAATCGTATCCTCGACACGTGCCACCTGTTGTAGACGGATGCGCCGGCCGTCGGAAAGCGGGATCTCCATGCGCGCCAGTTCCGCCGCTGTCTGCACGGTGGCGATCATGCGTACTGACTGCTCGGCACCACCAACGTCCGCCCGACCGCCCGAGGCTTCCTGCTGGATGCGCTGCAACTGCCGGGAAATATCCAGGGCTGTCGCACCGAGCGCCATCAGCTGATCGGGATCAATCTCGACCCGTACCTGACGCGTAGCGCCGCCGACGCGTGACACCGCGCCGATGCCACGCACCGCCAGCATGGCCTTGGTCACGTCGTTGTCGACGAACCACGACAACGACTCCTCATCCATGCGTGACGACGCCACCGTATAGGTCAGGATGGGGGTTCCGGCCAGATTCGACTTGGTGATCGACGGATCGCGCATAGCTCCCGGCAGGTCGGCGCGAATGCGCTGCACCGCGTCGCGCACCTCGTTGAGCACTTCCTGCGTCTCGCGTTCGAGGCGGAATTCGACGGTAATTGTCACCGTCCCGTCCTGAATCATCGTGTAGATGTGCTTTACGCCCTGTAGCGCAGCAACCGAATTCTCGATCCGGCGCGCCACGTCGGTTTCGAGCTGCCCCGGCGCCGCGCCGGGCAAGGACGCGGTGACGATCACCATCGGCAGGTCGATGTCCGGCATGTTCTGAATCTTCATCGCCCGGAAACCCATCAAACCGGCTAAGGTCAGCAGCAGAAAAAGCAAAATGGACGGAATCGGGTTACGGATTGACCAGGAGGAAACGTTCAGCATCGCATGCTCACTTTCCCGTGGGCGCAGTCACGCGCACCAGATCACCATCGGAAAGAAAGCCGACGCCGCTGGCCACCACCGCCACCCCGGCTTCCAAGCCGCTGGTGATCGCCACCCGCTCGCCAGAGCGCTGGCCGACACCGACCTTGGTCTGCACCACACGGTTTTGCGGATCGAGGCGAAACACATAGCTGAAGCCGTCGCTCAGCAGCACGGCGCTCTGCGGCAGAGTCATCACCGGCCCGTGGCCGATTTCAATTTCGCCGCTGGCGAACATCCCGGCGCTGGCGCCACTGCGCTCGCTGTCGATGTCGACATAGACCAGTCCGCTGCGCGTCTGCGCATCGAGCGACGGCGCGACGATGCGCACCTTGCCGGCCAATCGGGCCTTGCCGGTCGTCGTCAGGCTGACGCGCATGCCGGGCTTGACGCGCACCAGGTCAGCCGCCGGCAGTTCGGCGCGCCACTCCAGCCGGTCGCGGCGAATCATTCTGAAGAGTTCCTGCCCGGATTGCACGACGGCCCCGAGCGTTGCCGAACGCGCGCTGATCGTGCCATCATCCGGCGCCACAATGCGCGTCTTGGTCACCCGCAGGTCATCGGTCTTCAGCTTGGCCTTGAGCACATCGACGCGCGCCCGGGCGGTCAGTTCGGCGGTCAGGTATTGGGTGATCTGCTGCGCCGAGAGCGCACCACTGGCTTCAACCTGTCGCGCCCGGTTGGCGTTGGCCTGAGCCTCGGCGGCTGAGGCTTCGGCCTCGGCCAGGCTGGCACGCGTCTGCTCGCGTTCGGCGATGACCATATCGTCCTGCAAGCGCGCCAGCTCCTGCCCCTTGCGCACGCGATCACCGACCGCTGCAGAGAGTTCGACCAGGCGGAAACCCGCGAGAAAACTGCCAAGTTCGCTGCCGATCACCGCCTCCTGCCAGGCCGCGATGCCCCCGCTGGCCCAGACAAAATGCGGCCAATCGGCGGCCTCGGCAACGACCGTACTGACCGTCAGCGCCGGTTTGGCCGCTGCCACAGGGGTTTCCCGGGCGGTTGTTTTCAAGGAAAGGGCCGTGACGGCGATGAGCGCCACGCCACCAGCCAACCACAGCCAGCGGGAACGGGAAATGTTGAACAGATTCATGATCAGCTTCTTCATTATAGACTCGGCACGATTTATACATGAACTTTAAGGCATGTAGCGGGTCTTACTGAGCATGGAAA
>JFJP01027718.1_pt1 | contig 11122 bp, 9 predicted proteins | sample 431651 | NCBI WGS metagenome assembly JFJP01 (sample SAMN02602958, study PRJNA72255) | Microbial mat metagenome, whole genome shotgun sequencing project. | biome: fresh water; feature: sink hole; material: water; isolation source: purple microbial (photo- and chemosynthetic) mats found in... | reverse complement strand
TTTAAATCCACATTCCTTTCCCAAACCTTATTTTCCAAAGACTCTTCAAGAGGAACATCTTCTTTTTTCTCCTCTTCAAACCAACCAATTTTACAATAAACCTGCAATAGAATAATATCCTTATAAATACTGACCCCAATTTAATAGTTATTTCGATACCTTAATTTAAAAATTAATAAATAAATATGAATAAAAACAAAAAAAATTTTAAACGAAACAATCATTCCTCCCATCAAATGAACCAAGACCAATTTCCTTCTCTATTGTCTCCACCTCAAAAGCTTTATAATGATTTAAATTCTCATGAAGAATACACCAAGCATCCAAAAGACAGTATAGAAGCCATAGAAGAAGAGACTTCCAACACAAGACCATTATCAGTGAAAGCCAAGATTTCGACTTCACAGTATGTCAACAGTATAGAAACCATAGAAAGAAGAGATTTTCAACAGAAGACCATTTTAGTGAAATCCAAGTTTTTGACTTCAAAGGATATCATCAATATTATGGACGTAGAGAACCTCAATCAGAATAGAGATTTTATGGATTCTGAGAGCAATAACGAAGAAGAACCGTTAAATTTTAAAAATCACAGAGTAGATACAATGGAAACAATGGAAATAATAGAAACAACAGAAACAACAGAAAAACCTGTGAGAAACTCAAAAAACAAAACAAAATCAAATATCGAAGAAAGAAAATCCCTAAACAAAGAAAATTCAAATCACAATGAATCTACAAATGAAATAAGTAGAACAATTGTGAAGAAAGCTCCCTATAATTTCGGACAAACTGCCATTGGTTTCTATATGAGAGAACTTATAAAAAAGGGAGTTTATGATCAGTTTCTGGAAGAAACTCTACTTAAAAACAAAGCCTTTGTTGAGAGGTTTAAAAACTTTTGTCTCCAGGTCTCTTATCACACTTTAAAAGACTTTAAAGAGATATGGAGTTATAAAGAGTTCAATGATAATGATTACAATGATTTTAGAGTTGCTTTACAAAAAATTACCAAGGAATTTCTAATGAAGGATGTGCATTATTGGATTGATACGAAAACAAAACAGAAGCATTCTATTCCTCTGTATAGGAAGTGCGTAGCACTTTACTTGAAAGGCATTGAAGATGTTGATAGCTTTGATTTGACAGAAATCAATTAAAATTAAGGAAAAAAAAAAAAAAAAAAAATTAAAAATTTTAATTTTTTTTTTTTTTTTTTAAAATTAAAATTAATTTTTATGAAAAAATTGACCAAATTTTCGAAAAAAAATTATTCATAAAAACCAAAGATTTTTGCCTTAAAAAATCATTAAATTTAAGAAAAAAAATGAATCGAAAAAACTTTTTTCTCCTCGAAGAAGAACATGATTTATTCTTGAAACTCCTCGAAGATGATAACTCTGACATTTCCAATTACCAGTATCTTACAGACAAACGCTTCGATTTCTTTGAATTTAACTCACAAGACGAGACTTTCAATTCAAAAGTCCAGATATTGAAATCTGAGAAAGTGATCAATTTAATGGAGGGTGAGAACCTAATGGTTAATGCTTTAATTGATATAAAACATGAAGAAACGAGGAAAATTTGGGAAAAATCTATTTACAAAGAAAATTCAATTAACAAAGAAAATTCAATGAACAAAGAAAATTCAATTAACAAAGAAATTTCAATTAACAAAGAATTTGCAAATGCAGATAACAAAGAAAATCCAAATAACAAAGAAAATTCAATTAACAGAGAAAATCCAAATTACAAAGAAAATACAAAGGAAATAAATAAAAAATGGTTCAAGAAAGTTCCTTATAATTTTGGCAAAACTGCAATAGATATCTACATGAAAAACCTGATAAAAAAAGGTTTTTATGATCGGTTTCTCCAAAAATATTTGAAGAAAAACAAGGTCTTCATTAAGAAGTTCAAAAAGTTTTGTCTCCATTTCTCTTATAAAAATTTAAAAGACTTTAAAGAGATTTGGAGGCATAAAGATTTCCAGAAAGGTAATTACAATGATCCCAATGATTTAAAGGTTGCTTTGCAAAAAATTACGAAGAAATTTCTTGAGGGTGATGTTTTTAGGTGGATCAATCAGAAAAGAATAAAACCACAGTATAAACCACTGTATGAGAATTGTGTGAAACTGTTTTTGGAGGGCATTGAGGATGTGAATTGCTTCAATATGAAGCGAATTCAACTACCAGAAGGGTATGAGCTTATTGATGAATAGATCCTATAGAGAAGAATGTATATATTATATTTTTATTGATTTGAAATTTGTTTTGTGAATGAAAAAAAAAATAATTTAAAAAAAAAATCCAAAAAACACGAAAAATGAACAAACTTTTCAAATTCAAAAACAAGCTCCTCCAAAGCTACTACAAATCCTTCCTTTCTTCCCTGGACCACCTCCAAGAGCTCCTCTACTCTGTGAAATACCTTCCCTATCTTGAAAAGCTGACTGACGAGCGTTCAAAGCTTCAAAACGAAGTGAAATTAATCCAAGATTTCGTTTTCCCCTTCTACCAATACCCTGAACTAAACCACCATTTTCTCAAATACCTCACCAGTGCCAAAGATCCAAGAGACGCCGCCTTCAACAAGAGCAATTTAATGATTATATCTGGACCTGAAGGAGTGGGGAAAACCTGGTTTATGAAGTATAATCTGAAGACTTTAGATAAAATGGACTTGAAAACAAAGCCTTTTGTAATTTTTCTTTAATTTTATTGTGATTTTGACTTTTTCTTTGTGATTTTAGACCATTTATTGGGATTTAGAATGTGAAGGTTTCATGAATTTCGAGGTGTTTTTCTACCATTTTAAGACTTTATTGACTGGAAGTCTTTCGAAAATCGGGCTGGAAATCAATCAAATCACAGGAAAACCCCTTCTAACAATGTAATCTTCATTTTTTTCGATAAAAACCTACATTTTCTGATAAGTGAGATCATAAAGCAAGTGCTTTATTACACATATGCTGATGAATATATAGAGATCTTCGCAAAAGATGTGATAAAGTGTTTATTGAATGATGAAGAAGAGGTTCTAATCAACCAAGAAACCAAAGAAGAATTGTCTCTTCTCTTCTCACAGTTTTTATCACATGTTTTTCCCTTTAATTTTCAATAAAATTTACTGTGATCTTTTTTTCAAGAAAGGCAAAGGATTGTTTTTTAAGAAGAATTTCGATGTTTTTGTCAAACTCCTTCAGAAATCCCTGCAAATCGATGAGCTCTCAGCATATATATCCTTTACATTATTAATTATCTCTAAAATTGAGCATGAACACCGTCCAAAAGCCTATCATTCCTCTAAATTTTCATCAGGAATTGAAGTACTTTTCTATAAAACTCCATTTAATGCCTTTATAATTTTGACAAAAACTATAGCAAACAGACTTCTTTTTCGATATCCTGAACCATATCTCAGGCTACCACGACCTAAACCTCTTCACAAACGACGAGAAGCTTTACGATATGCCCTACATCTTCAAAAAATACCCCCATATCTCTCTTTTATTCGCAAATTTCGACCATTTTCTGGACTCGTACCCCTCAAATCCTTTTATAAAAGACTTTTTCGATCATTTAATACTGAGATTATTCACTGCCACTCGATGCAGAACACATTTCCCTGTTGTGATTGAATCAGGGAAATCAAGACTATTTAATAGAAGAATATGGGAGATGATGCATCAATGTGAAGAGAATTTCCCCACGATAGAAGTGCATGGGATGGATGACCAGCATATACCAACGAATCTATCGAAAATCTACAATTTTCATCAGTTAAAAGTACTGATGAAAACCTTTGGAGGAAATCTGAAGGATTGGCATGATATTACTAGGTAAAATCTGAAGGGTTTTAATAGAAAATTAAAGGTTTTGTTTGGGATATAGAGAGTTTTTACAGGGTGAGAAGAAGGAAAGCGTGTGGGATGTGGGGATTGATATGAAAGGGGAAGTTATTGAGAGGGAGCGAAGGAGATTTGGAAATAAGATCAGCAAGCTGTATTGCGGATTGGAGGTGATGGAAGAACTGGATGATGGGAGCATTGATTTTAAGGTGAAATTTTTTGTTTTTATTAAATTTTTTTGATTTTTTTTAAAGATTTTGGAAATTTTGGAAAAAATGGTTTCTTATAAATATCAAGGTGCAATTAATGTGAACTTCCCAATCAACGATATCCAATTCCTAGAGAACCCGATTTTTCAAAGCCTGATTGACTGCAATATCCTGTTCCACATGAAATATGAGCCGCTTATTCAGCTGCAAAAGAGGCTCTATTTCCATTTTATAAAAGAATTGATCAGAAAATTGAAAAAGAAAATGAGCTTTAAAGAAAAGCTTGCTTTTTTCCTGCATAAAAGACTGAAAGGATTAGATTACTCTATAGCACATCCAGGACTGAGGAATTTTGGTCACAATTTATATGATCAGAGGTTCAATTTCGATCATGAAGTGGTAGCTTATAGACAAAAGGACCTTTTGGATAATGATTATGATAAGGAAATAATTGATAAAAAATGAAGAAAATCTTATTAATTTTTTTTTCATTATTCAAAAAAAAAAACAGTTCTTTAATCAATAAAAATTATTGATTTTAAACTTTAATCGACTCTTTTCTGAGACAAATGTCTTCAAAAACCCCCTCCTCTTCAAAAACCAAAAGAAACTCTTTAAATAATTTCCCAGGAGATTCCCTTGGTCTTTTTCGCGAATTTTCCTCTTTTGAAGAGAATTCTTCACAAAAGGCAGAAAACTTCGAAAATCGCAAAAACTTCGAAAGTCTCGATAAATGGACGAATAATCTTAGCAGAAACAAAGGTAATAGCGTCTTTTCTAATTAAAAAGCCTTTAAATCGCAAGAGCTTCGAAGAATTCCCCAACTTCGAATTTCGATGAAGAATTTGATGAGAAAAGATTCCAGAAATATGAAAAATTCGAGAATTTCCCGAATTTAAACACGAATTGCCTTGATTCTATCATGAAATTCGAAAAAAAACATGAAAAAAACTTCGAAAATGAAAAAAACTTTAAAAACGAAAAAAACCTCAAAAATGAAAAAAACTTGAAAAATGAGAAATCGAGCATAAAAAGCCTTGAATTCAAAAAAATGGAAATAAACAAGAAACTTCTCAATGAAGTCGTGATAAATCGGCTTTTTTTGGAGAAAAGAATGAAAAAAACGCGAAGTTTGTGGTCAAAAGCTGATTTCACCAGAGAAGAAAGCCGAATTGTGAAGGATTCGTTGAATAATTTCAAAACTTTCGGGCTTTTAACGGGAAAAGCAAGCTGCGATTTTCTTTTAGATCGCGAATTTGTCAAGAATAAGATGATAAATATCACAAATAAGGAAAATTTTAAAGAAAAGTTCGAAGAAGTGTTCACAAAGGAAAAATCAGAAGAAAATGCAAGGGAGGAGTTTCTTCACAAACTCGAGAAGAATCAAAAGGAATTCGAAACGAAAAACAGCGAAATTCGCAAAAGGAACCTGATAATTGAACAGTTGAGATTCGATATCTGCGAAACCAGAAGAAAAATCAAAAGTGAATTTCTTCAGGTTTTTTCATTTTTTTCATTTTTTTCATTTTTTTCATTTTTTTCATTTTTTTCATTTCTTTAAAATTTATTTTTTAACTTTTATTTGTGAAGATTCAAGATGTAACAATGCATTTCAATGAGTTGGAGAATGCAGTGGAGAAGAATAATAAGAGTAATTTTAGGCATGTTTCGTTGAGGAGAACCAGCAATGCCAATCAAAGCCTTAATAGCTTCATGATTGTCAATGTAAATTTATTTTTTCTTCAAATTTTTTTTGATTTTTCCCTTTAATTTTTTTTTTTTTCATTAGAAAATCAAGATAAATCGTCTGGATCAACTTTCAGCCTTAGAGTCTTCAATCTCTTCTTCACAAGCTTTAATCCATTCTAATCTTCACAAAATCGAATCCCTTGAAAAAGAGCTAAAAGAACTGAAACTTCACAAGAATTCGATAAGAATCCTCCATAAAGAGCTTTATTCTTCAATTTTCTCAAAAAAAAACTTAAAGGCTTTTTTCCCAATGGGTTTTCTTTGTGTTTTTAAGGATTTTCTGCGAAGAAATAGCGATTTTCCAAAGGAAATACTTCCAGAATACTTCGAGGAAAAAGACTTCGATTTTATGAAGAAAATCGCGAAATTTGAGCTTGAAATCGAAGAAAAAGTTCGAAGATTTTCTGAAGAAAAAAATTCAAGGTGTTTATTGCAAAAAAGTGATTTTCAAATGAATTCGAAGAGAAAAATGGAAGAAATTTCAGGGAAAATCAAGGAATTTAAAAGGGAAAACCTCATTGTTCTTCCTCCCGAATTTTCGAATTTTTTGCATAAAAATTCATTTGATTTGGAAGAAAAAATCGATGGAAATTCAAAAATTGAAGAAAATTCAAAAATTGAAGAAAACTTGAAAAATTCAAAAATAACGATGAAAATCAGCCAAATTTCAAAATTTGAAGGAAAAATTGAGGATTTTATATCAGAGCGTTTGGATTTGATTTCCTTTGAAAAATCAAATAAAAAACGGCTATTACTAGAGGAATTTGGAGCTTCGCAACTAGAGGAAGCAAAGCTTGAAGTTCTTCGCAAAAGGGCTTTGGCTTTGTTCGGAGTTAAAGAAACTTCGCAGTTTTTTGAAGAAAATTATAAAGAAAATGCGGTTATTTCTAAGATTCTGAGGCAGAATATAAAGGGACATGAGGATATTCTGAACAAAATGCGAAGAATTAAGAAAAATCATGAAGAAGAAGGCGAAAAGGAGATAAATTATAGGTTTAACCCTATATATAATTGCTTTCCTGAGCTTGTGGCGGAGGGTAATTGCCAAAGCGTTTTTTTTCAAAGAAAATAAGAGAAACTTTATAATTTTTGAAGAAAATTCCAAAAAAAAATTAATTATTAAAATAATTATATTTTCATGAATATTCACAAAAATCCTTTGGAAAATTTCCAGGAAATCCCGTCGGAAAAGGTCCTATTCGAACTTCCCAATGAATCCCTTCCGACAATGCAATTATACCTCTTTCAAATCCCCAAAAACGTATAAAACCCCCCCGAAAAAACTATAAAAAACAAAAGAAAAACATTCATTTTTCATAAAAGTTCGATCCAAAGGACTTAAATGGCATAGAACTCGACATAAATGAGCCAGAAAGCTTATTAATCCCTGAAGGAGAAGAAACGGACTTCGAGCATATAATTGAGCGAATGGAATCGAACGGAGAGAAATATTACCAGGATCAAGTGCTTATTTTAAAGCCAAAAAAGGGAAAATCCAGGTTTCAACCTATAAGTATTGAGATTTTTTGATAAATTTTTGAATTTATTGGGTTTTAAGGGAAAAAAATTGCTGGAGTTTACAAGATTTACAAGAATTTTAAAAGAAACACAAGGATTTCCAAACATGCTGTCATTAAGACAATCCCTGTAATAACCATCCTATTTTTTACCGCTATTTACCCTATTTTTCTAAATATAGAACAGTCTTAGAAACCTCAAACAAGCATAATTTCCTTTATATAATTATAAAATAATCTATAAAAAACTTAAAAATTATCCAAAACCCCCATTTTTTCATTTTTTACTATAATTTATCCACAAAAAATATTAAAAACTTACAATTTCCTTTAAAAGTCATTAATAATCACTTCCTTTCTTTCATAAATTTAAACAATTCCTCAAAATCATTCCTCCCAATTTTTCCATCGCCATCAATATCCAAGCACTCATTGAGGATCTCCAAATCCTTCTTCTCCAACCCTCCATAGCCCAGCTGCTGGCTTATATTCTTCAGCTTCTCCAAATCTAGATTCCCTTCTTTATTCATCAACATCCCCATAGCTTCATTCAAAGGGTCCATATCATCATTAATTTCATTATCTTGCAGCAATTCAAATAGTTCGCTATACATAATTTCAGGTTTGCCTCCTGTAAATAATGCTAGTTCATTTACAGGGAAATTAGGACTTATTATCTGTATTCTACGCTTGAATTCAACGAAATTCATTTTATAACGGGAATAATCCTCAGGTTTTATTTCTTTTGAACTGTTTTCATTAGGATTGTTCATTAGATTTAATTTATTGAATTGGACAGAACCGGTTTCTTTTCGAGTGTGAATTGGCTTGTTATTGTAAGGGTCAATCAGACGAAAAGCTTGGGCTAGAGTCTCGGGATCGATGGGGATCTTGTTGGATAAAGGAGACTTTGTAAAGAACGATAGGTTGAAAATACCAGTTGGTTCCAGCTCTTTGAGGTTGTGAAGGGCGGAATTCTTGTTTTCGTCAAGTTTTTTCTTGGGTTTCTTCTGAGTGTATTGAGGATAGGACATTTTTATCAGTTTTTTTATAAAAAGCTTGTGAATTTAAGAGAAAATTAATGTTTTTTTAATAATTTACAGTTTTTTTTAATTATTTATATAAATTATGAGTTTTTCTCCTTCTTTAGCCAAAACAACCGAATTTCTTCGATTTTTTCTTTAGTCGAAGAGCTTCTAATTCAAGGTTTATTTCAGAGATATGGAGGTTCATTTTCTTTACTTCTTCTTTTAAGACAGAAATCTCTTTTAATTCTTTGCTAAGAGAAATATAAAGAGATTATTTAGGATAATTTTGTGAAGAAACTTGTAATTTTCTTCAAAGCAAAAAACACTGTTCTAAAAAAAGGTTATTGAGAGAAAGAATGAGTTAATAAGATACTTCAAGTGTTGCTTTGGTATTTATTATCTCGTTTTCCAGTTGGAATTTTTCATCTTTCAGCTTTTCATTCTAAAAAAAATTTGATTAATTTTATATTTTTTTTTAAAAAAATTTATAAAAATCAAAGAAAAAAAAATAATAAACCATTAGACTCAAATTCATATTTTCTTCATCCAATTCCTTAATCAAATTCTTATTTCTTTCCAGTTTATCAATCATCACATTCTCAAACTCCCTGATTTTTTCCTGATCAATTGGCCTTTCCGCTCTAATCCCAAATCCTATTAAATTTCGCAAAATCCCAAAAGATACACATAATTATTCATCAAATTCTCAAAGAACTCTCTATTAAGCAGTTTGAGTCCCCCAATGAAAATCTTGCTTTTTTCGGGTCCACAAGCATCTTCTATATAATCATTAAACAAGATTTTGATATTTTCAATGAATTCCATTATAGTTTCTCTATTGATTTCCTTCGTTGAAAGAATATCCTTCAAGCTCTTTGAATAAGAATTGAAGCAATTTTCAGAATGGCTTTTATATGTGAATATATATTAAATAAATAAAATAAAATTAATGGACTCTTTCTGCAATTCTTGATTTACCATGAAGATTTGTTTCTCTTTATTGTTCAAAAACTCGAGGAGTTGACGCTTATAGTCTGAAAAAAACTCATTTTTCTCTCCCAAAGGTCGAACAGCCTTATAAAACTTCTCCAAAGTCTAGAAATAATCAATTTGTAAAAAGAAATTTAGAATTAAAAAAAAAGCTTTTGCCAAAAATTTAAAAAAAAAAGAAAATATCAAAGAAAATTTAATCATTTACAAGAAAACCTTACTTCTTCTCGCATCGTCAGCAGCAGTTTGATCAAAATGCTCCTTTTCCTCGGTTTATCCTCCACAAAAAACTTTTGCAACTCATCATAATAATAATCAAAGATTTCATGCAAAGCCTCATTAAACATATTCTCCATCACGTTTTTCCAAACGCTCGACATCACAACGCATTTATTGCTGTTTCTCTCACTCAAAAGCTTTTCATTGACCTCTTTGACCAATTCTTTTATAAAGCAACTCATCATCTTCGGTGTGAAAACGATGTTAAAGAAGCTTTTCGGTTTTATTTGAAAAAGAAGCTTATCACGTATTTTATTCAGTTCTTGATTAAATTCTTCAGTCACTTTCTTATTCAAATTTTCAATAAGATTATTTAATTGAAATTCTTCGATTATAGGAGGAGAACAAAGGATATAGTCCCTTTCCTTGAATAATTTCATAAAGGTTTTCTTTATTTCTTGCAATTGGGGATGATTTTTCATGGGTTCTTCAAAAATATTATAAGCATTTTGTAACAGGTTGTTTGAAATATCAGGATTTTGCTTGAAATCTCTTTGGATTAACAGCATTTTAGCAAGAAAAAGTGGAATATCTTCTTGATTGTCATCGGGAAAAAAACAGAGTTTTTTCAGAATATTAGGGAAAATTTTGAAATCTGAGAGATAATCTGATGAATAATTGGTGTTGAGAATAAAGACAGAACTAAGGATCAAAGTGATGAGCAGAATGCTTTCTTTGATGCTGTCACCTTCGACATAGCCTTCAGTATCGAGAAAGAAAACGTAGGTGTCAATATAATCGAGAAACAGAGGAGTTTTCCACATTTTGATCATACCTACACTGTTTTTATTCATATGCTTTTCAGCAAAAATTAAAATTATATGAATAAAAAAAATTAAAAGGAAAACTTCTGATGAAGATGGAATTATATTCAATAATTTCAAGAAAAGATAGGTTTTGCCAGTTTGAATGGGGCCAGAAAATGAAACAAAAGCGATATGATGGTCCGAATATTTATTGATTTCCTCAAGGGACTCGGCTCGGACCTCAAAGATTTCTTCTTTGGTGATGCGGATCAGGTCCATAAATTTACCTTCTGATAGGTTTATTTCAATGGAGACGCTCTCGCTGCGGAAACTGTTCATATTGAAATTTTTGTGGAGTTTTTCAATGGTGGTGAGTTGAAGGGAGGTTTTTTTTTCCATTTTTTGATAAATTTAAAAAAATTTGAATGAAAAAAAATTTATAAATAATTTTTTCTGCTTTCTGATTAAAAAACCACTTCACTATAAAATGCAGACTTCCAAAGAAGAACTTCGCGCGAAAAGCTGCTTTCAAATAACAGGGATCCTCGCATTAGATGGCATTCTTCACAGACAAAAACACCCCTTTTCGAAAGAGAAATACCTTGTAACAGAACATCATTTCCTTTGGGTTTTGCCTTCACCAAATCTTGCGAATTTTTCGATTCTTTTTTATTTCTACCCCGTCCAAGTGAATTTTCTTTAAAAACAGATTAAACAAGCGAATTTTTTAGTGCTATAGAGGAAATTC
>JFJP01031801.1_pt1 | contig 11123 bp, 4 predicted proteins | sample 431651 | NCBI WGS metagenome assembly JFJP01 (sample SAMN02602958, study PRJNA72255) | Microbial mat metagenome, whole genome shotgun sequencing project. | biome: fresh water; feature: sink hole; material: water; isolation source: purple microbial (photo- and chemosynthetic) mats found in... | reverse complement strand
CGGAACAATTATCGCCGTCAATGAAGCATGGCGGCAATTTGGCAATGAAAATGGTTTACCACAAACTTTTAACTATGGGCTAGGAACAAGTTACTTCGACATCTGCGAAAAAGCGTTTGATGAAGCCTGTTTTGATGAGGTTGTCAAGGTTCAACGTGGCATTCTGGTCGTTTTAGCAGGGACGCACGACAGCTTTACATTGGAATACCCCTGCCATTTACCTGAAGAGCACCGCTGGTTTTATATGCGGATTTTACCTTTATACGGTACGCAGAAGGGGGTAGTGATTAGTCATGAAAACATCACCGAACGCAAAAAATCAGAAGTTGCAACAGCAGAGGCAAAAAATTTATTGCTAAAAGTCATTGATACTGCACCCATCAGGGTGTTTTGGAAAGATTGCAAGCTCAATTATTTGGGATGTAACATGAGTTTTGCTAAAGATGCAGGTATGTCAAATCCAGAGGAGGTGATTGGTAAAGATGATTATCAAATGGGCTGGCGTGAACAAGCAGAGCTTTATCGTAGTGCTGACAAGCAGGTGATTGAATCTGGCGTAAGCAAAATTTCTTATGATGAACCGCAAACCACACCTGATGGAAAAACGCTTTGGCTGCGAACCTCGAAAGTGCTGCTTAAAAATCAGGAAAATGAAACTATCGGTTTATTAGGGCTTTATGAAGATATTACCGAGCGCAAACAAATCGAAGAGGCACTTAGAATAAGTGAAGCCCAATTCCGCGCCATTATTCAAGTTTCCCCAATCCCATTAGCGTTAAATGACCAGCAACAAAACATCACGTTTTTAAATAACGCCTTTATCCAAACCTTTGGTTATGACTTAACGGATATTCCAACTCTGTCACAGTGGTGGCAAAAAGCTTATCCTGACCCTGCTTATCGGCAATGGGTGCTAGATACTTGGCAAGCCTCACTTAAACAAGCCGAAAGTGAACGCCAGATTTTTGCGCCGCTGGAACTGAGTATCTGCTGTAAAAATGGTGAGTTCAAAACCGTGCTAGTGAATGCGTCAGCGATTTTAGACACGTTTGAATATGTGCATTTGGTGATGTTGTATGACATTAGTGAACGAAAACAAGCCGAACAGCAACTGCGTGAATTAAATCGTGATTTTGTTACCTTTTTGGAAAACACTTCCGATTTTATTTATTTTAAAGACCACGATAGTCGGATGCGTTTTTGCAGTCAAACTTTAGCAAACATTACCCAGCATAAAAGTTGGCGTGACATGGTCGGCAAACATGATTTTGAGATATTCCCCACCGACACCGCAAAAATTTACTCCGAAGAAGAGTTGCCAGTTTTTGAGCAAGGTCAGCCATTGCTAAACAAAATTAATCCTTATTACAACGAAGATGGCAGCCAACGTTGGGTCAGCTCCAGCAAATGGCCGGTGTTTGATTTGGACAATCGAAAAGTAATAGGCATTTTTGGCATTAGTCGTGACATTACCGAATACAAAAAAGTCGAACTCGAACTGCGCCAAGCCAAAGAAGCCGCTGAAAATGCCAATCGGGTTAAAACCGAATTTCTTGCCAATATGAGCCATGAAATCCGCACCCCGATGAATGCAATCTTAGGCTTTAGCGATATTTTAAATAATTTAATTACCGATTCCACGCACCGCTATTATTTAGATGCCATTCAGCGCAGTGGCAAAACCTTATTGCAATTAATTAATGACATTTTAGATTTATCCAAAATTGAGGCAGGTAAATTCACTTTGCAATATGCCCCTGTTTCAGTCAAAACGATTGTCAAGGATATTCAGCTTATTTTTTCGCAAAAAGCCGAGGATAAAAGCATTGAGCTGTCAGTCTCTTTTGATAAAAAACTTCCCGATGCACTGTTATTAGATGAAATTAGATTGCGGCAAGTGTTATTAAATTTAGTCGGTAATGCGATTAAATTTACCGAACAAGGTTTTATCAAAATTCGAGTCGCCGTTTATTTTAAAACCGATATTAACAAACTCAATTTAAAGATTGAAGTCTATGATAGTGGAATGGGTATTTCAAAAGAACAGCAAGACAAAATTTTTGCAGCCTTTACCCAACAAGAAAATCAAAGTGTCAAATTTGGTGGGACAGGGTTAGGTTTAACCATTTCTAAACGCTTGGCAGAACTGATGGGCGGTCGTCTTTCTGTAAAAAGTAAAGTTGGAAAGGGAAGTTGTTTTAGCATTCAATTAAAGCAGGTTGAAATTTTGACCGATAGGCTAAAAGAAAAACCCGCAGACTTAATTTCGCTGCCAAAAACTATTCATTTTCAGCCTGCACTCATTTTATTAGTGGATGATATTGCTCTTAATCGCCAGCTTATTGTGTCTTATTTTGTAGAGTTGCCAGAATTGACTTTTGTTGAAGCTCAAACTGCTGAACAGGCTTTGACTTTAGTTATCCAACAGCCCTTTGATTTAATTTTAATGGATAGGCGTTTACCGAAAATGAGTGGGGATGAAGTCTGTCAGCATATAAAAGCCTTACCTGATTATGCCACTGTGCCGATTATTATGATTAGTGCCTCTGTTTTACAAGCCGAAGAAAATAAATCTGTTTTTTATGATTTGCAATTAAATAAACCTGTCAATAAAAGTGAGCTATTAAAAGCGATGCAATCTTTTTTACCGCACAGTGAAATTGAGCAAACAACCTCAGAGATAACCGCAATTGAAGTCACTAAACCGATGGCAGAAATAATGAATCCTAAATTGCAAGCGTTATTAAATCAAGACTATCGCGAGCGATTAAAAAAATTTAGTTTATCGGGGGTCATGGAAGTTGATGTGCTGATTGAATTAGCAGAAGAGCTATTAAAATTAGCCCATCGCTATGATTGTACGGTGTTGACAAATTGGGCAACAGATTTAAAAACGCAAGCAGAATTATTTGATATAGCCAATTTATCGAAAACTTTAAGCAGCTTTGACAATTTGTTGAAGTAATTAATAAATTTATAACTGAGCGAGTTATTTTCATGCAGATTGACCTTTTTACCCTCAGCGTTCTAAATATCATTCTCTCATTTTTAATGAGTGCTTGTTTATTTACTGTGTCACGCAGTCATTTTAGTGATATTAAAGGAATTCAGCATTGGTCAGTCGCGCTGTTATTGCTGGGCATCAGTTGGATTTTAATAATTTTAAAGGGCGTTATCTCCAATTCTTTTTTAATAGTCATTAACTCAATGTTTGCGAGTATCGGTGTCGCTTATTATTTTTATGCTTTGGTCGCCTTTAAAGCACTATCTGTACCGAAAAAATGGGTTTATTTCGTGTTAGCTTTTTGTTTTATTGGCAACGTTTATTTTATCTATTTTCATTTTAATATGAATGCCAAAATCGTGGTGACATCGTTAACTCTTGCGATTTTGTTGTTTGCAAGTAGCGCAGTGTTATTGACTCAACAGCACGGAATTTGCCCTTTTAGTCAGCGGTTAACCAGAAATATTTTTGCTTGTATCGCAACCTTAGCATTAATACGCGCGTTCTATTATGGGTTTTGGCATCCGCAACCTGAGCAAATCTTATTGCACACCAATGGCATACAACGTATTTTCTATTTATTCACCACTATCACGATTGTTGGCACTTCTTTTGGTTTTGTGCTGATGTGTATGGAAAAATATTTGGACGAAAAAAATCGCGCCCAATTAGCCGAACATCAAGCCTTTGAACGCTTGCAAAAAATCGCCAGTCGTGTGCAAGGTGTGGTTTATCAATTTAAAATGGCGGCTAATGGACAGTTTAGCGTGCCTTATTGCAGTGAGGGGGTTGCTGATACGTTTAGATTAACTCCAGAGCAAGTTTATCAGGATGTGCATACCGTATTTAACCGCGTTCATCCTGATGATTTTGAATCCTTTATGGCTTCGATTCAGCACTCTATGCAAACGCTGGAAATGTGGTTTTGTGAGTTTCGGATACAGCTTGATGATGGCACTGTACGCTGGTTAGGCGGTAATGCTAATCCGCAGCGCGATACAGACGGTTCGACTTTATGGCATGGTTTTGTCAGCGACATTACAGAACTCAAAGAAGATAAACAACAATTACAGGTTTTATCGGTTGCAATTGAGCAAAGTCCAGCTTCAGTCATTATTACTGATGCAGAGACTTGTTTGTTGTATGTGAATCCTAAGTTTACTGAGGTCACAGGGTATAGCAAGCAAGAAGTGTTAGGAGAAAATCCACGCTTTCTGCAATCACGCTTAACCCCGCCAGCGGTTTATGAGCAAATGTGGCATACCCTCAGACAAGGGGAAATTTGGCACGGTGAATTACAAAATCAGCGCAAAAATGGTGAACTCTACTGGGATGAAACGCATATTTCACCAGTTAAAAATTCATTGGGGGAAATTACCCATTATGTAGGGATAAAACTGGATATTACTGAGCGCAAACAAACCGAAATTGAATTACAGCAAGCTAAAAATGCGGCTGAACTTGCCAATCAAGCAAAAAGCGAATTCTTAGCCAATATGAGTCATGAAATCCGTACCCCCATGAATGCGATTTTAGGCTTTAGCGATATTTTAACTAATTTAATAACAGATGAGACTCATCGCTATTATTTAGATGCAATTCAGCGCAGTGGCAAAACCTTATTACAACTCATTAATGACATTTTAGATTTATCCAAAATTGAGGCAGGTAAATTTACCCTGCAATATGCCCCTGTTTCAGTCAAAACCATTGTCAATGATATTCAGCTTATTTTTTCGCAAAAAGCCGCCGATAAAAGCATTGAGTTGTCTGTGTTGATGGATGAATCATTACCGCAAATGCTAATGTTGGATGAAATTCGCTTGCAGCAAATATTATTAAATTTAGTGGGCAATGCGATTAAATTTACCGAACAAGGCTTCATTCGGATTAGCGTATCTTGCCAATCAGACCTTTCAAGTGTTAAAAATCAGGAAGGTCGTGTGAATTTAATCATAGCTATTGAAGACAGTGGTATTGGTATTCCACAAGCGCAACAAGATAAGATTTTTGCAGCCTTTACCCAACAAGATAATCAAAATGTCGGTCTTGGAGGTACAGGTTTAGGTTTGACTATTTCTAAACGCTTGACAGAATTAATGAGCGGTCATCTTTCTGTACAAAGTAAAGTTGGAAAGGGAAGTTGTTTTACCATTCAATTAAATCAAGTTGAAATTTTGACAGATGGGTTCAAAGAAAAATCAGCAGACTTAATTTCGCTGCCCAAAATAATTCATTTTCAATCCGCAAAGTTGTTATTAGTGGATGATATTGAATTAGATCGACGTTTGATTAAAACCTATTTGCAAGATTACCCTGAGATTGAGATTATCGAAGCAGAACACGGACTTCAATCGCTAACATTAATTGCTGAACAACAGTTTGATTTAATTTTTATGGATAAACAGTTGCCTTATATGGATGGCGATATGGTCTGTGAACTGATTAGAGCGGAACGAAACTATGCCACTGTGCCGATTATTATGATTAGTGCCTCTGTTTTACAAGCCGAAGAAAATAAACCTGTTTTTTATGATTTGCAATTAAATAAACCTGTCAATAAAAGTGAGTTATTAAAAGCGATGCAATCTTTTTTGCCGCACAGTGAAATTGAACAAACAACCTCAGAGATAACGGCAATTGAAGTAACTCAACCAATGACAGAAACAATCAATCCTGAATTATTAACCATTTTACTTGCTGATTATCAAGAAAAGATTAAAAAATTTAGTTTAGCTGGGGTAATGGAAGTGGATAGGATGATTGAATTAGCAGAAGAGCTATTAAAATTAGCCCATCAATATGATTGTACGGTGTTGATAAATTGGGCAACTACTTTAAAAACCCAAGCTGAGTTGTTTGATATAGCGAATTTATCCAAAACGTTACAGGGGTTTGATATGATGCTTGATAATTAAACAAATTAACAGGATTTTGCAGGATGAAAAAAGTCACCTTGCTCATTTTAAGTGCCTTTATAAACAGTCTCCACGCTGCTGAGACAAAACCTAAGCAGGCTTTGGATGACTTTTTAGCGATGCCACTGGAACAATTAATGACGTTACAGCTTAATTCTTCTGTTAATAAAAAAGAGCAAAGCGTAAAAGATTCGGCGGCGGCTATTTTTGTTGTTTCAAACGAAGATATTCGCCGTTCTGGTGCAACCAGTATTCCAGATGCGTTGCGGCTAGTGCCAGGTTTGCAAGTGGCACAAATTGATGCGAATAAATGGGCGATTAGTTCACGCGGTTTTAATGGACGCTTTTCAACCAATTTGTTGGTATTAATGGACGGCAGAGCGATTTATACACCAACTTTTTCAGGGGTGTTTTGGGGGCGTGAAGATACAATGTTAGACGATATTGAGCGGATTGAGGTGATACGCGGTGCAGGGGCGGCGATGTGGGGCGCAAATGCGGTTAATGGCGTGATTAATATCATCACTAAATCCGCTACCGATACGCATGGCGCATTGTTCACCGGAGGTGCTGGCAATCAGGAGCAAGGCTTTGGTAGTGTGCGTTATGGCGGGAAAATCGGTGATAATTTTGATTATCGGGTTTATGGCAAAGCGTTCAAACGTAACAACAACAAAACAGTGAGCGGTGAAAATGCGCAAGATGATTGGGAAAATTATCAAGGCGGCTTTAAAACCAAATGGGCAGTCACCACACAAGATACGCTGATTACCCAAGGTGACATCTATTATTCACGCACTGGCAACAAAGAAAATTTCGCACTAAGTTCTGGGCAGATTTTAGCCAATCAAGATTCACCAACCACCTTTCAAGGCGGCAATATTCAAACCCGCTGGACACATAAAGCCTCTGCAACGTCAGAAACAGCACTCCAGTTTTATTACAAGCAAGATGATAGTGACTGGTTGTTAGTCACCCCTTTTAAGCTTCACGAAAAAACCCTTGACGTTGATTTTCAGCATCGTTTCAGTGGCTTAGATAGCCACGATATTATTTGGGGATTAGGCTATCGTTACTTTAAATATGCCACTAATCAAAGCCCGAAATTGAGTTTTAATCCTACACAGGGAAATTTACAATTATTTAGCGCGTTTTTACAAGATGACATCGCTTTATTGCCTGATGAGCTAAAACTCACCCTCGGTGCGCGTTTGGAACACAATGACTTTACTGGCTTTGAAGTACAGCCCAATATTCGCTTATTATGGAAAGCCGATGAAACGCAAACGGTGTGGGGAGCTATTTCCCGCGCGGTGCGGATTCCTAATATTGCCAGCAAAAGTCTAGACAGATTAACTAATACTGTGTCAGAGCCATTGCCCTTACCTGCTTTAGTCTCAGCCAGTGGTAATCCTCAGATAAAATCTGAAACGGTTTTGGAATACGAATTGGGCTATCGCTGGCAGCCGACTGCAACCTTATCTTTTGATGTTGCGATGTTTTATAACAATTATGATCGCTTGCAAGCGGTGGAAATTTTATCGCCCAATGTGGTACTTACGCCAACGCCGCATCTTGAAATACCCGCCCAATTTACCAATAAAATGACGGGCGAATCGTTAGGCGTTGAACTCACCGCGCAATGGCAACCCACTGATTGGTTAAAATTTCAACCTTCCTATTGGTTTATAAAAACCAGCTTACATACACCTAAAAACGCCGTATTTTCCGATGGTGAACGCGCTGAAGGTGACACGCCCCAACAGCAGTTTCATTTTAAAACCTCAATCAATTTACCCCAGCATATTGAGGTCGATACTCTGCTGCGTTATGTGGATAAGGTCGATTATTACACCATGCCAAGTTATGTTGCTTTGGATTTGCGCGTGGGTTGGAAGCCGCTTAAAAATGTCGAGTTGTCGCTAGTGGGACAAAACTTATTTGAGCGTCAACACCTTGAATTTTCTAACACGGTATCTGAATTGCCTAAAACCCAAATTCAACGCAGTGTATTTGGCAAAGTCAGCTTTTCGTTTTAATGGCGATAGGGATGAAAAAATCATGTGTTTTTAAACTTTATCAATTTATTTTGAAGTGCTGTCTATTTTTAATTTTTTCACCGTCATCCGCTTGCGCAAGCAGCGATACCGAACAACAAATCAAACTCAGCTTTATTTACAATTTTGCAAAATTTGTTACCTGGTCAGAGTCTGAATCCACAGCCCCTTTGCTGCTTTGTGTCAGCAGTTCTCAACCCTTGAGCGTTAATCTTGCTTTGCTGCAAGGCAAAAAAGTCAATGCCCGACCTATTCAAGTGCGTTTTCTCGAACTAGACAGTAAACTAACCCACTGTAATATGCTTTTTATGAATTTGATTGGCACGCCACAAAGTGAAAAAATGCTATCAGCCATCAATACACTGCCTATTCTCACCATCAGTGATAAACCTGATTTTGTAAAAGAAGGCGGCATGATAGGCATGAAAGAATTAGACAACCGTTTGCGGTTTGACATCAATTTAAGCGCGGCGAAAAAAGCGGGATTAACCATTTCCAGTCAATTATTACAGCTTGCCGATGAGATTTTGCAATGAGATATCACTATCGTAATCTGACCCAAGAAATTTCTTTGATTTTACTGCTCAGTATTGGTCTTGCCTGTACCTTAACAACCCTGTTATTTACAGGAAGCACGGTTTTTAATAGTTATCAAACGACCCAAACTCAATTACAAGGTTTAACGTTGGTCATTAGCCAAAACAGTCAGGCGGCTTTGCTATTCGGGGATGCAAGCCAAGCGCAATCTACATTAGGTGCGCTGCAAGCGGAAGTTAGAATTAACAAAGCGGTTATTTATGATGCCAAAGGCAAGCTCTTTGCCAGTTACACCCCGCCGTTATATAAACAACCCAGTAGGTTAGATTTATTATTAGAAAACACGCTCGCCGCGCTGCTGCCTACACAACTGCAAGTGACGCAAACGATTAGGCAGAGTAATGAGGAAATTGGTCATGTTGTGGTTTATGCAGATATTCGCGCAACTTGGCTGGATGTCAGTCAAAATCTTTTTATGATGATTTTATTATCTATTGCCAGTATGGCATTAGGAATTAAATTAGGAAAAAACTTAAGCAGCAAAACCATTGCCCCGATTTTAAAATTGGCAAAAATGGCAGATTATGTTTCAAAAAATCAAGATTACACGCCCCGTTTTCGCAATAACACTAACGATGAAATAGGGCTATTAATTACTAATTTCAATTCAATGCTGGAGGAAATTCAAAAGCGCGACCAGCAATTGCAATACCAGCAAGAGCATTTAGAAGAGCAAGTTAAACAGCGCACGTTTGAATTAATAGCGGCAAAAGAACAGGCAGAAGCGGCCAGTCGTGCCAAATCTGAATTCTTAGCCAATATGAGCCATGAAATCCGCACACCGATGAATGCCATTTTAGGCTTTAGTGATATTTTAAGTGATTTAATAACAGATTCTATGCACTGCTATTATTTGGATGCAATTCAGCGCAGTGGTAAAACCTTATTGCAATTAATTAATGATATTTTAGATTTATCCAAAATTGAGGCAGGTAAGTTTACCCTGCAATACAGCCCGGTGTCAGTGGAAAGTATTGTCAATGATATTCAGTTGATTTTTTCGCAAAAAGCCGAGGATAAAAGTATTGAGCTGTCCGTATCAATGGATGAAGCATTACCGCAAATGTTGTTGCTGGATGAAATTCGTTTGCGGCAAGTGCTATTAAATTTAGTTGGTAATGCGATTAAATTTACCGAACAAGGTTTTATAAAAATTCAAGTCAGTGTCAATTTTAAAACGGCTATTAATAAACTCAATTTAAAAATTGAAGTCTATGACAGTGGAATTGGTATTTCACAAGCGCAACAAGACAAAATTTTTGCAGCCTTTACCCAACAAGAAAATCAAAGTGTCAAATTTGGTGGGACAGGGTTAGGTTTAACTATTTCTAAACGCTTGGCAGAACTCATGGGTGGTCATCTTTCGGTGACCAGTGAAGTGGGAAAGGGAAGTTGTTTTAGTATTCAATTAAATCAGGTTGAAATTCTGACTGATACGCTAAAAGAAAAACCCAAAAAACGCATTTCGCAGCCCAAAGCCATTCATTTTCAGCCTGCACAGATTTTATTAGTTGATGATATAACCCTTAATCGCCAGCTCATTGTGTCTTATTTTGTAGAATTGCCAGAATTAACTTTTATTGAAGCAGAAACCGCTGAACAAGCTTTAACTTTAGTCACTCAACAGCCCTTTGATTTAATTTTAATGGACAAGCGTTTACCGAAAATGAGTGGGGATGAAGTCTGTCAGCATATTAAAGCCTTGCCTGATTATGCCACTGTGCCGATTATTATGATTAGTGCCTCTGTTTTACAAGGCGAAGAAAAAGAATTTGTTTTTTATGATTTGCAATTAAATAAACCTGTGAATAAAGGTAAATTATTAAAGGCGATGCAATCTTTTTTACCGCACCGTGAAATTGAGCAAATAACCTCAGAGATAACGGCAATTGAAGTAACTAAACCGATGGCAGAAACAGTCAATTCTGAATTATTAGCCATTTTACTTTCTGATTATCAAGAAAAGATTAAAAAATTCAGTTTAGCGGGGGTAATGGAAGTGGATAGGCTGATTGAATTAGCAGAAGAGCTATTAGAATTAGCCCATCAATACGATTGCACTGCATTGAAAAATTGGGCAACGACTTTAAAAACCCAAGCACAGTTGTTTGATATAGCGAATTTATCTAAAACCTTAATTGAATTTGCAGCATTGCTTAAGTAACCTGAGTTTAAAAAAACGTCAGTTAAGGATTGCAAAATTAACCCACGCTGCCCTACACTGAGCAATTTATTTTCTCACTGGATGACACATTGAAATGAAACGATTGCATGGATTTAAAACTTATCTTTGTTTAAGTACCGCTTTATTGGCTCTCTCAGGCTATGCGAATCAAGCCATAGCAGAGCATACTCCCCCTAACACGCCCCAATCAAATTCTGCTACCCCGCCTGATTGCCAAGGCACACAACGTGAATGCGCTAAAACGATGAGTGCGACATTTGATGAGCAAGGGCTGCTATGGATAGCTTTTGTGAGTGATAACACGCTTTATGTGCAGTCTTCACCTGACCAAGGACAAACCTTTTCGCCCGCGCTTAAAGTCA
>JFJP01036304.1_pt1 | contig 11126 bp, 8 predicted proteins | sample 431651 | NCBI WGS metagenome assembly JFJP01 (sample SAMN02602958, study PRJNA72255) | Microbial mat metagenome, whole genome shotgun sequencing project. | biome: fresh water; feature: sink hole; material: water; isolation source: purple microbial (photo- and chemosynthetic) mats found in... | reverse complement strand
AAGCCAATCCTGAGTTTCCAGGGGATCCTGATCATAAAAAAGACTTTTCATGTACTTAATATCGTTTGTATCCGGCTGCAAGTCAATTTTTTTACAATCGTGAATTCACGCACCGGGAGTGCTCGTTACTTCTTCGGTGTTTCGCCGACCTCGCAGGTTTTTCTTGACCATCCAAACATGAATCATTATGATGAATCCCGGTGTTCTGTTGCAAGTTCACGGAGGTATCATGTCATCGATTACCCTGCACGGCTCCGGGTTCGGGAGGCGCGCATGACGACAGAGCCCGGTGCGAAGCCGGCTAGGCGCCTGTCGAGAATCCGCAGTGCCGTATCCATCAAGTCGGTGCTCATCCGGCTTGCGGTTTCCTATGCGGCATTGGTTTTCATCGTATCCATGGCCGTCGCGACGGCTGCCTACCTTTTTTTTCAAACCAAGTACAACGAGCAGCTGGAGTGGCAGCGGACGATCGATGTCCGGCGTGCGGAACGCGAACTCCGAAACGACATCGTCGATGTTTCAAAGACGGTCTATATGGAATGCGCCGCCCAATTGGGTCGGGACTCTTGGGATTTCTTCGCCCCGGAGGACCTTTCTCGGGGCAATACGGGTAAACTGCTTTTAACCTACGAGTACCTGAACGACCTGGTAGGCAGGTACCCCGATACGATAGAAGCTGTCCATCTCTACTATCCCGGATCTGATCTCATTGTTTCATCCATCGACGGACTCCGTTACCAGGGAGGCGATACCGGGCGAACTACAGGCAAAGATTGGCTGCGGGAACTTGCTGATGCCTCCGCCCGCAGTGTCTGGTTGTCCGCGCCGCTTCGAAATATTCCCGATTACCGTCTTGGTGGTGGGGTGATTGAATTGCGTATTTTTCCCCTGCTCGCCGATGCCGCATCCTGTACTGTAGTTATCGCCGTCGAATTCAGGGCGGACAACCTGCACGAACGCATGGCTCGTCTGGCTTCGGATTATTCCGGATCCGCCCGACTCCTGGCGGCAGACGGTCGTGTCCTTGCGGAATTCGACACGAATGGTCTGCAGAGCGGTGTTCCGCTTCCGGCAGAAACGTTGGCCGCCGATGCTGTTTTTTACAGCCGCATCCATGGATCGGGTGACGCTTCTTCACTGGTTACATCGATCCCCGTCGGTGATACGCCCTGGAAACTGGTGGATGTTACGCCGCTTGCCCGGCTCTATCGGCGAGGAGACAGCATCCGCCTCATTCTGATTCTGATCTGTATCTCGGGCATCGTTCTGGGCCTGACCGTCGCCTTCTTCCTTACGCGTCGTATCTACAATCCGCTGGACCGTCTGATGATCCGGGTACGCGCCCTTTTCGGTATCGGAATACCGCCGCCTTCGGTTCCGGTAGATGAATATGTAGAATTGAATTACGCAATCGACGGCTTGGCGTCCCGTATGAGCCGCATCGATGCCGTGCTGCTTACGAATCGACCCATCATACAACATGAGGTGGTGAACCGCTTGCTGGAAGGCGATTTCCAGAACCTGGGAGACCTGCGTGATGCATTCGCCCTTCTTGAGCCGCGCGCATTCCCGGAGGTCTGTGCGGTCGCCCTGTTCTCGGTCGCGCCGGACGGGGATGGGGCGCCGGCCCGCGTCGCCAAGTATCGCTTGGCGGAAGGCCTGGAAAAACAGGGAGAGCGAATGCTTCTGTGTTCCGCACTGGCCGGTCCCAATGTTGCAGCCGTTTTCGATGCCGGGGAAATGGACGGGGAAGAGATCGAGCCGCTTGCCCGTTCCTGGGTGGATCTGGCCGACCGCGATTTCGGCATCCATGCGTTTGTCGCCGTCGGCTCCATCGTGGAGTCGCCTCTGCTGCTGAACGCTTCCTGCGAAGATGCACACGCGGCGATTTCCTGTCGCTTCATCTTTCCTGAAAGACGTGTTTTCGTCCGGAACGCCGAACTGGCGGAACGCGAAACCGTGAGCCTGGAGCTGCCCAGAGGTCTGATCGACTCCTTTGCGGAGGCCTTGCGCCTTAAGGACAGGTCTACTGCCACGGAACTGCTCGCTTCGACAGAATCTGCGATATTGGCAGGTACGGCGTCAGCGACCTCCTGCCGCTATGCGTTGAAACGCCTTGCTTCGGTCGTAGCGGGTTATGCAGAGAGCCTCCGGGCGGAAAAAACCGGAGAAACCAGCCAGCGACTCGAGCGGATGGTCGAGGAGGCTTCGGATGCAAGTTCGGCTATCCGCTTGCTTGCCGGCGAAATGGACACACTCTTCTCCTTCGCTTTCGAGCGCTCCGAAGACAGGGGCGGTCTGCTGGCGGAACGGGTGAAACGCTATGTGGCGGACAACTTTCGCGGGGATCTTTCCCTTGACACGGCGGCAGAGGCCGTCGGAATCAGTTCAGCCTACCTCAGCAAGCTCTTCAAGGAACGCAGCGGCAAGAACTTCGTCTCCTACGTAACTGACATTCGCCTGACCGAAGCGGAGCTGCTTATCCGTACCACCAACGAAAGCGTGCAGGAAGTGGCCAAGCGGAGCGGCTTCAATACACCCGCTTATTTCATTCACCAATTCAAAGCGCGTTTCGGCGTGACGCCCGTCGACTATCGGCGAAGCATGCCGGAAAATTCTGGGACCTGATCCTCTATTCTTAAAATCCTTGCATCCCGGCAAGAAATTATGACTCTTTTCGTAAAATCCTTCCACAATCCAAAAACCTTTTTATTGCGGGAAGCCGGGAACCGGTGGAGCATGACCTTGCAACGGAAACCGGAATCACGGCCGGCTGCAAGGAGGGGAAATGAACTCAGTTCGAACGGCAGCGTTCAAAAGATATTGGGACAACCGGTACCTTTTTGTTCTGTTCATTCCGGGAATGCTCTACTTTGTCATCTTTAGATATCTGCCGATGTACGGCATCGTGATCGCCTTCAAGGACTACCAGTTCCTCGCCGGCATCATGAAAAGTCCCTGGGTCGGCTTTTCTGTTTTCCGCGAGATGTTCGCCACGCCGAGCTTCTGGGAGGTTTTCCGCAATACCGTCATCATCAGCGGACTCCAGTTCATTTTCGGTTTTCCCGCACCCATCGTCTTCGCACTCCTTCTGAACGAGGTGATGCATCTGCGGGCGAAGAAGATATTCCAGACGATAAGCTACCTGCCGCACTTCGTATCCTGGGTCATCCTGGGCGGCATCTTTGCCCAGTTCCTGTCGCCCTCTGCGGGCCCGATCAACGCCCTTCTAAAGTCCGTCGGCATGAATCCCGTCTACTTTTTGGCGGATCCGAAATGGTTCAGGCAGGTCGTCGTTGTTACGGAAATCTGGAAATCGATCGGCTGGGGATCGATCGTGTATCTGGCTGCGCTCAGCAGCATCGATCCGGAATTGTACGAAGCCGCATCGATCGACGGTGCGGGCCGATGGCAGAAAATGAGGAGCATAACACTGCCGTCGCTGTATCCCATTATTACCATAATGCTGATTCTTGCGGTCGGCAAACTCATCAATGACAACTTCGACCAGATTTTCAATCTCTACAATCCGGCCGTGTACGGCGTGGGGGACGTCATGGCGACCTACATGTACCGCAGGGGCTTGGGCAACATGGAGTACAGTTTCGCGACCGCGGTGGGGCTCTTCAAGAACCTCATATCCTTCGCGATGGTTATCGGGGCAAACAGTGCCGCCAAGCGGATCAACGATTACGGAATATGGTGAGGAACAGTATGGCAACCAACGGCACCCGGATGTTGCGGCGGAAAGCCGCGACGGGAGACATCCTTTTCAACACGTTTAATTATTCTTTCATGATCCTGCTGTGCGTGAGCACGCTGTATCCCTTCATGTTCCTGTTTTCGTCGTCCTTTTCCAGTCTGGACCTGAGTGCACAGGGCATGTCGCTGCTGCCGCGCGGTTTCACGCTGAGCAATTTCCGCCGCGTGCTGGCGAACCCGCTGATCGCTACCGGCTACCGGAACACCTTGCTGCGTACCTCGATAGGCACCATTCTTTCGGTCTTGGTCTCGCTCATGATGGCATATCCCCTCTCCAAGCGAAGCTTCCCGCACCGCGACCTCTGGACGGGTCTGGTTGTCTTTACCATGTTCTTCTCCGGCGGCATGATTCCCACCTACCTCCTCATCAGGGATTTGAAACTCATCGACTCCATCTGGTCGTTGATCCTTCCCGAACTCGTCAGTGCCTACAATTTGGTGATCATACGCAACTATATGCAGGCCATTCCGCCAAGCATGGAAGAATCGGCCAGGATGGACGGTGCGAACGACATCACCATTCTGTTCCGTATCATCATACCGATCTGCAAACCGGTCATCGCGACGATAGCGCTCTGGGTAGCGGTGTGGCATTGGAATGCCTGGTTCGACAGCATGGTCTACATCACGAAGTCCAAGGGACAGGTAGTCCAGCTTGTCATGCGCAGTATAGTCCTCGAAGGGTCCGACCAGCTGACACAGATGATCGGGGAAACCCAGGCCCAAGTCATCACCCCTGAAGGCCTCAAGGCCGCGACGATTATGGTGACCACTCTCCCCATAATTGCGGTCTATCCCTTCATACAAAAGTATTTCGTGAAAGGCGTCATGCTCGGCTCATTGAAGGGCTGACGATCCTGCGAATGATAATTCTCGATTCCATCAGGAGGCATTCATGATCAAGTTTACAAAGAAAAGGGCTGCGATCGCCGTGGCCATCGTCCTCGCGACCGGATCGGCATGGGCCGGCGGAGCACAGCAGAAAACGGCTCCGACGAACGCGGCATCCGACGCACCGCGTAAATACGTCGTCACGGTGGCGAACTACCAGATCCAGCCGACCGACGAAAACGGCGAGATGATCAAATTCTACAACGATACGTACAATATCGACATGAAGGTCCTGAATCTGGACCACACCAAGTACCACGACCTGTTGAACATCCAGCTGGCCGGCGGAACGATCCCCGACTTTTTCTACATGCGCGATCCGTCGACGCTGGGCAGCTACGTCAAACAGGGCGTGCTCGCGGAGCTCAGTCCCGAAATGATCCAGAAGTACGCACCGGATATCGTGAACGTGATCAAGACGTATGCGCCGGAGTATATGGACATGGGCAAGGTCAACGGCAAGCAGTACGCCATCCCTGTCGTCAATCCGGGCAACACTTTCCACCTTCCCATTGTGTATCGGGAAGACTGGATGAAGAAAGTCGGTGTATCCAAGGTCCCCGAAACCCTGGCCGAATTCGAAACGCTGATGTACAAATTCGCGAACGAGGATCCCGACGGCAATGGAAAGAAGGACACCTACGGTCTGTCCAAGGAAGGCACGCTGGCCGTGTTCGGCGCATTCGGCATCGTTCCCTTTGATACCCGCGGCGGAATTTTCTACAACATCGAGGACGGCAAAGTCATCAACAGTGCGGTTTCCAGGGATGCCGTGAAAGGACTCGAAATTCTGGCCAAATGGTACAAGGATGGAGTACTCGATCCCGAATTCATCACGGGCGAGAACCAGGGCGGCTATTGGGCGCTTTCCCATGCCTTTATCAACGGCCGGATCGGTGTAACCGCCCTGGGAAACTTCTACCACTACCAGGACGACGGATCATACATGACTTTTGATATCAACGGCAATAAAACCCCCTGTAAGGCCGAAAACAACGCCAAAGAGCTTAAGGCTGCCAATCCCAATGCGCGGATCGTAATGGGCAATTCCCTCAAAGGTCCTACCGGCAAACAGGGCATGAAGATGTACAACCGGTTGATGAACTTTGTCGGTATCGGCAAGTTTGCCGAGAAGGAACCCGGCAAGATCGGCAAGATCCTGCAGATATTCAACGATTCGTCCGCCCATCCCGACCCGGTGCTCCGTAAAATGCACCAGCAGGGTCCCATTGATAAATATGTCAAACTGGTGGACAAGGAAACCAGTACGTTCATGATACTGCCGCCTTACGACAAGGAGAACGGCTACCAACACCGCATCGGCGCGATGTTCGCCCGCGAGATGCCGTTCCCGCAGACCGACCTTCGATCGGCTTGGGGATACAGTCTCGGCTACGACAAGTACGGCATAGAATCGGTCATCCAGGTCGGACTGCCGCTCGCCGTCAAGTACAAGGCCGAGCTCAACAAAATCCGCGATGAAGCATACGTCTCCATGATCACCGGGGACAAACCTCTCAGCTATTTCGGAGAATTCCGCAACAGGTTTGACGCAGGCGGATATGCCGACGTCGAAAAAGAAGCGAACGACTACTACAAGAACCGCTGAGCCGGTTCCGGCGGGTGAGGGCGACGGGCATCGTGTCCATCGTCCCCGCCCGTTTTTTTTGGAGATCTTCTATGCGCGATCATTGGCTCAAACTCGTACGCGGCGCAGATTGCCGAACCGACTACTTTCTGGAGATGGAGATCCGTGACCCGGCATCGCCGGACTACGGTGCCACTACGGATACTTCGGGTTACTGCGATCCCAAGCACACCATGAACTATGCCGCCGCAGCCATTTCTGCCTACCTTAATTCCGACTCGCGGCACTATCGGAACGCCGCTGTGACGGATGCATTCGGTCGTGCCCTGGCGTATACCGAGCGGAAACAGAATCCGGACGGCACCTTCGATTTTACGCCCTGCAACTTCAGGTCTGCTCCCGATACCGGCTTCATTGCCAACCGTCTGGTCGTTACCCACGACCTTCTGGCCCGCGAAACCGGCGACCCGGTGCTTGTGCCGCTGTGCGCCCGGCTCGCGAAACTGCTCGAGCGCGCCGGGGAAGGCATTGCGGCCGGCGGTTTCCACACGCCGAACCATCGCTGGGCTTGCGCGGCTTCGCTTTCGTCGATCGCGCGCATATCCGGCAGAACGGAGTTTCGCGCTGCTGCCGAACGCTACCTGACGGAGCGCGTCGACTCCAACGATGACGGCGAATATGCCGAACGTTCCTCCGGCGGCTACAACATCGTCAACAACGATCAGTTTCTGATTCTCGCCGTCGAACGCAATGATCCGACTTTTCTCACGTACGTCGACAAGAATCTCGAGATGATGTTCGCGTACGTGGAACCGGACGGCAGCGTGTTCACGGAAAATTCGACGCGTCAGGACCGCGGCAGGACGGTCTGGATGGACCAGTATTTTTACAACTACCTGGCAATGGCCCGACGTCTGGGAAAGGCCCGTTTCGCGGCTGCGGCGTGTCGGATCATGGGCGACCTGATCGAGGCCGGGCGGCAGGCGCCGGATTTTCTGGACCGCATCATGCTCGAGTTCGGAAGCCTGGACTACGGCGATACGGAAGCACAGCTTCCCTCGAGCTGGAACCGCTGGTTTCGCGACTCGGGCGTCGTTCGCCTCAGACACGGCGCCTGGAGCCTCACACTGCTTCGGGACAGTGGCCGATTCCTGTACTTCAAATCCGGCTCCGTCTCTGCGTACCTTCGTCTGGGCGTCTCCTATTTTCAGTACCGCGAATTCAGGGCGGAACGTATCGAGATGATCGACGGCGGCTACCGCCTGTACTGTGACATGAAGGGGTGGTACTATCTTCCCTTCGAGAAGGATCCGGGTACCGCCGACTGGTGGAAGATGGACAACGCAAGCCGCAGGCGGCTGAACGGTCCCGACCTGTCCTTCGTCCTGACCGTTTCCGAACGGAAAGAGGGCGACGGTATCGATTTGAACATGTCGGCGACCGGTCATGCCGGTGTGCCGCTCCGCCTCGAGATCGGCATCGTACCCGGATGCCTGGCAGAGAGCGAGGGCTTCCTGCAGGAGGCAAAGGCCGGCGACGCCATTCTGGCCAAACGCGGAGACCTGACGCTTCGCCGGGATACGGACGCACTCCGTATCGGTCCCGCATTCGCGGACCACGGCAACACCGGCGGAATATACGGCAGCAACGACCGAAGCACCGACCACTATACAGCCTACTTTACCGCATTCACCCCGATGGATCGAACCGTTTCCATCCGCCGTTCGCGCAGCGGAGGCGAAGGATGAGTCCGGACCCTTTTTCCGGTTTAGCTTTCTCTACTTCATGGAATTGGCGCAGTTCGAGCGTTGGCCGTGAGATTATGGAAGGCATCCGGACGCTCGGGTTCCGGCAGGTAGAGCTCAACTACAAGATTACCCGCAGCATGCTGGATACAATTGCGCCGATGGTCGCTCGCGGCGAGATTACGGTGGTCAGTGTCCATAATGTATTTCCCGACGTGGCAGACGAGCGCTTCGACACCGACTCGCGATTGCTCGGGTACGCGGACGCCGGGCTGAGGCAACGCTCGGTGGAACTGGCCTGCCGGAGCATGGACGCCGGTGCGGATCTGGGAGCCCGGGCTGTCGTCATCCATCCGGGGGAAATTCCTGCAGAAGGGGTGGACGCGGCAGGGACGGCCGGATTATCCGGAGCCGCCTGGGACAAGGAGCTTAAAAGGCTGTATCGGGAACGGGGGCACGATTCCGAAGAATACAGGACGTGCTTCTCCGATTTCGTGGCGCACCGCTCGCGGCTCTCCGCTCCGGAAACGGAGCGGATAATCGAAAGCCTGCAAAGGATCGCCGAGTACGCGCTCCGTGTCCATCCGGGTATGGCCGTCGGCGTGGAGAACCGGGCCATGTGCCACCAGATTCCGGATTTCGTGGAGGCACGGCGTATTCTGGACGCGCTGGATGGTTCGCCGGTAGGCTTCTGGTTCGACACCGGTCACGGAGCAATGATGCGGAATCTGGGGTTTTTCGATGATCGCACGGAAGCGGCTGCCTTGGCCGACCGCATCGTCGGCGTCCATATCCACGATGTGGACGGAGTCGATGATCACTGGGCTCCCTACTCCAAGGGCGACGGTTTGGACGGTTACCTCGACGTGATCGATCGCGCGCCGATAAAAGTGATAGAGGTGGGCATGAAAAACAGGGCGAAGGACATCGTGCGCGGCGTTTCGGTCCTCGCCCGTAAATTGGACGCGCTCGACTCGTGCAAAGAAAGAGGAAGGCATTCATGACCGATGTGCAACTCCGGAGCCAGGTGATCGGCAAACTGCTGGACACCGCAGGAGATCCTGCCTGCGACGATCATTTTGCGATAGACAAGTGGGAGTGGCCGCAGGGAGTAGCGCTTTACAGTCTGTATCTCGCATCCGTGATGGGCGGTGACTCCGGCTACCTTGATTTCATCCGCGCCTGGTTTGACCGCCGCCTGCTCGAACCGCAGCCGGTCCGCAACGTGAATACATGCGCTCCTTTACTGAGCCTGGCTTTTTTGGCGGAGCATGACAATAACCCGAACTATCGTGCTGTCTGTGCCGATTGGGCCGAATGGATCATGCGCGAGATGCCCCGGACCGAGGAGGGTGGACTGCAGCATGTCACGTCCCACTTGGTGAACGAGGGTGAACTGTGGGCCGACACGCTCTTTATGACCGTGCTCTTTCTCGCCAAGGCAGGCAGGCTGCTGGGACGGGAGGAGTATGTCGCGGAGGCATCCTGCCAGTTTCTGCTCCATATCAAGTATCTGACCGACCGATCCACCGGCCTTTGGTTCCACGGTTGGACCTTCAAGGACCGGGGGCATTTCGGGCGCATCCGGTGGGCTCGCGGCAATGCATGGTTCGCGGCGGGCGCCTTGGATTTTATACGGATAGCAGAACCGGATGCCGCAACGCGCCGGGTCGTGGAGGAAACCTTGAAGTCCCAACTGCGCGCGCTCGTCGCCTTGCAGGACGAATCCGGTTTGTGGCATACCATCCTGGACGACAGCGAATCATACCTGGAAACCTCCGCTTCCGCCGCCATAGCTTACGGGCTCCTCAGGACAGTCGGTGCGGGAATCGCTGACGCATCGATGCTGGCAGCAGCGCGGAAAGCGGTAGCCGGCGTGCGTTCTTGCATTCGGGAAGACGGCACTGTCACCGGCGTCTCGCACGGTACGGCGGTCGGCCTGGACCGTGACCATTACCTGCGTATTCCCCTCGTGTCGACCGCCTACGGTCAGGGTTTGACGTTCCTCATGCTGGTCGAAGCCGGGGCGGCCGGGATGGCTATGCATGGATGAGGATCGCTCCCTCGCGTTGCGGTGCGCGCCCCTGCTTCGTTTCGACACGGCAGAACCCTTCCTGCCGATCCGCATCGGGTTTACCGTCCTGCATGCCGACGCCGATTCCCCGTCCTTCAAGCGGAAGTTGACCGTGCCTCGGGGTGGCTTAATCGTTGAGTACGCAATCTATTGGGACTGGGATATCCAGCACCTCTACGACCTCGAACATGTATGGATATATCTGGATCCGTCACTTGCGATTGTCGATGCGGAAGCCAGTTTCCACGGCAGATACCTCAAAAGCCTGCTCCCCGACAGGAGCAATTTTGTGGATGGAAGACTCGTCCTCTATTCCCAACCGGGCAAGCATGCTTTTTCTCCCTTGCCCATCATCTTCGAGCTGCTACCCGACTACCTGAGCGCAACGGGTTCGGGAGCCGGTGTTGCAGGCGCCCTCGTTACGAGCGTCCTCGACGGCCGTGTGTCCAAGACCGCGACCGACGACAAAGCGGCGGCGACCTGGCTTAAGCGACAGGCCTTCAACCCGACAGGTATGTGGAGGGACTGGCTTATGGATGCAGGAATGCTCAGGAACTGGAAGGAACTCGACGCAGAACTGCCCGTCCGTTTCGAACGGAAACTGGCCGAACTGCGTCATGTACAGTAAGTCAATTTTATTACCATCAGGAATTCCGACAGCGTGAGGGCTTGTTACTTCTTCGGTGTTTCGCCGTTCTCGCAGGTTTCGTCCGCATTGCTCAATCGCCGGCTACGATAGGCCTGTTCCTGTCCGAAGGTCATCCTTGACCGTTATGTCTGTCTGGTGCGTCCCCCGTTAAATCCACCTTTTTATCTACAGCTTGATGGAAAAGAGTAGCAGCGTGACAGGGGACAACAATTATCGGATAAATGCGAAATCAAGTATGCAAGTCCGTAAAATCAGAATTCGGGACTAATAATGCCTTTGAACGGTACGATGATACGATCATTACACAGTGTTTCACGCATGATGACAAAGTTGCTGTAAGAATTGTCAATTACAGCGATAAGGGCAAGCATGAGAAAATAAATTTCGGCGTTGCCGTAAAGGCGTATGAAACCAACA
>JFJP01020592.1_pt1 | contig 11126 bp, 8 predicted proteins | sample 431651 | NCBI WGS metagenome assembly JFJP01 (sample SAMN02602958, study PRJNA72255) | Microbial mat metagenome, whole genome shotgun sequencing project. | biome: fresh water; feature: sink hole; material: water; isolation source: purple microbial (photo- and chemosynthetic) mats found in... | reverse complement strand
CGCCTTCCGCCTTCCGCCTTCCGCCTTCCGCCTTCCGCCACAACGCTGGGCTTAACCGAGAGATACCCACGCATCTCGGAACAGAGGCTTACCTTTACGCCATTGGGCGAAGCCCCTGAGCAATCACACATTCAGACGGATCAGCCGAGATGGCGTTCTCCCAGATTGGCCACCATGAGGTCATCACGGACGGCGAACCCATGCCGTTCGTAGAGGGTGCGGCTGCGCGAGGTCGGCCACAGGATGACGCTGTCGATGCGTTCGGCGCGACACCAGTCCATCGCCGTCGCCATGAGGCGTTCGCCGAGGCCGTGGCCACGCAGGACGGGATCGAGGAACACATTGGTGATGTAGGCGTGCGCTTCGCGCTCGGCCACGGGATTGGGGATCTTGGGTATGATCTCCAGCCAGAGGTGGCCGCGTATCGCACCGCCGTCGTCGAGCGCTACCCAGCAGCGCCAGTCGGGCGAGGCGAGCGCCTCGGCCATCCACTGCGCGCAGCGCGAGACGAAAGCGTCGCGCCCCTCGCTGGGTGGGCCGAGGGTGGCGCGGAAGTCGTAGCGCATGCCGGCCAGAATCGGCGCATCGGCAGGGACGGCGGGACGCAGGCTGGGCATGGCAGGCTTCAGATGGGCGGGCCGAGCAGCGTCGCGGTGGTGCGCGCGACGGCCTCCGGCGAGGGCGTGTCCGCCACCGCCGCGGCGGGGAAGCCGAGCGCGGTGCAGGCCTCGGCGGTGCGCGGGCCGATGGCGACGATGCGGCTGGCGCGCAGGGCTTCCAGGCCGAGGGCATCGCGCAGACGGCGCCCGGTGGCGGCCGAGGCGACGGTGATCGCGTCCAGGCGGCCGAGGTGCGCGGGATCGATGGCGCGCACCTCGGTACGGTAGGCGACGACGGCGCTGACCCGCCAGCCGGCGGCGCGCAGGCCGTCGGCCAGCTCGGGCCGCGCCTCGTCGGCTTGCGGCAGCAGGGCCGAGCCGCCGCCCGCCGCGATCAGCGCGGCGGCCAGGGCCGGCGCGTCGGCGGTGTCGGGCAGCAGATCCGGGCGCACGCCGCGTCGGCGCAGCGCCTCGGCGGTGCCGGGGCCGACCGCGGCGATGCGTGGCGGTAGGGCGCGCACATCGCGGCCGAGCTGGTCGAGGCGGGCGAATACCGCTTCGACCGCGTTGCTGCTGGCGAAGGCGATCCAGGCATGGCCGGGCGCGGCGTCCACGGCCGCCGCAGCGTCGGGGACGAAGCGCTGCAGCGGCGCCAGCACCGCCTCGGCGCCCAGCTCCTCGAGCGCGGCGGCGAGGCGGCCGCCTTGCCCGCTGGCGCGCGTCACCAGCACGCGGCGGCCCCACAGCGGGCGGTTGTCGAACCAGCGGATGTCGTCGCGGTAGCGCACCACCTCGCCGACCACGGTGATCGCCGGGGCGCCGAGGCCGGCCGCCGCCGCCAGGCCCGGCAGGGTGGCGAGGGTGCCGGTGACGGTGCGCTGTTGCGGCAGGGTGCCCCACTGGATCGACGCCGCGGGGGTGTCGGGGCTGCGACCGTGCGCGATCAGCGCCGTGCAGTGCTCGGCGAGATGCTGCATGCCCATGTACAGCACCAGAGTCTCGACCTTGGCATAGGCCGCCCAATCCACGCCCGGGCCGTCCTGCAGGTGGCCAGCGACGAAGGCGACCGAGGCGCTGGCGGCGCGGTGGGTGATCGGGATGCCGGCGTAGGCCGGCACGGCGATGCCGCTGGTCACGCCGGGCACGATCTCGAAGGCGATCCCGGCGGCGGCCAGCACCTGCGCCTCCTCGCCGCCACGGCCGAAGACGAAGGGGTCGCCGCCTTTCAGCCGCACCACCCGGCGATGGCGTCGTGCGCACGCGAGCAGCAGCTCGTTGATCGCGCCCTGGCTCTTCGAGGTGCTGTGGCCGCGCTTGCCGACATCGTGCTTCGCCACGCCTGCAGGCACCAGGGCGAGGATGCGCGGCCCGACCAGGTAGTCGTGGATGACGCAATCGGCCTCGCGCAGCAGGCCGGCCGCACGCACGGTCAGCAGCCCGGGATCACCGGGGCCGGCGCCGACCAGGGCGACGCTCATGCGCTCAGGGCCCGGGCTGCGGCGCGATGACGCTCGAAGGCGTCCTTGGCGCGGCCGGACAGGATTAGCTCGCGCGCCTCGGCGCGGCAGGCCGGGTCATCGATAGGCAGATCGCGCCACACCGCCAGGGCGGTGCCGGCGTTGGCGGCGACGAAGTCGAGCAGCGGGCCGCGCTCCTGCCCGTCCATCAGGCGGTGGAAGGTGGCGGCGTTGACCGCGCAGTCGCCGCCGGTCACCGCGGTCTCGTCAGCCGGGCTGGATGGTGCGGGCAGTTCGCGCGGCGTGATGCCGGCGCGGGTCACTTCCCACACCTGGGTTCCGCCGGTGACCGAGACCTCGTCGATGCCGGGGTGGCCGCAGGCGACCAGCGTGCGGGTGGTGCCGAGCAGGTGCAGCGTTGCGGCGAGCAACTCGCCCTGCGCCGGCTTGGCCGAGCCGAGCAGCAGGCGGGCCGGGCGGCCGGGATTGGCGAGCGGGCCGGCGAGGTTGAAGATCGTGCCGGTCACGCGTGCCGCCGCGAGCTTGCGCATCGGTGCGGCGGCGCCGATCGCCGGGTGCGCCTGGCGCGCGAAGATGAAGCACAGCCCGGTGTCGTCGAGCAGGCGGCGGTGGCTGCCGGCCGGCGGCTGGATCGGCACGCCGAGGGCCTCCAGCAGATCGAAGCTGCCGTTGGCATGGCTGCTGCCACGGTTGCCATGCTTGGCCACCGGCACGCCGGCGGCGGCGAGCACGAAGCACGCGGTGGTCGAGGCGTTGTAGCGCGCCCGGCCGGAGCCGCCGGTGCCGACCACATCCATCACCGGGCGTGCGAAATCGACCGGCATCGCCTTGGCGACCAGGCCGCGCACGAAGGTCGCCAGCTCGACCGCGGTCTCGCCGCGCTGGCGGATGGTCACCAGTAGTTCGGCCCCGGTCTCGGCGGCGAGGGTGCCGCCGGTGATGAGGTCGAGCGCGGCGGCAGCTTCGGCGGCGGTGAGGCCGGCGGGGCGGGCGGCGGCGGCGAGGAGGTCGGCGGGACTCATGCCGGCATCGTGCGTGGGCAGACGGCGCCGCCAAGCCTCGTGGTTGGCAGGCCGGTCCCTGCTGCATCATGGCCGCATGCCCGAGCTGCCCGTGCCGATCATCGTCGCCTGCGCCGTCATGGCGGCGATCCTGCTCTTCGGTCTCGTGGTCGGCCTCGGCACCCTGGCGGTGCGCTGGCTGCGTCTGCCCGCCGATCCGCCCGAGGAGGCGGCCTTCGAACCACCCACGCCGGCGATCACTGGCGCCTTCGATCCGGCCGCCGCGCGGCAGCGCGCCGCGCTGTGGTTGCAGGCCGCGGCGCGCGGCCGGCGCGCCCGGCAGGTCCTGGTCAAGGCGCGTGCCGCCGCCGACCTCGCCGCCTGGATCGCCGCCGAGCGCAGCGAGCGGGCGGCCTCGGCGCGCCAGGAGGCCGGCGCCTCCGCGGCGGCAGCCGAGGCGGCGCGGACCGCCTTCACCGCTGGCGACGAGAGCGCCCTCGCGGCGGCCGAGCTGGCTGCCTCGACCGCTGCTGCGCAGTTGGAGACGCTGGCCCACGGCCTGCCCGACTGGCGGGCCGCCGAGAGGCGCAAGCTGCTGCTGCTCACCGCGGCCCTGGTCGCCGCCCTGGCCATGGCGGCGGGGGCGATGTGGCTGCGCTAGACCTCGTGCTGCGCGAGCGGCCCGGTCCGGTCGGCCGCTTCCTGCGCGCCGCCCTCGACCAGGACGCGCCCGGCGTCTCGGCCCTGGTCGCGGCTGGCGTGCCGCACTGGGACGCTGCACCCCTGCTACGCCGCCTGGCCGAGGCCGGCGAGGTCGGACCGCAGGGCTGGATCGTCGAATTCCGCCACGCCTACCGTGCGGCCTTGACCCAGCCCGAGGTGGCGACCCGCCAGCTCGCGCAGCTGCCGGCCAGCGAACGCCCGCGCGAGAAGGCCCTGGAGCGGGGTGTGGACGCGCTCGGCGATGCCGAACTGCTCGCCGTGCTGCTGCGCACCGGTCCGGCCGGCGAAGGCGTGCTGGAATTCGCCAGTCGCCTGCTCGCCGAGCATGGCGGCCTGGTCGGCCTGTCCCGCCTGCCGCCCGAGGTCCTGGCCGAGCTGCCCGGCCTCGGCCCGGCCAAGGCGGTCGAGCTGGCCGCCGCCTGCGCCATGGGCGTACGCATCGCCAGCGCGACGCCGGTCGAGCGGCCGCAGCTCAAGAGCCCCGAGGAGGTCGCCGCCTTCGTCGTCGAGGTGCTGTCACCGGCCCTGCTGCGTCTGCCGCATGAGGAGCTGTGGTGCCTGGCCCTCGACCCGCAGTGCCGCCTGATCGGCCGGCCACGCACCGTCACGCGCGGCGACGTCGATGGCGTCGATGCCGGCCCGCGCGCCTTCTTCCGCACCGCCCTGGCGGCCGGCGCGGTCCAGGCGGTGGCGGTGCACAACCACCCCGGCGGCGACCCCGCGCCCTCGGCCGCCGACCGCGCCGTGACGCGACGCCTGTGCGAGGCTGGCCGGGCCATCGACGTGCCGCTGCGCGACCACCTGATCGTCGGCGCGAACGGCCGCTTCACCTCGCTGTTTCGTGACGATCCGGGGCTGTTCAGGTAAGGGTCCAGCCGCCGACCAGCGACTCTCCCAGGTGGTCCATCCCCGCCCAGCGCACGGTTGCTTCCGGCCTTTTGCGCAACTACCATTCCGCCGTGCCTCCGTCCGCTTCCTACCCCCCTTGGCAACGCTGGTTCTGGCCGCCGTTGCTCGCCGTGCTGCTGCTCGACCTGATCACCAAGGCGTGGGTGTTCAGCCTGCCGCGTGCCAGCCTGCCGGCGTGGATGGAACAGCACTACAACACCGGCGTCGCCTGGAGCATGCTCGATCGCCACCCCGGCTTCGTCGTGCTACTCACCGCAGTGCTCATCCCGGTGCTCGCCTGGGTGTGGTGGAGCGGCTACCGCAAGCTCGGCTGGCCCGAGAACCTCGCCTTCGGCCTGATCCTGGGTGGCGCGCTGGGCAATGCCTGGGACCGTGGCGGGTCGGTGTTCGGGGTCTATGCCGGGGTGCGCGACTTCATCCATGTCGATCTCGGCTTCTGGCCGCTGAACCCGTGGCCGACCTTCAACATCGCCGACAGCGGCATCAGCGTCGGTTTCGTCCTGCTGCTGGCGCGGGCCTTCCGGCCGCAACCCAAGCCCGTTCCCACCGCATCCTGAGATCCCCATGCAGTTGAATCCGGCCGCGCGCGAACTGATCTTCAAGGTCGTCTATTATGGCCCCGGCATGGCCGGCAAGACCAGCAACCTGCGCTGGCTGCGCGATCAGGCGCCCGAGGGCACCGCTTCCGAGCTGGTGACCGTTGACACCCACTCCGAACGCACCCTGCACTTCGATATGCTCGCCACCGAGCTGGGCGAGATCCAGGGACACCGTGTCCGCATCGAGTTCCACACCGTCCCCGGCCAAAGCTACTACGCCGCCACCCGCCGCCAGGTGCTGACCGGCGCCGATGCGGTGGTCTTCGTCGCCGACAGCCGGCGCGAGGCCCTGGACGAGAACATCGCCTCGATGAACGAGATGCTGGACAACCTGCGCCAGCTCGGGATGCCCAGCCAGATCCCCCTGGTGCTGCAGTACAACAAGCAGGACCTGCCGACCGCCGTCCGCCCCGAGCAGCTCGATCCGCTGATGAACGTGCGCAACTGGCCCAGCCGCGCCGCCGCGGCGGTCAATGGTCATGGCGTCGGCGAATGCGCCCGTGACATCCTCGGCATGCTTGCCGAGGCTGCCACCCAGGTCTCCCTGCCCGAAGTCCCGGATGCGATCGAGCCGCGCACCTGGCTGATCAGCTGCCACCGCTGCCAGGCCATGCTCGAAGTGCCGGACGCGGCGCCGGGTTCGATCTACACCTGTGGCGTATGCGCCTCAAACCTCGAAGTTGTCGATCCCGATCGCGGCCTGACTCGCGAACCGGTCATGGGCCGGACTCCGGCCCCCGCTCCGCCGCAGTCGCTGCGCGTCGAGGAGCCGAGCGACTACGCGATGAAGACCCTGCCGGTGCAGCAGGCGGTCGAAATCGGCGAGTCGGCCCTGCAGCCCGCCCAGGGCGGCCCGGCGCCGGCCGCAGCTTCCGGCAGCGGAGGCTTTCCGCTCGCCGGCTGGGAAGTCGTCAACTTCCTCGACGAGAGCCCGCAGGGCCGCCGGCTGCGCGTGCGCGACATCGCCTCGGGGCGCACCTGCCGCGCCCTGGTGCTGTCCCCCCAGTTGATGGCCCAGCCCGGCTATGCCGACGCTCTCGAACCCTACGTCCGTCTGGCTGGCCCGCTCAAGCATCCCCACATCCTGCCGCTGCTCGAGATGCGTCCGGCGGGCGATACCGTCGTCCTGCTGTCGGCCGACGTTCCCGAGCATGAACCGCTGGGCGTGGTGCTCGGCCGGCGTCGCGCCCTCGCCCCGCCGCATGCCATGGGGCTGCTGCGCCAGGTCGTGCTCGCTCTCGAGGACGCAGCACGTCAGGGCGTGATCCACGGCTGGCTGCGCCCGGAGTGCATCCTGGTCAGTCCGGATGGCTCGGTGCTGGTCGATGAGTTCGCGGTGCCCAAGAGCCATCGCCTGCTGGTTCGCGATCTGGCCGGAGCCAGCGCCGCGACCGAATACTACCTCGCCCCCGAGCATCTTGGCGAGGATGCGCGCAGCGATCTGCGCAGCGACATGTTCCTGTGCGGTGCCCTGCTCTACCGCATGATCACCGGCGAGGGCCTAGTCACCGGCTACAACGCCCACGAGGCGCTGCACCGCCTGATGGCTTCCGGCGGCAAGCCGCTGCGCTCGGTCGGCAACACCGTGTCGCGCGACCTCGACCTGTTCTACAAGCGCCTCACGGCGCTGAACCGTTCCGAACGCTTCGACGGCTACCGTCAGCTGGTCGAGGTCCTCGACCGCTTCGGTGGCGGCGCCAAGCGCCAGACCATGCGTCTGACCCAGCCGGTCAATGCGCCGGGCGGCCGCCCGGGTGGCCCGCCGAGCAGCGGGGCGGTGATCCGTCCGGGCGGGCAGCGTCCGAGCGGACAGGCCTTGCGCGGTCCGGCAGGACCGGTGGCCGGGCCGCGCCGCGTCGGCACGGGCGAGATCTCGCGGGCCTATACCCCGAAGCGGGGCGGTGGGGCCGCTGTCATCCTGGTCGTGGTCGTGTTGCTCGCCATGGCAGGCGTCGCCGCCTACGTGGTGATGCAGCCGAAGCCCAACCCCGCGCCGACTGCACCTCCGGTCCAGGCTCCGCGTCCGGTCACCCCGGCCCCGGTCGTCCGCTCCGAGGCCCCGGTCCGGCCGGCGACCCCGGGCACCATCGGTGGGGCGGTGCCGGAACGCCCGGTCGTGGCCCAGCCGAATCAGCCTGAGCCGGTCGCCCAGCCGGTTATCGCCCAACCGGCGGTCGCCCAGCCAGCGGTGCGCGCAGAGATGACCCCGACCGACCGCCGGGATCTGCTCAACCGCATCGCCGACCTTTCGTTGGAAGAGCGCTTCCAGCAGGCGCTGACCCTGGCCGAGCAACTGCCGACCGCCGAGGACCGCCAGACGCAGTATCAGCAGGTCATCGCCCGACGCGAGGAGCGCCGGCGCCTGCTCGATCAGCTGGCACGCAGCGCTGCCGCCCTGGCCGAGGTGCAACGGGCCGTGAAGCCGGCTCTCGACGGTGTCTGGGGCATGCCGGGCGACCGCGAATGGGCGCGTGGCCTCCTCGACCAGGCTGAAGCCCGCTTGGCGACCGCCCAGCCCGAGACCCCGGCGGCGCCCGCTGTGCCGCCCGCCCCGGTGGCCGAGGCGCCGACCCCGGTGGTCGAAGCCGCCCCGGTCGTTCCCTCGCCGGCCGCCTCGCCCAGTCCGGCTGCTGATCCGGCGCTGCAGACCCTGTCGGCCCTGGCCAAGGGCGAGTTCCCGTTGGCCCAGAGCACGGCCGAGACGGTGCCCGAGGGCCTTCCCGAAGGTCAGGCTCTGCGTCTGGCCGTCCTCTCCTATCCGCACCGCCATGAGTTGCTCGACCGGGTGGCCAAGGCGCACAGCGCCAAGCTGCGCCTCACCCACCCGACGACGCGGGAATCGGTCGATGTGGTCAGCGCGTCCCAGGTCGGGCTCGACGTCTCGGCCCCGGGCGGAGCGACCTCGGCCCTGACCTGGAACCAGGTCGGGGCGCGCGACATCGGCCGGCTGCTCGGTGACGCAGCTGCCGCTCCTGGTGCCACCCCGGCCGACCACGCCTGCGCGGTCGCCGGCCTGGTGGTCGGGGCCGACGTGACGATGGCCGCGGTGCATCTGCGCCGTGCGCGCCCCGCGCTGCCCGCCGAGCAGGCGGCGGTGCTGGATGGCCTGCTCGCCCTCGGCCGTCGCGCCGAGGCCCAGATCTGGCTGTCGCGCGCCCTCGAGGCGCAGAAGGCCGGCTCGGTCAAGGTCCTGGCCGAATGCCTCGCCGAGCTGCGTAAGCCCGAACGGGCCAGCGTACCGGTGGTCGCGGCGGCCATGCCGCGCCTCGAGGCCGCGCTGCGCGAGGCCCAGGAAGGCAAGACCAGCCTGGGCGTGAAGCTGGTCGATCGCGTCGCCTTCGACAGTCCCGAGGACCTGCAGCAGTTCCCCGAGGCGGCCGGCACCTGGCAGGTCGCCGCCGGCCAGGCGGTGAACAACGATGCCGCGCGCCTGGTGCGCCGTGATGCCGCCAGTGCGCGCAGCGTGCAGGTGATCTTCACCCCGACCGCCCTGCGCGGCCAGATCGGCATCGACTTCAAGGGTATGCGTCTGGTGCTCGACCTCGCGGCCGGCCAGTTCACCGCCCAGCTCGCCAACCAGGCCGGCACCGCACCGCCTGCCGCCAAGCCGTGCAGCGTGGTCGAACGGGTGCCCAACACCCTGTTCCTCGCCTATGCCGACACCGGCAACCACACCACGGTCGAGCTGAACGGGCAGGTCATCGCCGATGTCGTGATGGGCGACCTCAACGAATACTTCGCGTTCAGCGCCGCCGCCGGGACGATCGTGCAGGTCGATGAGGTGTCCTTCACGCGCAACGACTCCGCCCAGCCAGGGAAGCAGGGTCTGCGCCGGCTGGGTTGGGAACCGACCGGGGCTGCCAGCCTGGATGAGAAGGCCAGTTCCATCCTGCTCGCCGGCACGCCGCAGGCCCCGGCCTCGATCCTCAACCAGGTGCCGGCCAACACGGTCGGCTACACCATCGAGGTCAAGGGTCAGGGTGCCTTCCGCATCCAGGTCGGTGGCCAGGGCGGCTGGCAGCGCGTCGATCTCACCCTGACCGCCGGCGAGACCTCGCGCTTCACCGTGCGCTGGGCCAACGGCACCTTCGCGGTACTCGACGCCCAGGGCGTCCCGGTGCAGAGCGTTCCGCTCGAACGTCCGGTCACCACGGTGGTGTTCCAGGCCGCTGGCCAGACCGCGATCGCCCTGCCGATACGACCGAATCGGCAGTAAGCGGGCTGGAGGCTGGAGGCTGGAGGCTGGAGGCCCGAAGGGTGCTTTCAACCGGGAGATAACGCTCACGCTTCTGAACCCGTAGCAATGCCCCACAGCCTCCAGCCTCCAGCTTCCAGCCTCCAGCCTGACGCCCGCGCGATCCAGGCCGTCGGCCTGACCAAGATATTCCGCACCTACGACCGCCGCCCCGGCTTCTGGGGCGGGATGCGCGATGTGGTCGATCGGCGCTGGAAGGAACTGCCGGCGGTCGATGGCATCGACCTTAAGGTGCCGGCCGGCGAGATCATCGGCTACCTCGGCCCCAACGGCGCCGGCAAGAGCACGACGATCAAGATGCTGACCGGCATCATGCGTCCGACCACCGGCACCATCCGGGTCAACGGTTTCGACCCGCACCGCGAGCGGGCGCGCTACGTGCGCACGGTCGGCGCGGTCTTCGGCCAGCGCTCGCAGTTGTGGTGGGACCTGGCGGTGGGCGAGAGCTTCGAACTGCTGCGCGAATTGTACGGCGTGCCCAAGGCGGTGGCGGCCGAGCGCATCGCGCGCTTCGACGCGGTACTCGGCCTGGCCGACTTCCTGCGCACCCCGGTGCGCAAGCTGTCGCTCGGCCAGCGCATGCGCGCCGACCTCGCCGCCGCCCTGTTGCACGATCCGGCGGTGCTGTTCCTCGACGAACCGACCGTCGGCCTGGATGTCGTCACCAAAGCCAAGCTGCGCGACTTCCTGCGCGAACTGAACCGCGAGCGTCGCACCACCATCGTCCTCACCACCCACGATCTGCAGGACATCGAGGCGCTGTGCAGCCGGGTGGTGGTGATCGACCACGGCAAGGTGATCCACGACGGCGACCTGGAAGGCCTGCGCACCCGTTTCGGCGGCGGCAAGCGCCTGGCCCTGACCCTGCGCCAGGTCGCACCCGCCCTGCCCGAGCTGCCCGGCGTCATCACCTCGTGGCAGCGCCGCGACGACCTGCATCTGGTCGCCGAGCTGGCCGAGGGCGCCGACATCCCCGCCGTGCTGCAGCGCCTGCTGGCGGCTCTGCCGGTCGAGGACCTGAAGATCGAAGAGCCTGAGATCGAGGACGTGATCAAGGCGCTGTACGGAGGACGCAGCTAGCTTAGAGCTTAGAGCTTTGAGCTTTGAGCCCGCAGGCCGGCGGACTGCGGGCCCCGGACTGCGGACTGCGAATTGCGAATTGCGGACTGCGGACTGCGGACTGCGGACTCAAAGCTCTAAGCTCAAAGCTCAAAGCTATCCCGCTATGCCGCGTTGCCTCTCCCGGAATCCCCCCTAACCTCCACGCTTCCCAGGAGCGTCAGCATGCGCCTTCTCCTCGTTCCCGCCCTCGCCCTGCTGTTCGCCGGTTCGCCGGTGGTGACGGCCGCCGATGACGTCGTGGCGCCGATCAGCGCCACCTTCGAGAAGAACGCCAACGTGCGCTTCGGACCCTCGACCAGCGCCAAGGTCGTGGTCACGCTCAAGGCCGGCACCGCGGTCGAGGTCTTCGGACCCAGCAAGAGCTCGGCCGACTGGTTCGTGATCCGCTTCCCCAAAGAGGGCAAGGTCTGGGTCCACACCAAGAACCTCAAGGCCCTGGA
>JFJP01040501.1_pt1 | contig 11127 bp, 7 predicted proteins | sample 431651 | NCBI WGS metagenome assembly JFJP01 (sample SAMN02602958, study PRJNA72255) | Microbial mat metagenome, whole genome shotgun sequencing project. | biome: fresh water; feature: sink hole; material: water; isolation source: purple microbial (photo- and chemosynthetic) mats found in... | reverse complement strand
CAATGATGTACAAGGTATATATTTGAATGATTATTTCAATCAAAAGCTCAACTATATCCACCAGAATCCAGTAATGGCAGAGATTGTAAACTGTGCAGAAGATTACCGATATAGTTCGGCTATTGACTATGCTGGAGGAAAAGGATTGTTGGAAGTGATGTTTGAGTTAAAGAAAGGAGAACTACTTTAACTGATTTGACTACGGTGCTGTATAAATACAACACGAGCGGCTATTTGAACAAATTGTTGGATGCAAATCAAAACCGATTTTGGGAAATAAACAGTGTAAATGCTTTGGGACAGGACTGTATGACCCTATACTTGCAAGGTTCTTAGCTCCTGATCCTTTTGTTGGTTCTGGCTTGACGAATGACTTTAATCGGTATATCTATTGTAGGAATAACCCATTGATGTTTACGGATCCAAATGGAGAATCTCCATGGCCGTGGATAAAAGGCCAATGGGCTAATTTTTCAAATTTCATGAACAAGACTTTCCCTAAAGGTTTTGAAGTTGGTTATGGAGCTGGTTTAACCCGTCCAACCGGATATAATTGATTATATGTTCGAATGATGGGCATTGCACGTGTATGTCATTTATTTCTAATCCCACCCTTCACAAAATTGGTATTAAACACCATGAAAAACAGTTCCGAACTTGACTTAAAAAGTTGAGATAAGAAAAAAAAGCTCGGACCAAGCACTAACAGAGCTGCGCTCAGATAAATCCTATTTGGATATGCTTTATTAACGAATCGTTATTTTTTTACTATTTCAACTCTTCTATTTTTTGTTTTCCCGTCATCTGTTCTATTGTCAGCTATTGGTTTTTCTTGTCCCCAACCTACAAAAGACATTCTCGTTTTATCAATTCCATTTGAAACCAATGCGTCAAAAATTGCCTTTGCTCTATTATTTGAAAGAGTTTTATTACTAACAGCATCTCCAACATTATCGGTATGCCCTTCGATACTAATTTTAAGAGTCAGGTTGTTTTTCATTAATTCAAAAATTTGCTGAACTATAGGAAGCGATTCTTTTTGTATTTTGTATTTTGCAGTTTCAAAAAGAATACTCAATGCAATATAACCATCTTTATTTAAAGCATCTAATATTGTATTGGCTGTAATTTCTTGGTTCATAGCTTCCATTTCTAACACATACAATTTAAAGTTTGTACCATTATAAAAATCTCGAAGCATTATTTTACATTCCTTGCCATTTGATTTCAATTCAAAACAACCATATTTATCATCTGTATATATTTTTTTTCCGCCTTTTGAAATTATTGCATCTTGATAATTTTTGATTATCTGAAAATTGCTAGGCATTTGTCCAGTTTCGGTATTAAATGTATAATCAATATAAGTTAAATATCCTTCAAAAGAAATATCCTCACCAGCAGCGTTGTAGGTATCTAATTTATTAAAGTTTTTAGAGCATTCTGTAATTGAAAATCCTTTCATGCGAGTAAATAATGGATGGTCAGTACAACCTTCTACATCCTGGGCAAACACGGTTATACAGGAGAATAAAATTGCTGTGAGAGAAATAGTTAGTTTTTTCATAAACTTAGTTTTTTGTTTTATTGAATAACAATTCAGTTATTTTATTATATTCCTAATAAATATTTCAATGTCGTTTTATATAAGCATTTAAGATTAAATAAGGGAAGATTGCGAGTGAACTATTGATTCTATTATGGGTTATGAAACAGAAGATTTTCCATTTTACCCTTATTCCCTAATTTATTTGAACAGACCATTAATAATCTAATTTCACAACTCCTTAATTGATAAAATATTGTAAAATTATCAGTTGAAATAATGTATTAAGTCTGTTGTAATGAGCTGGTTGTTGAAATTATAAAACTCAACAACCAGCACATTTTTTTATTCATCAAGCTACGTTATTCTTTCATAAATTGAGTAACTTTGAGCGTTTTATTATCATTCATCTTTAAAATATAGCATCCACTTGTAAGTTTACTAATATCAATATCAGTTTTTTCTAGTTGCATTGGTTGCTTTAAAATTAGTTGGCCATGAATATTGTAAATAGAAATAATTGAATTTCCTGCTACAGTTTGCTTTTGATTTACAACCGTAATTTTATCGTTTGCAGGGTTAGGATAAATTGTCATACCAATAGATTCAAATGACTCTTTTATGCTAGTATTTAACTCTGTATTATAACGAGCAATGCCAATACCACTATTACTATATAAATTACCTACATAACCTGCGGCTAAGATTTTTCCATCATTCTGTCGTGCTATCGCATAACCAAAATCATCTTTATTAAATCCAAAATCGGTTATAATCTTCCCTGCATTTCCAAAATCACTGTCCAATGATCCGTCAATATTCAAACGCATAAGCAAAAAATCTCTCGATGGTAAAGTAGGATGGTTATTACGGGTATTACCCGCAATAACGATTTTTCCATCTGGCTGTAAAACAGAAGAATAAATTTCATCATAGCCTTCTATATTTTCAATTACTACAACGCCGTTTTTGCCAAAATCAGTATCATACGTTCCATCTGTATTGTATCTAATCAGTTGAGCACTTCTCCAGTTACCAGGATTTCGTTGCTGTGTACCTACCGAAATAATTTTTCCATCAGGCTGAATCAATACAGAATAGGAGTCTTCTGTTGTTTCATCTGTATTGACTCCAATCACTAAACCTGATACTCCAAATGATGAATCTAATACTCCAGTTGATAAATATCGAGCAGCAATAAAAGCTACGTTGCTAGATGTGATTGATGATCCAACAGCAACAATTTTACCATCTGGTTGTAATACAATTCCTCTAATGGCATCGCTGGAGGAATCGGCTACATCAGTTATTGCAAAACCATCGGTACCAAAAGAAGTATCGAGTGACCCATTGACGCTTAATCTTAAGAGCATAAAATCATAACTTATGTCATTATGCGTAAAACCAGCTGCAATTATTTTTCCATCGGGTTGAATAACTAATGCACTATTAATTTTATCATCGGTTCCCCGTATGTCTATTAATTTAATGCCATTATTACCAAATGTGTTATCGAGTGTGCCATTTGTGTTATAACGCGCTATGGCTATGTCGTAAGCAGTAATATCCGACCAAGATGTACCAGCAACAACAATCTTCCCATCGGACTGTAAAGCAATACTATTAATTACATCTTCGGAGCCGTGCATTGTTGTTTCAACTACTCCATCTGTGCCAAAAATAGAATCCAATTTTCCGTCAATTTTGTAACGCTTCATAATGAAATGACATACAGATGCCGAAATGTCATTTCTTCCACCAACAATGATTTTGCCATCGGGCTGAATGGCCATTGCATACGCAGATTGATACTTACCACTCACATCATCTACTCTCCCAACTGAATTAAAAGTGGTATCAAGCCCACCAACTGTTTGTGCATACAAAGCCGAGAAGGCTAAAAAAGAAAATAATAAATACGAAAAATCGTTTTCATAAAAAATTGTTTGTAATTTTTTTGTAATTTATGGCAGTTACAATAAGCCCCGTTTTTATAGATTGGTTTCTGGTCTCCAATTTTATTTCTAGTTTTCAGAAAGCTTGGTCAATTGTTGTCGAATCAAATTGTAGCTTTTTTGTATTTTTCATCATTTTTATATATCAAAAAGGCACATCAGACAACTAAGGAAATGCTAATTGACAGTATCCTTTTTACGATTTGTTCATTTGCTGGAGCGTATGCAGTTGTACATAGATAAAAATGAATGTACTCAAAAACCTAAAAAATAAAAGTATGGCTTGATTTAGCGAGACATCTGGGTCATTGATACCCAATTGAAGGAAAATGTAGTTCAACCAAGACTTCCTTGCTGGGTAGTGCCTACAATAGGAAGCCTAAGTATTAGGTGAGCGTATATAAGCCTATTTGCTTATATATCTGATAATTAATAAGTATTTTTGTAGAAGAAATAATGGGAGACAATCAAGCGAACCAGCTCCCACCCTATAATCAAATTAACAAAACAAAAGCACTTTGATGTTCAGGGCAAAGGTACAAAAATTAGCCCCGTTTCCAAAAGAATCACGGTAAAAATAGAAATATTTATAACTCATTATATATCAATGAAATAGAAAATTAATTTTACGGATATGCTCTCTCCAGAGGGTATAACTACCCCGTCCTACCGGATATACCCCTAATTACTTATTCTAAAGTTGGACGCCGCGTTTTTGGGATTTGCTATCGCGGATAGAAATAAATCCCACCCACGAGCAACGCTTATCTTCTCGACATCTAATCAATTACATTTCCGGCTGGATGTGTCAATTACTATGTCTATCCGAAATTTGTAGGGTCAGGCGGTCAGTTCTTGTTCATTAAGTAGTGTAGCATATCCATAATTTCATTATTATTTGCCCTTGCGGGAGCTTCCCATAAGCATTATTCGGTTAACAATTGCCACTAAGGGAAGCTCCCAAAACTATTATTTCATTGACTATTGCCATTGCGAGGGCTTCTCGCTTTTGTTGTTTTGGTCTGAATATAAGTTGAAGGAACAAAATTACAATTTTAGAAGCAATATATTGTAAGTACATGGATACATAATTACCCGTATTTCAGCAAGTAAAGGTGGTTGTGGAAGGTAAAGTGCTTAGATCCCATGTTGCGGTAACATGCGTTTAGTTCAACGTAGGCTCCATAACAATAAAACCGAGAGGGGAGCATGCGGTAAAATAGTATTTAAACAAAAATGAAGGCTTTACTATCACAAGTAAAGTCTTCATTTTTTGTCTAATAAAATAAGATACTAAAGTTTCTATTCATTTTCAGGAAAAAGAACCACTTCGCTTTTGATACGGTCAGTTGCAGACTGAGGAATTAAAATTGGTATTTTCTCCGAAATGGTAGAGCTAGAATCCAGCCCCAGAGCTCTGATGTCATTGTTGCTGATGTTGCGAATAATATTATGCAAATTCATTATAAAACCTTCGGCAGCTGGTAGTTTGTAGTCCACGGTTAGGATGCGGTCGAGATCTACAAACAAAAAGTTGGAAGTTATATGGTATTTGCGCATTGATTCAAACGGACTTTCGAGGCTCCATTCTCCCTTGGCTACCATATCCTCAATTACCTGACGGAAATAAAGGTTGATTCTGCGTTCAATCTTGAAGCCGAGTTTAAAATTAATCTTGATTAAAGTGCCCGGAAGTATCTGATCGACGGTGTATTGGAATGTGTTCGGTGCATCATCATCTTCAACATGAAGCAGGAAGTAGGTATTTGCTCTTTTTGGGTGCTTGCGAAAGATGGAGTAAATAATCTTTGACTCAATTACCATAGGCTTATCCGACTTGGTGATATAAACCAAATTGGCACTGAGGTAGGGGATACTGATGTCATTCTGCAGGTCGCGAAACTGATCCAGGTATTTATCAATTTTGGTAAAGGTAATATAGCGGTTTTTGATTTTTCGGCCATAGTACCAACCATACATCATTACAAAAAAGAACATCGCTATCAATATACTAACCCAACCTCCATGCATGAACTTGTTAAGGTTGGCTATCAAAAATACACTCTCCACACTGAGGAAGATACATACAATCGCAATCCTGAAAATGTTCTTTGGGCCTTTGGATGGCAGCCAGTAAGAAAGCAGCAGGGTAGTCATGATCATGGTAATGGTAATGGAAAGCCCATAAGCAGCCTCCATTTTTTCGGAACTGCCAAAAAATATAACCACAAAAGAACAGGCTATCCACAAAAACCAATTGACAAGCGGAATATACACCTGACCTTTAATTACGGTTGGATAATTGACTTTGAACTTAGGCCAAAAATTGAGCGAAATGGCTTCGCTCACCAATGTAAACGAGCCGCTTATTAAAGCCTGACTAGCAATAACCGCAGCTGCAGTGGCGATAATAATTCCAGGAAGCAAAAACCAATCGGGCATTACACCAAAAAACGGATTCACTGTTTTGGCAATATCCGGATGATTCATCGCCCAGGCTCCCTGCCCAAAATATGTAAGCACAAGCATTGTCTTGACAAAAAACCAAGAGATACGAATATTCTTTATGCCGCAATGTCCAAGGTCTGAATAGAGAGCCTCTGCACCAGTGGTGGCCAAAAATACAGCTCCAAGCAATAAAATACCACTCGGATATTCAATCAGTAACCTGAAGGCATATATAGGGTTAATAGCCACCAAAACATGTGGTAAGGTAGTTATATGAGCAATGCCCAATACGCCCAGCATCAAAAACCAAACTAACATTACTGGTCCAAAAAGTTTGCCGATAATATTACTGCCAAAATGCTGAAATGAAAATAATATAGCCAGAATAAGCAATACCAATGGTATAACCGGAATGTTTGGATAGATCATTTTAAGCCCTTCAATGGCCGATGTTACTGTAATGGCTGGCGTAATAACTCCGTCGGCCAATAATGCACTGCCGCCAATCATGGTGATCAGAACTACAAGTGTGGATTTCTTTTTCAGAAGTGCAAACAATGCAAAAATACCACCTTCACCGTAGTTGTCAGCTCGCAGCGTAATAAACACATACTTGATAGTGGTTTGGAGTGTAAGGGTCCAAAAAATACAGGAAATTCCACCGAGCACCAGCAATTCGCTGATCTCTTTGCTGCCCGACAGAATGGCTTTGAATACATACAAGGGGCTGGTGCCGAGATCACCATAGACTATCCCCAAAGTTACAATAAGTCCGGCAAGGGTCACTTTGTGTATGCCAGAATGTTGATTGGAATTGCGCATTGAAATAAATGAAAAATCTAAATTAGAACTACGTACAGTGAACAGCCTCAATAAAAAGCATGTAAAAGTATATAATTACTGGAAAATAATGTCTTTATATTTAATATTTAAACCAATTATTAACGATATCGAATGCAGATAGATAAACTGATGCTTGTTGTGTTATAAATCTAATCTATTTGCATGAATTGAAAATAGGTAGCAAGTGTGGCCTGATAATTTAGCCAAGGCCGCAACCCCCGTCCTACCGGATATACCCCTCATTCCTTATTAGAAAGCTGGACGCAGCGTTGTGGGGATTTATTTCTATCCACGAGCAACGCCCACCTTTCGAACATCTAATAAATTACATATCCTGTTGGACGGGCCTAGATAGAAAGCTCACCGATAAAAATAGGCATGTACCACCTGCTTTCCATTAGCAAGGTAGAGCCTTGTTTCCCACCCGATGTCGCGAAGACGCGCTTTGCCAACAACATGACAACCAGATAACGCTAAACTTACGGGGTTTGTAGAAAGTGAAAATCGGATAATCGGGCATGGAAGCAGATTCAATTATTATTGCTGAAATGGCAGCAGCTTCCGTACCTTCTTCATCAACAGTATTGAAAGTATTGTGCAACACTTCTAAAACTTTTACATTGAATCATTTATAAATTATTTGTATCTATTTCAATTATATTATTCATGATATAAAGTTTATTTATCTTTGCACAAAAAATTATTATTATGAACCAGTTCTACCTGTTATTCAACGCATTCACTTTGATGAATGTTTTAATTCTCACATTCATATTATTGTTTAGAAAGAACAATTCGAATGCCAATATCATTTTGGCACTTATTATTCTAAACCCGGGTCTTAACTTTATTAGTAATATTCTGATTCAATCGGAGGTAGTATTCGATGTGCCCTATTTCTTCTTTTTGTTTCAATCCTCCAGCATGCTGTATGGTCCTCTGGTGTTTGCCTATGTGTGCACCATGATGGGAGAACGGTATAAATGGCTGAGCGTACTCAATGGACTTTGCCTACTGGTTGTTTTGTTTGAAATCTACAATGCGTATTCATTTTCAAAACTCACCCTATCAAATCAAACCACTTATCTACAAGGGTTAACCAATGGCCATTATCCTGCCGACCAGGAGATGTTTAGTAACTTGTTTGTTTTGGTCATGCTGGCCTACTTTATCGTGGCCTTGGTCAAAATCAAGAAGTACAGGAAAAACGCCTTGGATTTTTTCTCCGATGATGAAATGACGAAAGTTTATTACGTGCGTTGGTTCGTAGTCCTTATCACCACGCTCAACGTAGTCCTGATTATCTGTTACGCCGCATTTCCCAGTCCCATGTTGGAATACTCGGGCATTCCGCTCATGATTATGACAGTATATATCTACGTGGTAGCTTACGCTTTCAACCACAGCGCCATCCTTTCGGATACGGAATACTGTACTTTGCAAGCCAACGCCAAGCCCCTGGAGCGCTTCCTAAAAAATGAAGAGCCACGATGCAAAGAAATTCAAGCGCTAAAAGGGTCTGTAGGGAAATACAAATTAACGGAGATGGAGATGAACGAAAACTACATGAAAATTTGCGACTATATGAAACAAGAAAAACCCTACCTGGATCCAAACATCAACCTGACCAAGTTTTCGAGCGACTTAAAAGCTTGTTCACACAATATTTCATTGACCATAAATTGTAAGTTTGAAATGAACTTCTTTGATTTAATAAATTCATATCGTATTGAATTTGCAAAAGATAGATTACTTTCGTTTGATAAAAATAAGCTTACAATAGAATCGGTTGGAACAGCATCGGGGTTCAATTCTACATCCTCTTTCTACAGAGCTTTTAAGAAACATGCCAGTTGTACTCCAACTGAATTTTTGAAAGTTAATACGCAAGTGGCTAATTGATAGACTAATATTATTACGGTATATATAATTTTACAAGGACAGCAGATGCTGTCCTTTTTTTTTGTATAAAAATACATGATTAGATTAAAAATATCTCTTAATACCAATTTTCAGTATTAATATGTTGCACTTTCTGTAAAGTGGGAGATGGTCAACCTAATAAAAATGGTATGGTTGAATGAGTTGTATTATTTTTGCAGCAAAGAATTAAAATTTAACGCGGCAGCCGAAAAGTGAAATGAGTAGGTGACTAAAAAACAAAAAACAAAATGAAAAAAGTTCTTATGTGTCTTGTGCTTAGCACATTTTTTTTTGACGTGTGTCAAGCTCAATCCGAATTTAAAAAAGAGTGGGAAACAAAATCATCCCTAAACCCAACTTTCAGAACCTATAATCACGATTTGTCGTTGGTATTGGTGGGTGATATGAAGAATTTGGAAATGCTTGATGGCAAAACAGGTACCGCAATTTGGAAATTCAATGTAAAAAATGCATTGGAAATAAAATCGATGGTAAAATGGTTAATGATTGAGAACGAGGAAGGAACTTTGGTACAAGTAATTTACAAAAAACCGAAGGCCGATTCTGTTTCATCTGCTTTTCTGAATGCGAAAAATGGCGAAATAATCAGTTCAGTTACCGAAGCAATGTTGAAGCCAGAGAAGAAAAAAGCTGCTAAAATAAATTCAAAATCTATTTATGGTACATCTTGCACTGATGAAGTAACGAACACACATGTTGAATTATCATTTGAGTACAAAAGCAAAATGTTAAACGCTATGGGTGGAGGCGGAAGTGCAGTTGGCAAAGGTACTGACATACTTATAACTGTAAAGGCTACAGGTGGAAATAATTGGTCGACAGTGTTAACTGCTAAGGCATTGAGGCATTTATGTAATGAATTGCTTCCAAGTGGTGAACCTGATATGATGATGAAAGTAATAGCCAAAGAAGGAAAAGTTTTTGTTATAACCGAAGGCATTATGGTGCTGGATATGGCAACTGGTAAACAATTGTGGGAAACCACTTTCGATAATGTAACCTGTACTTTAGGCTTGTCGGCAACTCAAGAGATTGGTAGAAGCGCATTCCCAGTGGCTGATAAGGGCGCTGCTTTTGTTTGCGATTTCTCGAAAGGCGAAAAAGCGATCAAAAAGTTAGACATTAACACCGGAAATCTTATTTGGAAAACTGAAAAATTAAGCGGCAGTGATATTGTTAGTAATATGGTGGTTGTTGGCAACACATTGTTAGTTAAGTTTGGGGGTGTTATCCGTAAAGAAAAATATACTCCTAATACTCAGGGGGGTAGTACTTCAATAGTAAAATATGAATATGAAGGAGAATCCGATATTCGTGCTTATGATATTGCAACTGGAAAAATGCTTTGGAATTCGGATAAATTTGCAAAAGATGACAAGTTTAAAAAATCTGTTTGTAATATGTTGATGGAAGACCATAAAATATTTGCTTGTGGACAAAAGAACTTAATTATAATCAATCCTCTTGATGGACAAATGATTAGTAGTGCTGATTATGGAAGTAAGGATATAGCTGATGCTTCATTTATTTTTCCTGACAATGGAAAAATAATAGTAGAGGGAAAAGAAGGGGTAGCGTCATTTACAAAAATGGGAAAGAAGAATTTCTCTGTTTCCACGGATAAAAATATCTATAGCGAATTTGCTGGCGATGCCTATATTGTGTGGACTGGAAAATCGGAAATGGATCTGAATGAATTTGTACGTGTTGATTTAAATAATGGCGAATTGTTGGGTAAATTGAAATGCAGCAATCCAAGATTTGACAGTACTGGCGATTATTTCCTTCTGTTTGATGGAAAGAAAATATCGAAGTATAAAACAAGCAAATAAAATTATTTAGAATAGACAAGGTATGGACTTGTCTATTCGTATTTAAAATTTTCCCAACAAAAAAAAACAATTAAAAAAATCAACATGAAATCAATTTTTAAATTTTTTATTCCAGTATGCATTTTAATAGCTGTTATGAGTTCTTGTGACAAGGCTGAGACCGATGATATCAGCAGTGGTAATTTATTATTTTAAATGCACTGTAAATGGAGTGGCACTCAGCGGAACAACTACTATGTCGGATGGCAATGGAGCTGGAGCCAACATTAGTGGTAATTTTGTGAATGAACAAAGTCAAAAGAAATCAGCAATTATTGTGTTTGCTGAAAATATTGGGACTAAAGGTCTTACAACCTACACTTCTACATACACTGGCTATCAAGATGAGAGTGGAGCGTGGTGGAGATGGAAAAGCGGCACTTTTACCATAACAAAATGGGATGATGTGAAATATGAAGTGGCGGGCACTTTTAACTCACTGGTTTTCGAAAACCCCAATGATATTACAAAAACTATTGAAGTTACGGACGGTCGTTTTTATGTAATGTTGGCTCATTAA
>JFJP01012381.1_pt1 | contig 11127 bp, 13 predicted proteins | sample 431651 | NCBI WGS metagenome assembly JFJP01 (sample SAMN02602958, study PRJNA72255) | Microbial mat metagenome, whole genome shotgun sequencing project. | biome: fresh water; feature: sink hole; material: water; isolation source: purple microbial (photo- and chemosynthetic) mats found in... | reverse complement strand
TATATACGGCAAATATTTTGATGTAACTTATTATGGATAAAATAATTATGAACAAAAAAGTCTTTCTTGAGACCTACGGCTGACCGATGGGCGCACTATCTTACGGCTTTGGTGGGGTTTCTAAAGAAAATCTATGTGTAAATTGACAATTATACCAAATATGGTATATTTGAATCGGATAGGGATATGAAGAACGTAACTTTCATAGGTTCGTCACGGGATGATCTAAAAGAGTTTCCTGATGATGTGCGTCAAGATATCGGGTTTGCCCTGTATCTGGCGCAATGTGGTGGCAAGGTGATGAATGTCAAGCCGCTGAAAGGATTCGGCGGGGCGGGCGTTCTGGAAGTTAGAGAAGATCATGATGGCGATACCTATCGGGCGGTTTATACGGTGAAGTTCGGTGATGTGCTTTATGTGCTGCACTGTTTTCAGAAGAAGTCAAAGAGCGGGGTCAAGACGTCTGGTCAGGATATCGAACTTATCAAGCGGCGCTTAAAGGTTGCCGAAGAGGATTACAACACGAATTACAAGTGAGGGAACTATGAATACTAAAGAAAAAGCACATAAAGGCAGCGACAATATTTTCGCTGATATCGGCGTTGCCCATCCCGAGCGGGTGATGGCGCGAGCCCAGGTGATGACACGGATCACGGAGATCATCAACGAGCGTGATCTGACGCAGAAAGCTGCTTCGGAGCTCTTGGGCATTCCTCAATCAAAAGTATCCTGCCTGATGAATGGTAAATTGAGTATGTTCTCCCTTGACCATCTATTTGAATTATTGAACGCTCTTGATCGGGATGTCGAGATCGTTATTCGTCCGAAGTTCAAAGGAGAGAAGGTCGCCACGACGCATGTGCTGATGGCGGCGGTGGCGTGAGCTGTACCCATTCTTGGTACGATGCTGACCGATGGAGTGTTTCGAGGAATTAATATTCAAGTGCTTGTAAGACATAGGCTAGATGAGAACTGACTTAATTATTTGCGAGGACGATCAAGATAATTCAATGTGTCCCAATTAATATCCCAATTAATAAAAAAGAAGTTATATCAGGAATTTCATAAATGAAACCAGATCAATTTGAAATAATTTTGCGTACAATCCATTTGATCTTGGCGATTCCCACTGTCTTTCATATTATTATTAAACTAAAACAATCTTCAGCTGTGACCAAAATATATTTCATCCTATAGTTTCCCTATTACCAATAGTTGGGTCAGTTCTTTATTGGGTTGCTCCTCGAGAAAGTTGGGAGCGCTCTGTTCATCGCGGTTTGATCTATTGGGAATCTGGTGGTGAGAATTCCCGAACAACTGTTGGCCCTATTGGGTTCACAGTAATTATCTTGGGGACAATTGGATTCTTTGTGTGGTTCTATTTTGTCGTGGCGGGTGGATAAAAAAATGTAGGAATTAAAGTGAACAATACTTAATTGGGCGGACACAAGGTCCGCCCCTACGTTTGGATTTGAGTTAACTATGAAGAAAGTATTTTTACAAACTTTTGGGTGACCAATGGACGCACTACGTTACGGCTATTGGTCGATTTCTGATGACAGTTTATGAAAAGTAAGAGGCTTTTCGATGTGTTGGTGATTATGGGTGTTCTTTTATCAATGGCTTTGAGAAGCACAGCAAATACACAGCAAATAGGAGTATTAATTTGTATTTCTAATGTATGATAAAAATATGAAGAAATTATATGTTATATCTTTTTTGGTTTCCGTCGCGATTCTAACGACGCTGGCTTTTCATTTCACACAAAAGTCTCAAATATCATTTTATAAAGGTAAAAATTTTTTTGAGCGAGGTTCTTATAAGGAGTCGCTTCCGTTCCTTGAAGAATCGCTTCGTCATTCAAAAGACAATAAGCAGGCCGCTTATTTGTATGCGGAGGCATTGCATTATACTGGCGATCATCAGGGTGCAGTGAAGGTGCTCAAGGGATTGCTGCAGGATGAGAAAGAATAACAGGAGATCAGGTATGAAAAGATTCTTGATGGCACTGACAATGATGCTGGTTCTTAGCCCCTTGGCCTGGGCAGGGAAAGCCCCTTCGTCGGAAGAGATCCGTGCTTTGCTGGGAGAAACATTAATGGCGACAGGGGATTATGTAGCGAGTATAGCAGAGCACCGCAAGATCTTGGAGAAAGATCCTAAGAATGTTGTATCGCGTGAGGCGCTGGCGGATATGCTTAGCTGGCAGAAAGAATACCCGCAGGCGATCGAAGAATACAAGCGCATTCTTCAACAAGTCCCAGAGAATGCGGCTGTGCAAAAGAAATTGGCACAAGTTTATGTGTGGAGCGGATCGTATGCTGAAGGGGTGAAGATATATGAGCAGCTCGTAGCTGTTTACAAGGATGATCTTGAATTGAAAGTCCGGTCGGCGGAAGTTCATGTCTGGATGAAGGAATATGATCAGGCCAGGCCATTGCTCCAGGCGGTCCTGGATAAACAGCCTGCGCATGAGGAGGCAAGGTTTCTGATGGCTAAGTTGTTGCAGTATTCCGGAGATCCTCAGAAGGCCGCAGAGTTATATCGCGCACTCTTAAATGAGCAGGAAAGCGGAAAGGGAAAATGATGGGAAGAAAGTTTCTTGTCAGCTGCTTGTTGATATTCTGTTTCGTTCCTCTTGCGCATGCAGAGGTTGGCAGGGATGAGATCCAGAGGTCTTTGGCGGATTCTCTGGTCGCAGCGGGAGATCGTGCGAGAGGTTTGGTAGAGTACCAGAAAATACTGGCAAGATCTCCGTCAGATATGAAAACACGTACCGCTGTTGCCGATCTTTTAAGTTGGGACAGGCGATATGCTGAGGCATTGAAATTGTATGATGAAGTCCTTTTAAAAGACCGTGATGCGAAAGTCTGGCGTCAGAAGGCCCGTGTTTTGGGGTGGTCGAGGGCGTATGGTCTTTCTTTAAAAGAATACGAGGCTATTTTACAGGCAGGTCATGACCCTGCCGTTGATCTTGAGATGCGGGCAAAGAAAGCTTTGTGGGCATCGCATGTGGATAAGGCGATCGTTCTTAATGGTCAGTTGATCGCTCTTGAGCCTGAAAATGTGGAAGCGGCTTTCGATCTGGGAGAGATCTACGCCTCTTTGGGGCTGTGGCCGGAAGCCAGGGAGGCCTATGAGAAGGTCCTGAAGGCTTCACCGGCGCATGACCGCGCCAAGCGGAGCCTGGAGAAGGTGAAGGCGCAGGGTCAGGTGGCGTTGACCAGCGGTTATGGTTTTGAGGAGGCTGACAGCGGCTCACGGGACTCCGATGTGAGGCGGCATTCCTTTTCTAATAACGTTGATATTCCAGTGGAAGACCGTCTGCTGGTACAGGTGGGCAATGAGCTCGGCTGGCGTTCTTTTGCGGATCACCCTCGCACGGAGGAGAAGATATTCAAGCTTAAAGGGGTTTATCGCAGCTCCGCGTGGTGGTCGGCAGATGCTGCGTATGATCTGGTGGATTATTCCCATGATTTTCGAACCATGCATGAATTCAGTGCAGGAGCGAATGTAAAGGCATTTGACCTTATTGATACGCGCTGGTCTGTTGAACGGGCACGCTTGGAGAATAACAGTCAGGTGCTTGATGGGCACTATTACCAGGATCAATACGCCTTGCGGGCGAAAATTCCCGTCGGCATGCGCTTCGAGGCCGGCGTCGACCATGTTTATGCGCGTTATTCGGATTCAAACAAAGAATATGTTTCCGGCGGGGATATGCTCTACCGGCTGTTCTTTGATCCGAATGAGGTCTATGTGAAATACCGTTATGAACGGCAGGATTTTCTCCGCACGGAAGTACTTTACTTTTCTCCCAGAAGATTCTCCGTGCAGACGCTTGGGCTCTTTTGGCGGCATTCTTTTAATCAGGAAGAGAAGTTCTTTGGGGGAAACAGAAAGTATATTGAATGTGGATATGATGTGTCTGCGGATTCAGAACATGTGGCATCCCAGAAGCTGACAGGCGCAGGGGTGTACGAATTCAGTCTGCGGTCAAGTCTCAGGCTGGAGTTTGAGCAAACGCGGGCAGAGAATGATGTATATCGTGACCAGCGCTATTTATTATCATTGAGGCATTCATTTTGAAGAATATCAGGGCTCAAAAAAGATCTGATGTGCTGGGTGCTGTGGCCGTAACGGCTGCTGTCGCGGCCATGGTTTATACCGTTGTCAGGGCCGTGTTGTTTTCGACCGCTCAGTATACGCTTTTGGAGCGAGGGATAGGGTTTCTGCTTTTGTTCGCGGAACTTTTTGTGGTGGTCCATGGGATTGGTTATGCCATCAGCGTCTTTCAGATATTCAGGCAGAAAGATCAAGAAGAGACGCTGGCTCCTCTGCCAGAACAGAAGAAGAATGAAAGCAAAGCAGGTCCGTTCGTTGCGGTCATTGTTCCGGCAAGGAATGAGCCGAAGGATGTGCTTGAGACCACGTTTATTACCATTAAGAATATGACCTATGAGAATAAGGTTGTTTATTTTCTTGATGACAGCACGATCGATAGTTTCAAGAGAGAGGCTGAGGAGCTGGCGAAAGAGTATGGCCTTGTTCTTTTTCGCCGGACTAAACCATGGCATGGCGCAAAGGCTGGCGTTGTCAATGACTGCCTTGAAACCATTCAGGAAGAGTTCGTCGCTGTTTTTGATGCCGACCAGAATCCTATGCCCAAATTCCTTTCAGCCGTGGTCACCGTCCTTAAGACAGATGAGCGGCTTGCTTTTGTTCAGACGCCTCAGTTTTATTCGAATATTGAGAATTGTCCTGTTGCGCGGGCGTCCAATTTACAGCAGTCAGTTTTCTATGAGTATATTTGCGAAGGCAAGAGCTTGACAGGATCTATGTTCTGTTGCGGAACGAATGTGGTGTTCCGCACAAAAGCATTAAAAGAGGTGGGCGGGTTTGACGAGACAACGGTAACCGAGGATTTCTCCACATCCGTGAGTTTACATGCCCGCGGATGGAAGTCTCTTTACTATAATCATGTTGGCGTGTTTGGAGTTGGGCCTGAAACGTTGAGAGCTTATTTCTTGCAGCAGTTCCGTTGGGCGTCAGGTACGATCACTGTTTTTAAAAGACTTCTGTCATTGTTCATTAAGAATCCCAGGATGCTGTCTTTTACTCAATGGGTTGAGTATTTTCTTTCGAGCACGTACTATTTTGTGGGGATGGCATTTTTTGTTCTTATGCTTTGCCCGATTGTTTATTTGACGATCGGCATCCCATCATTTTTTGCTAACCCTGCGGTATATTTCTTTGCGTTTTTGCCGTATCTTGTTCTGACGACTCATGTCTTTTACGGAGCGCTCAAAAAGAGGCATTATAGGGTAAAGGATCTCTTTCTTGGGCAGTGGTTGAGTGTTTTGGCATGCACGGTCTTCATGCGGGCGTCGCTTGCGGCCTTGATTGGCGTAAAAATCTCTTTTGGAGTAACTCCCAAGGGCAAGGAATCTGCCATGCCGCTTATTCGGCTATGGCCTCAAATGACCTTGTGGCTGGCGAATTTTATTGCGATCGTTTGGGGGATGAATCGTTATTATTATGAGATGGAACCGGCTATTGCTGTAAATTCTTTCTGGGCGTTGTATCATTTTCTTCTTTTGTCAGGGATTTTTTATTTTAACAGGGATGTGTAGGATGAAAGTATTTATTACAGCAATGATCCTTCTTTTGTCTTGTTCCAGCCCGTTGCTTGCACAAGATCAAAACTGCCTGATCGGTGCTTTTATCACAGACAGGCCAACGATCGCAGATATTGATAAGTTTCAGCGTTCTTTTGGAAAATCCCCGGCGCTTGTTTTGGTCTTCGTTGATTGGGGGAATTTTATTGATAAGAAGGTTTTGGAAGATGTTTATGCTCGGGGCTCCAAAGCGGTTGTGACATGGGAGCCGTGGTTCGCTCTTCAGAAGAAAGGCATTAATCCCGATGAGCTTCTTTCCGGGAAATATGATGCTTATGTATCAGATTTTGCCCGGCAAATGAAAGAACTGAACGCGGAGGTTTTTGTTCGCTTCGGACACGAGATGAATAGTAACTGGTATCCCTGGGGCGAAGGTTTTGGAGCGGATAAATATGTGTCTATCGCGCGATATATTCATCAAATATTCCAAAATGTTGGCGCTGTTAATGTCCGGTGGATTTTCGCTGTTAACTGGGAAGATGTTCCAAAAGTGAATGGGTTTGAGAAATATTATCCCGGGGATACATATGTCGATTACATAGGCATTGACGGTTATAATTGGGGGAGTACTCAGTCCTGGAGCCGCTGGCAGAGCTTTCGGGAGATTTTTAGGCCAGTCCATGCAAAGATCATAAAAACATACCAGAAGCCGATTCTGATTTCAGAATTTAGTTCGGCCGGTAAAGGTGGCGATAAGGCGGCTTGGATCAGGGATGCGTTAGGAGAGATGAAAGGGATGGAGAGAGTTTCTGGTTTTATTTTATTCAATCAGGATAAAGAGGTGGATTGGGCGTTTGTTCCTGGCTCTCCAGCGGGGAAACAGTTGAAGAAGCAATTAAAGGATGTGCATTTTAGAGGCGGTGATCATGGTAACTAAAGAAGCATTGCTGGCAAATTTGAAAGAGAGTATGGGTAAGGAAGAAAAGGGGATCCCTTTGTACACCATGCATCTGGCTAATGCCATGTTCCTTTCAGGGGCTGATCCCAAGGATCAGAAAAGGATCCAGGGTGTACTTAAGACCTTGAAAGCCGATTCTGAGAGGCACAAGAAAGCTTACGCTGATCTTATTGAAAGCGTGAAAGGGGATTCGCGCGATGTTTTCTGATAACGACTACCTCGAATACTTTGATCAGATCGCGTCGCTTGAGCGGCTTATGGTCTATCGTAGCAATGATCTTTTGCTGGAACTCGAAGACGAAAAGATACGACGGGAGATCGAAGGGATATGTCGTGATGAAGAGCGGCATTACGCCTATATCCGCGGCGTTTTTGATACGATCCTATTTAAAGATGTTGCAGATAAACGGAATTTTCGTCGCGAGCATTCGTTAGGGAAGGTTCAAGTTACTTTTCTCGGTACGGGTGTTAGCTTTGAGGCGTATTGTGTGGATATTTCTTCGTCCGGAATCTGTGTGGAATCGGAACATGCATTTGATTATGAGGGGGATGTTGAGTTTACGGTCGCACTATTTTCAGAGCCCGTTTCTCGGGTTACAACAGGCAAGATGGTCTGGCGTTCCAAAGTGGGTTCTCAGTGGGAAGTAGGAAGGGCGATGTTTAAAGCAGGCTTTGAATTTGCGTAATTTTTTATTGGAGGTCTTTTATGTATTCACAATCAGTTGTTGAGATTATGCAAAGGGCTGTTGATGTTGAAAGAGAGGGCGCTGACTTTTACCGGAAACTTGCTGGCGAAGTCAGTATTGACGCGGTGAAGAACATATTTCTTGGTTTTGTAACCGATGAAGTCAAGCATCAGAAGGATTTTGCCGCATTGGCTAAGACAATGAAGGGAGTTGTTATTGAGTCATCGCTCGATATTCTTGAAGTGATGAATTTAGCCGCGACCAAGTTGCAGCATGCCATGAAGGGATCTCAGTTTGTTGATATGAGCGAGGTCAACCTTTCACAGGCGATCAAAATAGGTATACATAATGAAGAGGAAGCGATCAAAATTTATTCATCCCTGCTGGGGGTTGCCCATGCTGAATTCAATGCTGTTATAAAGAAAATTATTGCGGAGGAGCGGTCTCATCTTTCAGCGCTTGAAAACATGAAGGAACGCCGTTTAGGTTGACGGTAGGAATGTCTGTTTCATCTCCGTTGATCTTTGCTTATAGATTCTGCCAAAGAGCTTTATTTTATGATTAGAAAGAGTCATAGAGCCGATGAACGAGTATGGCTTTTAGGGCATTCTAAAAAGGCATATACGGAAGATGTTTTGATGTAACTCTCCATGGATAAAGAAATTATGAGTAAGAAGGTTTTTCTTTCGACCTATGGCTGACCGATGGACGCACTTGTAGACTCTCACAATAATCAGGCTTCTTTCCTCACACTAAACTGAACACCTCAGATTAATTCGGTAGCCGCCAGCCGAACGTGTTCGGCAGTGACTAACTCCGACTTTTCTCTGGTGGCGGCTATCAGAGCGCCTCGGGCAAGAATATTTGCCTTACGCAGGAATCCGCCAGAGCCCTGATGGATGGCCTGAGCCGTGGTTTCGGCGAAAAGTTCATCGTTAACGCCGGCGACTTTCAGATGATGATTCAGATACGCTGTCATTTCAAGAAGCGTCAATGCTTCCAGATGGGTTCTTGCCACGACCCGGGACGCCAGCGGGCGGGCCGTATACGATGATAATTTATCCAGAAGCTGATTCTGTCCCGACAGCATCATCGGCAGAATAGATTTTGAATCGTATTCAGATTGGGTCAGTGTATGAATCTGCCCGAAGATCTCCTGCCGCAATAGATGCGCCTCGTCGATTAACAGAACCGGGATCTGCTTCTTTTGGACCACTTCCAGGACAAGATCCCGGGCCATCTTGATCATTGTTGCCAGGGAATTGGTGCGGCATTCGGCTCCGAAAGATAGAATGATCTGCCTCAACAGCTCATTCCACGAACCGCTGTGCGCAATAAGCGCAATGGTCTTGTACCTGGCCGAATGAAGTTTGGAGGCGCACAACCGCAGCGTCGTGGACTTTCCTGATCCGATCTCGCCGGTGATCACGCAAGTGGCGCCCGTCTCAAGAACATATTTGAATCGCTCAACACATGGCTCCAGCGCTTTGAAGGGGAACAAGTCTTTGGTCGCCACATCCTGGGCAAAAGGTTCTCTGGTAAAGGCAAAGAATTCGCGGTAGTTGCTCATAATAATTTTCTCCTGTATTGATTAAAAAAGTTGACCGCTTTTGGGTGGTTCCGCATCCGGAAGTTCCGGATTCTTGGCATTCCTCGGCTTATCATCGGCTCTGTAATTATCCCGACGAACTTTGGAATTGATGTGCTTATCCTGTAGCGTCAGTAGCCCAAAGGATTGCTCTTTATAAAAGACCTCGATCGCGCCTTCTTTTTGGACGTCCACACACAGTTTGACCGACTTGCCGATCAATGCCGCCGGGGCCTCAAAGAATTTTCCGTTCAGCCGGACCGTCCGGTCATTCGCGACACAGCGCCTGATCGTCGTGCGAAAGTAGTCGTTCAGATTCCCCGGTGCCCGGCGGATCAACTCGATCTTTTTTATAAAACGCTCCATCGGGCTTTGACCGGTAGAATCATGGATTTTTAACTGATAGTCGCCTTGCAGCCATTCTTCCAGCTTCTTGTTAAGACCTTCGAGCGTCAGACCATTTTTCAACAACGGCAGGAATCTCATACGGCAAGTCCTAAACCAGCGCTCGATCTTCCCCTTGCCCTGAGGCACATAGGCCTTGCAATGGATAAGCTCGACGCCCAGTGAGGCCAGGCACAGCCGCAACTGATGACTGCGGAACGCCGGGCCATTGTCCAGATAAAGCCGGCGGGGTAGTCCGCGTTTGGCGGCTGCTTTCTTAAAGCAGTCCAGAAAGTTCTCCAATCGCTCGTTAAGATAAAACTCGGCGTTAACGATCAGCCGCGAATGATCGTCGATGAGGGCAAACAAAAAGGCTTTACGCTTGTTGCCTTTGCTGTCCACGATCACAGGCCCGTGCATAATGTCGGCCTGCCATAGGTCATTGGGCAACTCCGCTTCGAATTTGCGCCGGTCAACACCGTCGGAACCAGACTCGTCAAGCCCGTGGCGCGTAAAGAGCCGGTAAAGCGTTTGCAATGACACGCCAAATTCCGGCGTCAACACGTTCCGCTCCCGCGCGATCTTCAGGAACACCGGCAGGGTAACATTTGCTCCCAATTCTTTCTTGAGCTTCAAGACGGCTTGTTCTGTTTCCTGATCCATGCTGCGCAATCGCCCTTTATCGACCCTTACCTTTGGGTAAAGACTCTTTAAGTTACCGTCGCTCTCTTCATAACGCTTAAGCCATTCCATCACCACGCTCCTGGAGATATAGCTTCTTGGACTTCCGGGAATGGCCCATTCCCGCCGAATAATCTGCCTGATTAACGCTTCGGTTTGCCCATAACCGCTCTTTTTGAGCCCTACCAGCGGGGCAATAACGCCATAACGAAAAATCGCGATCCGTTCCTGTTTCTCTGTGGACATGTTTTATTCTCCTTTTCTGTTTGTGAACAGATCATCACATAGAGTTTTATCGCCCGCTATGCAAAGGAATGGTAGGGAGATGCTCAATCGACGGGATTTTCAGATAAATCCGAACAAGATTAGACGGAATAATCATCTTTTGGAGGGGAACAACGCGCGTAAAACGGTGTTCTTACGCCGTCGGCACACAGACAAAAGGCCCGCGGATGATCATTTGGAACCATTTCAGGGAATGCGTGGCGGCGATGACATTTTTGCTCAACAGATCTTTAAGGTGTTTGTGTGTAAATATTCCGTCGGCAGGATGGTCAACCTTGACCTGGGTTCTAAACCCGCGCAGCCAATATTGCTGCCTTTGGCGGAATAAACCATCCACCCAGCGATTCTCCACGATCTTGATGCGCAGGCTTTCAAGAATCGTTGCCATGGCAACTTGAAAACGTCGCCAATGACTCTTGGGACGCAGAGTGAGGACGCTGAGACAATCAACACAACGGTAACGTTTAAGCCAGATCATCTTTGGACAGCCATCAAAATAGCGGGGCGTATAACCGTGACCCCAAAGTCGGTTCCCGCCGCAGCATGGGCACACGTCCGGCCGCGGCCACGGGTAGTTTTTCCCCGCTAAAATTAAAAGCTTGAGTTCTACGGCAAAATGTAATATCAATATACCGTCGAGTACAGTAGTTGTGATGCCGGCGCGTCTAACGCTTGCATCATTGTTTTTTGCCGGAAAGGGGCCGTCGAAGCTTCTTTCCGGTTTTTTATGGTTTGTGAATTCGCGGCCCCCGGCGTAGGCCATTTAAAGCTGTCCGGATTAAAGCGGGATATTATACGGAGTGTTTGGAATAGTGTAAAAAAGAAGCAGAAAGGTCACGTTGGATTAATGTGGAGGTCTACACCTTGCTAAATTAAACATGGGCATGGGTTCCTTTCTTTCTTCCTTTTTAATAGAGTCTTAAGCAA